>Ga0209780_1002472_pt1 | contig 13162 bp, 9 predicted proteins | sample WorMetexBAHAMAS2_FD_187384 | JGI IMG/M metagenome (GOLD analysis project Ga0209780, IMG submission 187384) | Marine gutless worms symbiont microbial communities from Max Planck institute for Marine Microbiology, Germany - Inanidrilus exumae... | ecosystem: Host-associated > Annelida > Digestive... | reverse complement strand
ATATCTGTATATGTATCTGTGGTCCACGCTCACTCTCTGGCGGTGCCTTGTTGAATATTCAACGTGTGCGATGTCGTCGTAAAACAACTGTTAGGTTTCCCTCGGTTTCAGAATCTACTTTTGATAGTTTATGAACATATTAATATCATTTGCGCGATTATTCAGCGACTATTTAGGCAAATCAAACTCTTATAACTCGGTTGGTTGGGCGTAGGTGCATCGATGACCACTGACGCTTAGTTATAGTATAAATTAAGAACTCAGTTTAATGGGCGTAGGCTCTGGCATCTACATGCATGTATCTCCGAAACGGTGCAAGATAGGAAGTAAGTTAGTATTAATCATTAATAGGAGGTCGTATATGAGCTTTCGATTGGTACCAAAATCGGTGACCTTGAATGACCTTGAACGGCGAAATGGCCCTTATTTATTGTGATTTTACCGACTTTGGTAGTTTCCTGGGCGCATTGTGTAAAAGTAGTTGACATAGCCATAACTATGGACATTTACGATTACTACATCTAGTAGCAAACGTCTGAAAAGGGACCGCGCGACGCCCACGGTATAAATTTTTACCAGATTTATAAATTTAATACTTAATGCACAGTACATGTTTAGCTATCGTTTTGCTATAGGAAGCTGTATATGAGCTTTTGATTGGTATAAAAATTAGTGACCTTGAATGAAATTGAACGGCAAAATGGCCCTTATTTTGCGTTATTTTACCGAATTTGGTAGTGTCCGGGCGCATTGCCTAAAAGTGGTTGACAAAGCTATAACTATGGGCAATTTACGATTACTGTCTACTAGTAAACGTCTGCAGAGGGACCGCGCGACGCCCACGGCATAAATATTCTATAACTGCAAGGTGGACTGTAGCATATTCATAAATGCAAGACTGAATGCGCAGTACTTGGCTAGCTATCGTCTAATTGGTTAAACAAGGTAGGTTCTCTTTTTTAGTATTTTGAAGTACGTGCGATATCGTCGTAAAACGTTCACGTTTGCTATCTCATCTCCTGCATGAGTTCTTGTATGAGATGCGGACTATTGCTACAGACGGAGTAGCGTGGTTAGTCTGCGTGTGTGTGTGTGTGTGTCAGTGTCTCTGTCTGTCTGTCTGTTGATCACGTTCGTTTTCCCTGAAAAATGGATGAACCGATCGAGATGCCGTTTGGGGAAAGGCAGGCATGGTGTATTTGTAGGTAAAACTGTGTGATCCATGCCTGAGCGCTTTGAGATATACATAGTATATAAATGGCGCTATACAAATACTCTTCCTTTCCTCTCCTCTCCTGTCACTCTTGCGGGCCCAAGAAACCATGTATTAGATTGGGTCAAGGTCGGTCGAATCCACTCGCAGCCGCGAGGGGTGACAGGTCGGCGATGCGGCCTTTCGTCAAAATTGTTTGACCACTTGTTGTGTCTCCTGAGTAAGTAAGTAAGTAAGTAAGTAGATTTATATAGCGCAGTTATCGTCGAGAACCTCAAACGCGCTGAGTGGTTGGGCCGGGTCCCCAGCAGAACGGTTGAGGAACCGTATAGCAGAGTCAGAAACTAAAAATGGTCGATTAGCCAGCCTGGCATCGAATCCCTGAATTAGTGTAGCTATTTAGGAGCATTGAGCTACAGTGGGTTAATGCACTAAATGTACCAACTTCATATTTGACTACAAGGGTTAAAGATGTGTGCATTTTGACAACAATGCAAACTGACCGAGAGCTTTACACGTATGTCGGTCGGGTCTAAGCTGGTAGCCGGTCACGCAGTCGCAGTGGTATGATCCAGCAGTGTTTATACACAGCTGACTGCACGGCTGCAGCTGGCACTCGTCCACATCTAAATCCATCCGCACACTCCATGCTTGGACGTTGGGAAAGTTGGCAGACGGGATTTTCCACAAAACAACTAAAAAGTCGTCACTCGAGGTTGCACCGACCACTTTACAACAAAGAACCCGACAACAACTACAGCAACAGCACACCTCCGGCATGGCACACTGAATTCGACACAGTGTCGTTACCTTCTGCATCTTCTCCACACTACGCTGCAATTGGGTTTTTCCAACTGCACTTTCACTTTCCAATCAATCGACTGCATCAACAGCTGAGAAAAGGAACAATTTCCTTCAGTTACCTTGAACTTTAACCTATGACCTTGAACTTCAAACTGCAGTTAAAGAGGCTCCAGGTCAACCAGCATGCCAAATATCTGGGTCAAAGGTCATTGCGGTCAAAAGTTATTGTCCAGACCCGCACACACACACTGGACCAACTACTCTGTCTGGACCACTAAAAAAGAATCGAAAGAGAAAGTTGGTAAAATAATAATAATAATAATAATAATCCGATTTGTAAAGCGCCAGAATGTCAAAAGACTTCCGTGGCGCTAGCGGACAGGAACAGTCGTGCGAACTAAACCGGATTGAAAGTCCTACGGAATAGGAATGTCTTGAGTCTAGACCTAAACACGGCGAGAGAGCCACTATCTACAGTGTAAAAAAAGTCAGCGACGTCCCTTGGTCTGGATATTGTTAATGGCGTTCGGTACAGTTAGTGAAGGCAAAATTATTTACATGAGTGCAAGATTTCACAAATATCGTTGCTTGTTGAATCTTCGAAATGTCAAAAAAAACACAATTGTTCCGAACGTTTACTATCGCAATAACAAACGTTAAAAACGTTAAAAACTGTTGAAAGAGTGAATTGTAATACATTAGGTCTAAGTAGGCCTATTTATTGCTAGTAAATTCAAAACGTTTAATAACATCTAGTAGTGTTGTAGTAGACTATACGTAGTCACGTTCTATACGCAAGTAAAATAGGTTTAGGGCCGGTTTTTCCACCGCAAATACCGCAAATTAATCTTCCGTTAACGTTAATGGAAGATTAATTTGCGGTGGAATACCGGCTCTTACTTAGCTATACTGTCTCGTTCATTTCTGCATGCTGTCGTCGCCTTGTACATATGAAATAAATAATAATAGACGTCTATTGGTTGCAGAAATAAAAAGTTCCGAAAATCGGAAAACAAAAACACGTTCAGAGAATAAAAACGTTAAAAATAGTTTTTCCTCGAACGTTCAGAACATTTTGAACGTTTGGAACAACTATTTTATTTATTATTTATTAATATGTATATGTTTAACGTAATATATTTATTAATATGCGAGAGAATGTGTCCAAAAACCCAAGGTAGAGAGTAAATAAACAGAAAACATTACGCTGTCATGTAGGCTGGTGCTCAACTGACCGGTACAAGTGAGTTTGTCTCGCTGAAGCTGGTACCCGGACTCACATGAACATCGCGCGGGCCACGGCATAGGGGACATGGTGGCGTTATTGGTGGAGTATGGGTGACAGCGTTGTGAACAGCCACCGTTGTTGACACTGCACTCTGATACCGCGTCTACACACATAGATACAGACGGAGGCTTGGCGTCAAAAGTTCCAGTGTTGCTGGTCCCTCACCACTGCCTTCAAGACGACGACTCCGACCAGAACTTCTCGGTTTTTAACCAGCCCTGGTGCTACTTTTTCTTTTTAATGGTCCACTTGGAGACCGATTATCTCAGAACGCCCTGGACAAATCTTCACCAAAATTTCAGAATAGGTACACGTACATACGGGTGTGCATGGGACGTTGCTATGGTAACCGACTTTTGGCGCAAATCGGCGAAAATGTCGGGGCGCTGGCATTCCACAAAGGATGGGAAGATCACAAAGTGAATGCGCGGGTTAACACCGCCAATTATTGCTCTACATCGAACAAAAATATGGCAAAGTTTAGTCCAGTAATGGCTAAGATTTGCTTGCTTCTTTTCACAAAGCTCCCATTTTGGGGGCGTAAATAGGCATTTTCAAGCCTAATACGCAAACTGTAACTGTAACTGTATTTATATTGCGCTTCCTACTAAAAGACCGGCAGTGCTTTACAGAGTCATTTACATATATTCAGCGAAGCTCCGGTTAAATAAAACAGTTTTAAGACGGCGTTTGAAAGATGTTGTCGTCGACCGGTGAAGTTTGATGTCAGTAGGTAGACTATTCCACACGCGTGGGGCCGCGACGGCAAACGCTCGGTCTCCGAACCTTCTACATGTTCGTGGCACATACAGATCGCCACTATGTGCTGTCCGCAATGAGGCTCGGGATGGCAGATCAGCCACTGGCCTGATAAGGTCCGCAATGTACTGTGGTGCATGCCCAACAAGTGCCTTGTGAACAAGCAGACATAGTTTGAAATCGATCCTTTCAGCGATCGGAAGCCAGTGTATCTCGAGCAGCGCTGGACTGACATGATCGCACAGTCGCAGGTTGTAGCAAAGTAGTAAAACTTTAATATTACCGAATCTATATTACACCGATTCCGACCAATTTTTGCACAGTATCAAACACCACCAAATACTCTTCGGGGGTGGTCCAAACACGAGTAAAACAATTCTAAGATGGCGGACGGATGCCATTCAAAAAGCAGTTATTTCGCCATCTCTCAGCATAGGTTCGACCTATCGCCGCTAAATTTGGTATGACGATACACACTGACCGACCCCTTGAGTGTAGCAGGCGTGTTTGCGTCGGGCGGACTACACACTGGGCTCTGCCATGCATTCCTCGTTCTCTGTCGCTATTTCTCTGGTCCTTACCGCGATGGTTATCGGTCAGTTTTGCGGTGCATGTTAATATATCGTACCGTACCTTATCGTACCTTATCGTACCTTATCGTAGATGTCCGCGTGTGTGAAACGGTTTTTACTCGCGCAACGCTGTGCTAACGCGGTACACGCTGTGGTTCTGTCTGTCTGTCTGTCTGTCTGTCTGTCACAAATCGGTGTTCTATCAAAGCGGCTAAACGGATCCAGCTGTTTTTATTTTTCGCACAGAGGCTGCGCCCTCTGCAGCTTTGTCTCAAACTCTAAACTCAGCCCATTTTCTCCTTTTCCCCCGAGGCAAGTCAACCGTCGCAAGTTTATCATACTGAGCGTCCACTTTTGTTTACAACACGATGGGCGTGACGTAGCGCGTCGCGCGGGTTCATCTGCGATAGATGAGACTATTTAGACCATTCTCTTTGCGACAGAAAATGAGCTATAAGATCAGTTCAACCAGCTAATAAAAAACTCGATATTTGGAAATTTTTATTCACTACGGCACGCACAGTAACTGCTTGTCTGCTTGTCTGCGTCTTAGAAAATATTCTTACTTAGGCCTGAATTTACTTACTAACAGAGAGAGAGACTTAGACAAGTTGACAAGAATTGCTTACCAAGCGAAATGTATGTTTATATGTGACTACAAATCATCACACTCACTCAGAGGGACAAGCATACACATTCTGTTCATATTCAGCGAAATAATACGAGAAATTGTCCGCTGAGTATTAAAATACACCCTGCAGTAAACGCGTTTGGTCAGAAAAGTATTTTTGAGAGATAGATACGTAATTACGTATTAGACAGCAGCTCGCATGAGTAAGTAAGTAAATTTATAGAGTGCGGTTATCGTCAAGCACCTCTAACGCGCTGAATGCACTATAGTATCGAGCGAACAGGTACGTTTAAGCAAACGTCTGAGTCCATATTAGACTACGCTAAGAGCGTTTAAGAATTCTTAACGGGGAACATTTTTCAGAGATCACGGGGATTTGGCAGCACCTGCGTGGAATAATTGAAAAATGAATAATATTTGCAAAGTGGTAGCAAACTCGACATATGGGATATCAAAAATACACGAAAAACCACCGGACACAGCCCCGGATCCCACTCGGAAGGCTGGAGCTCAAAGTGCTTCCCAGAACTCTGGCTGTGGATCGAGGAGCTCAATGCCATACAACAAGAACCCATTCTATTGACCCTAGACGACGTACACAAGAGGGACTGGCGTCGTACGGCCAAGGAGAGACTGGCGCCCCCTGGCGAGAGAGAATGAGAGAAAAACATACGACAACTGAGTTGATCCGACTGGTCACGACAATGAGCACGTCCATCACAGACGACATCAACGCTGATGCACTGACCACTATCACATTGGTACTGGCCATCGGACAAGCATGCCGGCCAAATGACCACGCCTACACACACACACACACACACACATGATACGCCGTCTTAACGGTCATTTCCACGTAAACGTCGGTTACGATACGATACAATGCGCTATATAAATTCACTTTTACTTTACTTTACTTTACGATACGGTAGATTTACGTGCGCTGAAAAGTTGACGAGATAGCCAGCTTTAAAAAACAGCTTTTCAAAAACGAAAAAAAAAATAAACATAAAAACAAAAACCGAGTAGCTCAGTAGAAATTATCTGAGCAATAGACCGTATGATGATTTATTAGCGATAAAGGGCCATAGGGCCACTAACATTAAAACATAGGCCTATAGCAATGGGTAAATGTAGGCAGTCCTGGAGGACGAACTGAAACTATGGGGCTAGGATTCGTCGGTTCTCTCTCCCTTGTTTTTTCTTTTACTTTTGAGAACCTGTGCATCCTCTTGGGAAAGACGGAAATTTCTCACGCGTCTTCTTCAAGTTAACAACATCTTCGTTGAACTGAACGTCTCCTCTGTCGCACTCCTATCGCCATCGTTTGATCAAATCAATCGTTGATGGGTTCAACAGATCGTCGATCAGATGCGTATGTACTGCAGAATCAACTGACGATGATATCAAACATCGTCAAGCAGTACGAACAGTTCTGTGATCCATCCGGCGGTCACGGATACCGCTCTGTTATTATTACACCTCACTGAACTATAATTAACTATACAAGAGTCGACGTGGATGCCTGCGTCACTTAGATGACCTACTGTGACCTTCACCGTTGACCTTTTGCCTCCAGAATCTAATACGATAATCAACAAGGGGTAATAAATATTCGCTGTAAGTTTCAATGAGATTGCTCAAACCGTTCAGGAGATATCGTGGACGTGGTAACAAGATCTGTATGAACGAACGAACGAACGAACGAACAAACGAACGAACGCGGCGAACGAACAGCCCGAAAACATAACGCTTCGCCGACACTGCCGAGTGACGATGTCAATACGACATTTTTATGATTTTTTTGCGGTTTCTGCTATGTCGCCATTAACGTTATGCATAGGCCTAAAAGCACTTTTTTGCATTCATATCGTAATAATATCGTTGTTGTACAGTATGAGAGCGAGACGAGACGATACCTTGATCGTCACAGGACGATTCGTCACTGCCGTCTGTACAGTCTAGGTCGCCGTCACATTTCCAACTTGAGTGAATACACTCCGTATTGTCACACTGGTAGAGATTATCAGTCGGCGAACAACGCCATAGTCTCACTGTACCGGCTATCACGAACACACACACACACACACACACGTGGTTAGCTCATTAGCAATTCAGTTCAATCAAGTAACAAAGGTACCGACATTTTATCACGCGGGCCGCGTCTAACGGTAAGCGTAGACTGCGTAGTGCATCGATCTGGCGTCCGTCCGTCTGTCTGTCTCATTTTTCCCAACCTTAATAAGGCGTGCGGCACATAGGCCTACATAACGTGACTTACCAGATAGCAGCACACGACGCGGCCAGCGTACATTTCATTCCGACTATTACGACGACGGACATAGTTGTTTAGGTTACTTTACATGTGCCAATGAGGCTATTTACCATGTCGTGTATTATTGCTCAAACTCCATTGTTTCGATTTGTTGTGCATTTGTTGTGGACTTGTTGTATAACATGTTGAAATCAAAGTAATGAAGTCTAAGCATATTTATATAGATACATATTTGCAGGGGGTTACACGGTTAGGTTGGTTGCGTGGCACAGTGGTAGAACGTCGGTCTTCGGCCGGCGTACTTTCTCTGTCCTGCGCTCGACCTGTAGCTGACGGGTGACCACTTATGTGGGTAAATCGTCCGCTATGGGTCAACCAACCAGGCAAACTCAGCCTTTCATCCCTTCGGGGTCGATAAATGAGTAGTAAGCTGCAATTAGATTCTCTTACCTCAGTTAGAGGTGGCGCCATCTGGTGAACGCATACGAAGAAAAGGCAGGCATGGTGTATTTGCAGGTAAAACTGTGTGATCCATGCCTGAGCGCTTTGAGATATACACAGTATATAAAAGGCGCTATATAAATACGCTTCCTTTCCTTCCCTTAGGGTTAGGGTAGCGACTGCGTGTACTATTGCTAAAACGATGCAAAAAATCATCAACACTTATCACGAAAGACGACAATGACCCAGTTATCACGCGGCGTTGACCTAGTGACCTAGTGACCTACTGACCTTGACACAGTTGTTCATCGGTGGAGTCTTCACAGTCCGGTTGGCCGTCACACACGAAGGATGCTGGAATGCAGTCGCTCGTTGAGTTGCAGATGAAATCGTCGTCAGCACACGTGACCACGGCAGCTCTCCTTCCGCTTGCTTCTGTCAATACGCACACACTGTAGTCGATAACGTATCGTATACTTCCCAGCATTCACTGCGTCTATCTATTCGGCTTATTACTGGCCCGCCTAATAAGCCAGTATTGTCTTGCTCGCTGACGTCTGTCGTCTGTCGTCGTCGTCTGTCGACTGTAACGCTGCCGGCGGGCGGGCCGGCCGGCCGCCGGGCGCGTGGACGGTCGGGTGGCCGACAATGCACAGCGGGCAGGTACGGATACGTTTCGTTAGGGCGAAATCTTGTACTATATCTGTGTTCACATCTCTTTCGGTAGAGCGGTTACTGTTACTGGATAGCAATGAGGCCCTTTCACCCACGAGTCCAACTTCACTCTTTTCATGAACAGATGATCGAACGAGCCAACCAAACCACTAAAGAGACAGCATTTATCGACTCATTGTAGATAGAGTCTAATCCTGGAAAGTCGAAAACAAGTGCGGAGGAATGAATTACTCAGCAAAGTTTGTATCAAACTACCAGTATAACAGAATGACAATCACTAATAATAAATAATAAAAAACAATAAGGAAATAGCAATTTTTGCCAAAATGACAACAAAACTAAAATTATTTTGCCAAAACGATGAAGTGACTCAGCTAACGATGCAGGACAGCAAAGAATGCTAAATACCACAGCCATGTTCATCCGATGCATCTTCGCAATCCAGGTCAAGATCGCATGTCCACAACCGGGAAATACATTCACCATTATCACAGCGGAATTCCCCAGCATCACAAAACCTCGATCCTACACAATTGAAACACTGTCGTACGACATGATACCACCAGATCACAGTAAGACTGGATGAATCCAGCCAACAGAGTATTTGTGACTGACACAGCGTTAACTAGCAAGCTTTTCACTCGAGGTCGCACCGACCACTGTAGCACACACAACTCAACAAACAACCAACTGTTACTTATTTAATTTACAGTTTCGAATTCAGGTCTGCTTTTTAGCAACGGTCGTCTCGTCTCGTCTCGTCTCGTAACGTGTATTCATAGCCGCGAACGGAACGTATTTTAGCCGGCCTCGTTGAAATTTGATATACAACTTGACCATCAAACTTCATCTGGATAGAATCAAGATGCACCAGCAAGCTGAATATCTACACAGATGTCGTTTCTTCCTCACCCACACCCACATCTGACCGTCTGCTCTACCCGGACCTCTAAAGCTGTCGGAAATTTCTAGATAATTGTACAGCAGACAAAAGTGGAAGCACTTAATATGCAGTGTACATTTGGACGATAGTGAACAAAACTACATCTTCGATCAGTCAATACAGTAAACTAAACAACTAAAGTTTTAGGCCTACCTATTGATAACGCCATGTCAAAACAGGTTAAAATTCAACGTAATCCATAACAAATAAACGCTGATTACAGGCATGTTCATTAAAATCACGCACGGCTGCATGATTTACGTACTTTTAACTGGAACATATAGGAATGCGCGTTACAACACAAGCCAAAGTTCAAATCAGGAATAGGCCTATTCAGAAAACGTGCTACCCTTCTTGAGTTCGCTGAGTGAGTCTTTTTTATAAAATCTATCGCTTAATACGGAAGCAGACGTTCGCGATTTGTTCGACTATTTAAAATGTGACCTATCTTTAAATATAATAAAATTCAAATAAACTAACAAGAAAACTTTTATTACCAAGAGTAGGCCTACCTTTGCAATGCAGGGAATTATGGGATTGGTATTTTTTGTTTTTTGTTTTCTTCGTATTCTGTAATTCTGTTGTATGCCGTTCTGTCGGTTATGAGTGACAAAGTTGATGACAAACGCTTTCGAACTGTGTGCAAGTTGCACGATAATGCATACTACTTCGCTCACGGGATGGTGCTAAGTATTGTGGTCAGCGAGTCTGTATGTCTGCCTGTCTGTCTGTCAGCTCGCATGTCTCAGAAACTACAGTCCGAATTTCACAAAATGTTCAGTACATGCTGCCTGTGGCCGTGGCTCGGACCTCCTCTGACGGCAATGCGAGCATGCTATGTACTTCCGGAATTGTGGATGACATCATGTTTCCTTATAAGGAAGGGAACATGCTACAATCAAAGACGACGCATTTGCCAGGTGTCGGCACCAGGCGCGAAGTCTGCCGTTTCTTACCGTATTTTGTTTCCGTAATGAATTACTTTCCATTACAGACAAGCGGCGCCTCGATATGAAAGTTGAATAGAGACAAAAAATGAAACTACTGAGGTCACCCAGAGCACGATAACTGTGTATACTATATACACCGGGGTAGGCCTAATTAAGCAGGCAGTCTAACTCATGCCTAGCCATCAGACCACACGTCAAGCGAGAGATTAAAGACGAATGGCGGCCAGGTGCGCCATGACGTCACGTGTAAATAATAACAGTGGCGACCTCTGCCGAGTGCGATCGAACAGCCGTCAGCTGGCTACAGAGACAGACATCAGTTTGTGGACTCAGATCACGGCAGCAATTTGAACACGAGGACGAGCGGATTCGATGCGCAGGCAGACACCGGGCCGAATCAACCCTGCCAAGAAGGTCTAGTTTGCTGAGTAGGCCTATGATACACCCTTGTTTCAGAGGATTCAACTCATCGTCCTTGCACCCAATTCCCCTCTTCCTTTACATTTCTTTTCACCCTATCCCCTCACTTCACTCCGCCGGACCCACTGTGGGAAGCAGGCATCGTTCCTCCGGATCTCCTGGTGGATTTACAATGGTAGATGGAAACGGGAAAACAAAGGGAAGAGAAAACAGAAAGGAAGAGATGAAATGGGCATGGGAGAGGAAGCCAAGTAAGAATTAGAAAAGAGGAGGGAACTAAAAGGAGAAGTTAGGGCCCCTATAGGTGGACCCCCAAAACTGCCCCTTCCCGTGGGGGATCACGACCTCGTGTAATACATGGTTCCTTGGGCCCACATGAGTCAGCCCCAAACAACACAACGGTTGGTTCAGCGGTTGGTTCAGCGGTTTTTGCACGACCAACACACAGACACGCAGACCACGCTACGTGCGACATTTGTCGCAATAGGCCGCATCCAAGCAATGCACCTAATCGATGCGGCCTAATAAAAGGCCACTGCCTCACTACGGGCTTCACAACTTAAATTATTTCAATTACAGTTCACTTGACGAACATTGCGAGCTGGTTGTACCGAATCGAATCGATTTGTTTTCCGGTGAATCGCCCATCACTAGTCGTGAGTGCATGCCGTTGTCGCAACATGCACACTGCTCCATGCTATACGAACGCTGAATTTAATCCGCATTTCCGCATTTTACATAAAAAAGATGAACGACGCAAGAGCGGGCGAGCGTTGAAGTAGGTGATTTGGATATGCATGCAGTCGGGCGGTCAATTAAAGCGGATGGCTGTTCGTGAAGTGGACAGTCACTCATTATTACCGCGATCTGTGTGACCCCGCAGACACGCTAGCACCAGCCGAGCTCCCTGTACTCCAGTGTAGAGCCAAGGCATGACGCCGACCAATCACACACGCATCCGATATAGTAAGTAAGTAAATAAGTAAGTAAAGTAAACAGTGTATAGCAGTTAGCATCAACTTAGCTCTTCACCGCTACGGCAAACTCACATGCCACATGGGATCACACAGTGTTACCTGCTACCCGACAGAGGTGAGAATCCCGCCTTTACCCCCAACCGAAGCAGGTACTCGATTTAGCGACCCCGGAGGGATGCAAGGCTGAGTTGACTTATGTTGCGTGAAAGCCACCGGCCGGGAATTGAACCCGCGACCTGTAAATCGCAAGTCCAACGCCCTACCGCTGAGCCACCACGCAACACAAGTAGTACTGCCACAGACGGGGGTACAGGGACGCGGTCCCTGCAAATTAATACGAAATCAGTCTAAACCGATTAAAATTTTAACAAATTTTCTGTACATTTACATATGTGGCCATGACTCGGGTGTTTTGACGGCAATACGATACGTTCAGAGGCGGCGGAGGGTAACGAAATGTGTTGGTCGAAGTCGGAATAGCTGACAAAAAGTGGGGGTCAAACGCCGCATGTGGACAGCGTACTCGAAAAATTGGGGTTAACTGATCCCATGGATCCCGTGTTTCCGCGGCCCATGGATACGTTATGTACTTCCGGTTTTGTGGATTACGTCATGTTTCCACATAAGAAGCCCGAATAAAAGACGACGCCCATGTTTCGTCCAGTTCGCCAGGTGCGGCACCGGGGCGTAGTCTGCCGTCTCCGACTGCATCTTGCTTCTGTTGAAACATTTCGGCTAAATTTAACATATTGTACTTACACAAAACACAAAATTTTACTCCCCACAAATTACGGGCCACAAAAAATTGCGGACTTGGTTGCTGCCGCTTCCTTAGCACCCCCGCCCCATTAATGCGGCTCTGATGGAACCCCCACATTTCACAGCAAGCTGGCGCCCCCTCCACGTTACAGACTTACAGCGACTATACTGGCGCTGTGTGTGTTTAGGTAGCCGGCGTGATCAGAGTCAAAGCACTCAGACGGCAAGTCATTGAGAATGAGCGATCATTATTCAACGAACTCGTTTGCCATTACAATACGCACTCACCCTCCCTCCTCTACACCGGCTAGTCTACCCCGTTAAGTGTCGTTCGTTCAAGTATGACAGATGAATGAATGAATGAATGAAAATGCGAGGATTTTAAGTGCGTTTGAAAACCGACTGAGAGCCGGCTTTGTCTAACACACTATGTAAACAAATCAAGCCGTTGAGCG
>Ga0209780_1002471_pt1 | contig 13163 bp, 5 predicted proteins | sample WorMetexBAHAMAS2_FD_187384 | JGI IMG/M metagenome (GOLD analysis project Ga0209780, IMG submission 187384) | Marine gutless worms symbiont microbial communities from Max Planck institute for Marine Microbiology, Germany - Inanidrilus exumae... | ecosystem: Host-associated > Annelida > Digestive... | reverse complement strand
TATATTATATAACTGCGAGGTGGAAATTCTGTAGCAGATGCTAAAATTCAAGACTTCATGCGCAGTACTTGCCAATCTATCGTCTAATTTGTTAAACGAAGTAGGTTTGTCTCTTTTTCGGTATTTTGAAGTAGGCCTACGTGTGTGCGATATCGTCGTTAACAAGTACGTTCGCTATCTCATCTCCTGATGAGTTCTTGTTCTACATACAGCTGAAGTAATTTGAATCATTGTCCAGCCTGACCAAAATGTCAGCGCTGTACTGATGCCGAATCCCGTCTGAATCTTAGAGCACAGAAGAGACGATCTGAATGGAAGACTTTAATCACGAATAATAGGCTGCGACGCTGGACAACCCAAATTATTATCGGGCCCGAACCTCCCTTCCTCCCGGGGGGCTATAGATCGACACTGCTGCTAGTACTGTACCAGTTGCGTATAAATTGCATACGTAGTACGAGTTGCTGAACACAATTAAGTCGTAGCCTTTTTATAGGTATCGTAGTCGTACCAGTATCCACGGCTTCAAGCAGCCAGGTGCCATAGCAACTGTGCATTGTACCTGTATCCGCAGTGTTTGACGAGCTGTGGAAAGTTGTCCAGGTATTCTTGACAGGCGTGTGTCGGATGGAGGCGAGTCAGCTCGCCGTAAATCACCGACCTGCGTACAGAATCGATGCACAAGACTAGTCTCAGCGTTTTGCCGGGTTCTCTAGCATCAACTGACGCTAATTAAAAATAAGTAACTACTATAGATAGGGTGAAGTGACGTCCCTGTAATCTATGGTCATGTTGTAGTGGTTAATGTAGTACTTTGCGAAGTTGACTAGTAAAATTTTTCATGTCATTTAATTAAAATTGAATCTGCCAGTTTAAGAAAAGCTTATTGCTAGCGCAAGATCAGCTATCTGGCGGTTAGTTTTGCCAAATGTTTACATTTCCTTGCCCTACATCATGGCGGCCAGAACAGCTAGCATAAATATGAATGACGTAATTACGTCACTGTCAGCCTATGCATAGTCGCATGTAATATTAGGCTACCTATTAGGTAAATTAAGATAGGTTCATTGTGTTCAATTTACGAGGTCCCGGCACGCAATTCGAACGTGGGGAAAGGCCAACATAATTTAACGTTAGCAGACTAGAACAGGCTCGGTATCGACGAGAGGGTTTTGTAACGGAAGTTGTGAAATTATAAAAGCCAAAAGTAATTCTAAACAATAAATTATTCACATTTGTGTCAGTTACATAGCCGTAATTTTTACCACGTTTTCATTTCTTCTTCGGTGTACTCGACTCGTGGAATTGGCTGACCGCTGCGTACAGTTCACAACAGTGACAATAGTGAGGCTCCAATAAAAATAAATGATGACAGTCGTCAGCGCTTGGCATTTCGACGACGTCTTCAAATATTATCGACAATCTCGAGTTTTGAGTTGCCTTGCGTAACTTGCCAAACTATATTTTAAAATGTTTAATATATTTTACATTAATGCAGTTACATGGTACATGTAGTCAACGAGAACGAAATCGCAAGCCAGCCTATGGTTTATTGTTTCTCAGTAAATTAAACGTACTGTATGCTGGCATACACAGTGCAATAAAAGATTTAATCGGTTCGAAACATTACGACTATTTCAATTCTACTGAAATCATCTAGACACCAGAACTTAACTGTCTGTATTTGTATGCAATATTCGCGAACTCAATTCGTCGTTTGCGATACACTTCGTCTTTAAAACCCTGCCGTACAATATACACACATTGCACTTTCATTGTTTTAATCGAAAGTCTCGAAGAATCAATCACTGGTTTAACTCTGTAGAATTTGCCACTACCGCGCTTTCTCAACAGACAGAAGACTTTGCAATAATTTAGTGACAGATATTAGCTGACTCTCTTGCACATTTGTATGGTCTACTTCACAGCATGTAGAATACAACGACAAATTATTACTGGCCCGCCTACAAATAGTGTAGGGGGCCAGACTAGTGATATTCTCTGGCGTCTGTCGTCGTCTGTCATCGTCTGTCATCTGTCATCTGTCGTTGTCTGTAACACTCATTGAGCTATAACTAGACTGCAGGCAACTTCACCAGCGCAGGCTAGGCGATGACGTCATGCCGCCTCCAGTCTAATTATAGCTCCACGGTAACACTCCACGGTGGGCCAGTAGAGTTTTTTTACCGTTAGGGCGACTTCTTGTTAACCGTGTCTTGGCAGCTGCGTTATATTCAACGGAGCGAATATGGGAATGTGATAAACGTCCATAATATGCCCAGGCTATTGCTTATTCCACCAAAAGACAGTTTAGTCACTAGTTGATAACTCTACAAACTATCAGTTTGAATTATAACGATTCTTTGCTAATTTTAGTATTTTATAAGTTGGTAGTTCATAACTGTTTTAACAATTACGTAAATAACTTTATTATCATTCAGCATTATTAATGCAAATAAAATCAAAAAATAAGTGTGGATTTCTCTATAGAAATGACATGCGCGACCGTATTATTACTGGCCCGCCTAATGGGCCAGTATTGTTTTGCTCGCTGGCGTCTGTCGTCTGTCGTTGTTTTCTGTCGTCGTCTGTAACGCTGCAGGCGGGCGGATGGGCTGGCCGGCCGCCGGGCGCGTGAGCGGTAATGTCGTTAGGGCAACACCTTATTCTATGTGTGGAACCATCGAGACACGTTAGCCAATGGACAAAACTCTTATCATGCATGTTTAGGCCCACCACGCTACTAAGAAATCTTTTACCATAATATAGTAACTGTCCTTCGTAAATCCCTGAAGTATTCATAGTGCCAGGCATATGTCATTCAAGTCAAGCTTTCAAGTCATTATGTAGTTTGTAGTCTGTCTGACCTGTCCTTTCATTTGTATTGCATTGTATTTGTATTTCTACCTTTGTGGTGAATAAAAAAAATAAATAAAATAAAATAAATATGTGCCAGTCAAATAATTTAATCAAAAAATTATCGAATTATCCACAACAGTGTGCTCATTAATGGCACACCAAGATTTGCCTTTGGGTCCACAGCTAAATCAGTCAAAATAAATTATGTAGATAAATAAATAAATTTATGTCTTATACCAGTGCAAGGTAGCCTACCAGCACGCACAAAAGCAAGCTCCCGAAAATTGCGTAGGCCTAAACGTTAGGAATTTTTGTGCCAAAGATTTCAGCTTACTGGTGCCGCTCGACATACGACATTGGTGATCGTGACAGTAGTACAGTAAGCAGGATTAGGCCTACCGGGTGATCGGCGTCAAGTTCGGCTCCGTACATCAACACTCGGTTGGAATATTTGTCCAGCTCGGAGATGTGATGCGGAAACCACAGACTGTCGTCGTCAGCGTCTGTAGCAGCAACAGTGACGTCGTCGCCTCGTCACGACCCACTACCCGTGTTCATGCCCGCGGACACGGGTGTCATTTTGGACGCCGTGAACACGGACGTCCAAACTGACACCGGTGTCTACAAAGGACATTGTTCGCGAGCGTCTAAAGCGTAGCCCATGAACGCGGCCCTTCAAGAAGGGTGTCCGAAATGAGGCCCGTATTCACGACCGTGTCGACGGATAGTGTATACCTATCGTTACTCAACCAGCAATCAATCAACGTCTAAAGAGAACGAATTTAGCCGACAACTGTAGAACTGTACGTCATATACGTCTGTACGTCTGTCGTATGACATCTTCCTGCTGTCACAAAATGCTGGGCGGAAATTACAAACACTCCATTATCTGCGGTCTTTGGCTCTTGTTCGACCTCTGCTCTGGTTATGTAATTCACTTGTCAATCAATCGATCAATCAATCAATCAATCAAAATAGATTTGTAGGGCATCGTAAGTCTCGACGGAGTCAGAAGTGATTCGTGGTGATGACCACGCGTGTCACGCTTGGTACGCTATATGAAACAGTTCGGTCTTCAGTCTACTCGTGAAATACTGGCCTGCGATGCGGCTTTAAAAGAAACAAGTGGTCAAAGAATTATAACGAAAGGCCGCATCGCCATATTGCCACCCCTCCCGGCGGCCAATGGATTCGTCCAACCTTGACCCTTCTAATACATGCTTCCTTGGGCCCACATGAGTCAGCCCCAAACGGCATCTCGATTGGTTCAGTCGTTTTTGCAAACACCGCTGCAAAGTCTCCCAATGTTTTTCAATGGGGCGGACAACCCCTAAAATTGGCCCTTCCCCTTGGGGATCGAGGCTTCATCTAATACATGGTTCTCTGGGCCCACGCGAGTTGTTCCCCGACGGCATCTTGTTCGGTTCAGCAGTTTTTGCAGGGATAAGTGGATAACAGAACGTGATTAGCAGACACACACACACAGACAGACCGACCACGCTACTACGTGTGTAGCAGTAGGCTGCTATCGCTCCGATGTGGCTTAAAAGAGGAAAGAGTCGATCAGAGCTGACTAAAGGTATGATCATCGTCAACGAAATAATAGGTTGAAGTAAGAAAAAAGGTGTCAGTAAATAATTGTCAAACATTGTAGATAATGTGAGAACATCCAGTGAACTGCAATTGTCGTACACTGAGTGCTGGAGCGACCCAGCGAGACGTCACTGCTGGTACCACTGTCGGCTCGTGCTGACGTCACGGAGGTCACGTGCACGATGACGTCACTACGACTCAGCCGCTCCACGATCTCTTCGCCGCACGACGCGATCTCGACGTAAATCTCGTGCGAGTTCTCGTCGTCGCGAGACTTGCGAGACCGGATGTGTCGGACGCTGGCGCCGCTCTCCTACACAGTCACCTTTCAAGACAATTAACGGATGTGTAAATTATACACGTACGTCGTTAGGCCGCGAATTTGTGTGCCCGAACGTGATTGGTCAAGATCGTGTCACGTGATGTGCAATATAGTCGAATTTTGTGTTGTTCACGTCCCCTATGGTATACGGTAGCCTGATCTACACTGCTAGCCAAACAGGGGTGACTTTATACTCTTGCACATAACCTCGTCAAATGCTAACCGATTGTCAAAAATCTGTAGAAAATAGAGATTTTTAAACAAATATTTCACAACGTAGTGTAGAACATGTCTATGATGTGGTGACACACACACACACACACACACACACACACACACACGTCATAATAGCCTTATTGCAAATTTACTGCTAAATCTGTGGATAAAAAATGTTGAAAATCGATCGGTCAAAATTTTTTGACAAAGCTACCAGCAAGAGGACGGTGGCATCGTTTTTTGACTCAGCGTAGAACTAGTTACTTGTTCTACTAAATTACAGTATGTTAATATATGTTAATGTAGTAACGTAAAAATCAACGTTTGACGTTACTATAATAATATTTAATACCACGCTATATACTGCAACTGTAATGTCTAATCTGTTTCGCAATATGCTTGTAGTTAACAAGGTGTCGCCCTAACGGGACGTAACACGACTGGCCCGCCGTGCACTGTTACCGTGGAGCTATAATTAGACTGCAGACGTCATGACGTCATCGCCTGGCCTGCGCGGTTAAGCCGCCTGCAGTCCCGCCGTGGAGTGTTACAGACGACGACGACAGATGACCACAGACACCAGCGACCGTTATGTGTAGGCGGGCCAGTAATGAATAACCTGTATCAGATGCAGAACGGCTTGTAAGTCGGTTGCCATTTCACGGACTTTGATAATGACTGCAGCCATCCGACAGTTAACTTCGCGCTCCATCTGCACACGTAACAAAAGCGTCAACTTTTGTCTAAAGTCGTAACAGTTAAGGCTTATTAACATCGGCGACGCCGAGGCGACGAAATATTCGAGTCTCGTGTCGTCCGTGTCGCGTCGGTAATGCGAATTGAATCTCAGACAACCAGTTTGCCAGTCGAACGTCAATCATGTTTCTGGCGTTCGTGATTAACTAGCATATATTCATGAATTTCTTAACATTTTGCAACTCATTATGTTATTTATTTTAAATAAACAGTTTCATTCTTTGTCTATTTAAATGTGTTTAACATGTTTTGCTTTCTGAGGTCTATCAACGTATTTAGCAGAGTATGCTCCCACACAACTTTTCTTGCATTCATTATGTTACATTTATTTTCGGTTTTAATACTACTGCATTATTTTCTTGCATGTTTATCTATGCACGTTTGTTGCAGGTTTTAGTTAAAGATAATACATGATCAAATCATGACGAAAACTTCAACATATAGCTAGCTCGAATGTCAAATAAATTAAATCACGCACCATATCACGCTAGTATGTAAACGCACGGAATATTTTACTGCTGTGCTTCAAATATCACAAGCATGTCCGTCCACGTAATACTCGGACAGAAATGTACGCTGGCCCCGTCGTGTGCTGCCCCCTGGTGAGTCACGTTGAGTATGCACCTACGGGACAGACAGACAGACAGACAGATGGACGGATGGACGGGCGCCAGACCGTTACATTACGCGTATGGCTAGATGCGGTCAGTCTAATAAAGTGTAGACAAAATGTCATTATTTGTTATAGGGTCTGTATATCTGTATATTTTTCATTTTTTAGGTATAGACTTAAGTGTACGCGTACCTGGCTATACCTTCACATGCACTTTATACATTTACTGTTTGGTATATATTGCATGTGTATGTGTGATGTGTACATTTTAATACAATATAATACAATACCTCAGACTGTTGTGCGTCGTTTCGTCGGCTATACGACGTCTCTCTGGCGGTTCCGTCCTGTCCTGTCTCGTCCGCGAAATGTTGGTCACGTGCTTTATATATGAGCAACGTGTGTGCTCCGACGAATGTGTCTGATGGCGGGTACAGACGATCACACGAAATCCGGCGAACTCGTCAGATAGTTACGCAAATTGCGAGCGACGATCAAATCGATCGCTTCGTACGTTGCGGCGGCATTACCGACGGATTTGGTGAGGTGCGCCGATGCTAAATTTGTCGCACCGTTCGATGTATTCCATGAATAGTAAAGACCGTCACCGTTAATATTAGCCTACGTGGCAGCAAGATTTACACGCGATTTTTGCGGGCGAATCTTTAACGCTCGAGGTTCGTTATGCTGTCGGACGAATGGACAACACGATTTAGCGCAAGCGACCGGTAAAAATCAACGCAACTACGTTACACAAGTGATTTACGACGACTGCCAAAATTGACATTCTGCTATTTTTGCCGACCGTGCTTTTATCCTATGGTGGGTTTGTGTGTGGGCGACGGTGGTGTATGGGGACTTAACGCCTATAAACAGATCGAGTTGGTTTTGGTGTGAGGGTTACCACGGAGAACAGCGTCTTTGTACTAGATCGGAGAAGGACACTTCCAGATGAGTGACATGACAGCTTTACCTACGTCCATATATTCTGCGAACTTCTTTTCAGTATTTATGTATCATCCGGCAGCTTGCAAAATCACGTCGTATCAACGTGCGGTTTATTTTGCAGCCACTACGCCACCGTCGGCTAGACTACTAGACTAGCAATGACTGAGCTCTTGTTGAAGTTACTTCGGACACGTTTCAATGCAGATGGTAGAAATTTGAGCATATTTTAAAACAAGACAACCGAACGGAACATGAATCAATAAAACATTACAATTAATTCGCATTATCTATAGGAGGGGCGTTCAAAAAGTTCGTAGACTGACACAGTTAGACACAAGATATCTACATCATAATTTTGTCACTTTTTAACATAGACTCCTGAAACTGAAATACACGCAGCTAATCACCAATGACAGTGCAGATAACAAAATGGATATACATAGCGACAACAGAAATTGCAATGAATTGTAAAACGACACATAACACAGACATAGGCTAGCTCGTCACAATATATAGTACTATATCAATTAATTAATTAATTAATTAATTAATTCATTCATTAATTAATACGTCAATAACACGCCAAATAAAATAGTGACAATGGAAAATAATTGAACTCACAAACGGACAAAACGCATGTTTTGAACTGTCAGCTGTATATGTTACAGTTAAGTAGTATATGCAAAGTTCTGATAAATTCTAATGGTACACACGGAGTGCCATGTGAATGTCAGCACGACAGACTGGGCCGGCAGCCGACGTCGCCGTCCATAGCCACAATTCTATCTACACACAGAACAAAGTTTTGCACCGTACTCAGATCAGATCAACTTGTTGAGGGCGTGAGGCGCCAGCTGGTCAGCTCCATTTTTGCTCCGTCAAGTTTCACACACATTTGGTCCGTCGTTTATAGGTCTTGCATTTTCAAGTCCTGCATTTTCATGTCTTGCCACTTGCTCTGTTATTTTTAAATCCTGCTTTTTCATATTCTGCTGTTTGCCAGCATTTGGTCCATCGCTTTCAGGTCCGTCATTTTCATCACCCTCTGACTAATGTGTAACTAGATTGCTTTAATTGTGTGGAATGCCCACAATACAGTATTCGACTCGAAGCGCTCGGCTATCTGTGCACAAGCTGTTTACGTCCTGCATTCGACGAGGCCGAGTGTCACGTGACTCAAATTCAATAGTCGATGGTGATTGGCTGCCTGCGACTAAGTGATGTCAGCGTTATCTGCCGTGTTGTCAACCCGCGTCGGACGTCGCAGAAAATGTGGGGAGGTTTCTTGTACGGAGTGTACATTACAGGAGAATGAATTCATGGCAACGATATAAATCGAAACTAAAAATCCTATGGAGGGTTATTTTGGTAGTGAATTTCTGGCGATCTGTAATCATTGCGGAGTTATGGCGGCCTGAAGTCGCAAGACGTTAAAATGTTTGAAAAATTTTTGCGTTTTTGGGAAAAACGACCCCTCTGAAAAATTTACAAAATTATGTTCCGAAAGTTTTCATTGTGAAACCGATCACGTTGTGTTCAAATTTCTTGAAATTTGGCCCACGGGAAATCGGTAAAATCGTGCGTTGCTTACCTTAAAAACAAAATTTCGCCTGGCTCTCCAGCTATCGCTACTGCGCATATCGAGCCCAAAATCTGCCAGGGCCAGCGCCTGACAATGTGCTTAGAGTGCTCCATATTTCATCCAAATCGGTTGACTTTCGGCGGAGTCATAGCCGAACGCGTGAACATCGCCAAAACAAGCCGTAAAGTAAATCCAATATTCGGTTGAAGCCTATAACTTCGAACCAATTAATAAATAGTAATTACGAAAACATGAATAACTTAAGTGACAATCAATATATTCAATGTACTCAATATAATATTTGACAACAGATCAGCTCAGATACGCTTTAAAAAATCGCAATGTCAAGATTTGCCAATAAATTAACTCAAAACGCAACTAAATGTAGGCTACACATCTGTCAGACTATTTTTTTTTCTGTAAAACAGCAGCAAAATAAAAAGTATTTAACGTATCTTACATATTCTGTCAGTGACAATATGACGACGCGTGTCATAAAACACGAAAGTCTTGCACTAACAGAGAACAGGAACAACAGTATCATTAAATGCATAACATTAACACCGCCGATAATGATAATACGGCGCCCGAAACCATCTCGGACAAAAGTCAACTTGGCTTTGAGGTGAGACACATCTTATACTATGGGAAAATTGTCGATAGTTGCTGAACTTGAGACATGACATCTTGTCGGTATTCACTGTTATTACGCTGGCCGCGTCTAGCGGTAAACGTAATGTAACGGTCTGGCGTCCGTCCGTCCGTCCTTCCGTCTCTCTGTCTGTCCCGTCTTTTTCTAACCTTAGTAGAGAATGCGGCGCATGCTCAACATGACTCACTAGGGGGCAGCACGGGCAGCACGCGACGCGGTCAGCGTACACTTTCGTCCGAGTATTATGAGGACGTACATACTTGCTAATTTTACACAATCCGCTGCATTATCTGCATTAAAATTCGTTCTTCTTATCGCCTGACAAAGCATTACACACCATTATGACGACAATTACATGTACAACGGCGATAAGGTCAGTATTAACCGACAATTTTCGTAGTTAATACGCCGACGCCGACGACAAACAGCGAGATCAGTAGACGTTAGCGAGACGAGAGCTGAGTTACGACTCGCACTAGAGCTCCATTCTTCTCCTCCAACTTCTCATAATCTTCGTCGGCCAAATCCAGATCCTGAACACACCATATACGCAATGGTTTGGCACATTTCGACGCCCACGACACGACACGACACGACACGAAACACTTAACTTGCGTTGAATGGCTGACGGTTAGCCAGCTTAATCTATCGCACGAAATCACAACAGAACCAGTGGTCAAAATATTTTGACAAAAGGCCGCATCGCATGTCGTGCCATTATTGAGGATTTAATAATCTCTTTTGCTGCGTACACCGCAGCAGACTCCTAATGCTTTTCAAATGGCTGAACAGCCCCCAAAAATTGTCCCTTCCCGTGAGGGATTTCAAGCCCATATACACTGTGGTTCAATAAACCGGACCCCTGTTACATCTTCAAACAGCTGCACAGAATGACCCAATATCAATAATTTCTGCTTTATAAAATCGTCAAAGACTCCAGTTTTCAAGTAAGTAACTGGTGAGTTTGATGAAACTGCGTGGGTACTAATCAGTATTTGTTGAAGTTATTTGAAAATATAACACGGGTCCGGTTTTTTAAATACAGTGTACAATACTGTGTTACACAGGCCAACATGAGTCACCCCCAAACGGCATGTCGATCGGTTCAGCCGTTTTAGCACAGTACGTCAGCGTGACCAATACACAGACACACTGACTGCACTACGTGTGACATCTGTCGCAATAGGCCGCATCTTCGCTATGTATGCGATGCGGCCCATAAAAGATAACGAAACCGTGGCATAAATAAAATGAAGATTTTTCGACAACTATCTGACGGTATAAACATTGTTATTACAATGCAATAGCATGAAGTGACATCTAGCGAAATTTTTGTGCAACATCTCTATTTAACGACCCGTTAACCCTTCGGAATTTCGCCACTATCTAATTTGGTAGCAGAAAATAGGATCGTGCAGGCTACCCTGCAGTGAAATAGTTTGTTATGTTCAGCTATTTGACAGTCCTTGTAAGCGTGAACGACGGCACAATAGGGAACTCAGTGGAGCACATACCTCCGCCATAGTGAGTCGTTACCGGCGAGAAGCAGGTGCGCTAATCTGACCCTAACCATAATTCCAATTTGCCAAAATTTAATCAGCTCTTCTCTGGTCCATAATCTGCCTATTCCAGACTTTCACGAAAATCTACCCATAATTTTTTTAGTTATCCTGTTAACAAACAGACAAACACGAATCAAAACATTACCCATGCCAATTGGCAGATTTCTTTACGTTTAATCCTGTTACAGTAACCCGGAGTCATCCTTATCGTTTATTTGTCCCTTTTGCCATGTACAATACTAGGAAAACGTTTTTGCTCATCGTGTTGTTATACCTTGGAATTACTTACCCACTCACGTTGTTGACTTCAGTACGTTAAACCGTTTTAAGAGGCCGCTGCACAAAGTGGATTTCTCTGGTTTTACTATACAGTAACTAATATCTATGTATTTCTTACCATTTTACATTTGTATATACTGTTTCATGTGTCAGTGTTGTATGCACTTGTTTTATTCGGGCAGCTGTCACTGCTAGTTCTTGTTGTCCTGCTTAGACCTTTGTTTGATGTGACTGTGTGTTTTACTGTTAAAAAACCTGTGATGGAAGTAAAGAGAGACCGAAAGACAGAAAGACAGAACGGCGATAGCACAATAAACACGTGGCGCTTTTCAACAGCCTCTCGCTTTAAAAACTTATCTCATAATCTCCTGTTTCGCGAAGGTAATAAGTTTACGCGAGCTGAATCACCTTGTTCAACGCCTCGACTTCGGTTTCCAGCTCAGAAATTCTGTTCTCGCGCATCAGCAGCATCTCCTTGAGCCACAAATTCTCCGTGTTTGCTTCGTGTACAACCTGTATGACACGTATTTCGAACAGAGTTGTCTCATTCTAGATACACCCATCAGTGCGCGAACACTACGTACATGTAAATGTATGTACGACAAAAACAGTAATGCATATTAACGCGATTCGTACAAATTCATCGGCATAACATATAGGAGGCCAAGAACCAGAAAAATCATCGCCTTTTGTTGAATGAAAATGGCAATAAATGTCTTTTAAAAGTTTACGGGTTAATAGCTACGACTAGTAGTCGGCCTACAAAAAACTTTTTAGAGTCACATCTTCGAGGGCTGTGACGTACTCGCTTTCTGATATATAGGTGGTCGTAATTGCAGTTTAAGTATCATACAAAATAACATTATCTGCTTTTGAATTTGACATCCATATTTATTTTACGTCTCGAGCGGTGAAAATTTCACATAAAGGATATAATGAATCCTTGATATCGAAAGAAATAGCAGTTTGGGAACTTTGGGCGACAAATCGTTTGGGTGACCGTCGTCAAAAAAGCGACAAACGCTAACCCTAATCCTCACCCTAACATCGCCCAAGCGTCTGTCGACTAGATGTCTGTACACCTGGTATATGGCATTTGTTTTGTCACAGGATGAACTAAAAACAATAAAATAAAACCTCGTCGAAACTTACTGGAGAAATTAAGTCGTTCGGCTGGAGAAATTAAACTTTCCGGTGTTTACTTTTCGGCTGAAGAATGTCGAAACAGAACTGCGGCTGCCAAATGATGCAAAAAGCCGCTGCTGGATAATATATTAAATCGCTTTTTTCGTGTTCAAGTATCAAATCATGAAAAAAGATCGATTACGAAGTTTATTTGCAAATACTTGCGAAAATGGCGAGGAAGCGATTTTTTTTACATCGGGCGAGTGTGCAGCAGAGTTGAAAAGTGTGAAATGTGATCAAGAGATCAAACGGCTGAAGGTCAGGGTCAAGATCAACAAACTGTTACTGTCAGCTGTCATCAGCGTAACATAATAGGGTTAAGGTTAGGGTTAGGGTTAGATCGGTGTTGGTGATACGAGTAATTACCCACGACAACGGCAGTCGCAAAGGTAGGGTTTTTACCTCCGTTTGTCTGTGTGCCTGTCTGTTTTTTACGCACAATATCTCAAACTGATCCAGTTATTTTGACATAGAAATGTTTCGTGATGAGTCCTTGATATACTAATTTTGAGGTCAAAAGGTCAAAGGTCAAGGTCACGAGTCACAAAATCATTTCCGGCTTGGGTCTTTGCACTCTTGTGAGTGCTGGTTTCTTC
>Ga0209780_1002469_pt1 | contig 13167 bp, 5 predicted proteins | sample WorMetexBAHAMAS2_FD_187384 | JGI IMG/M metagenome (GOLD analysis project Ga0209780, IMG submission 187384) | Marine gutless worms symbiont microbial communities from Max Planck institute for Marine Microbiology, Germany - Inanidrilus exumae... | ecosystem: Host-associated > Annelida > Digestive... | reverse complement strand
ACCAGAAAAGTAGAGTCCCTGGGCTATCGTATGGTGAAAAAAATTGCCGAAAAGTTCAACCGCCTGAGTAGGGTGCACCAACGTCACAGACAGACAGACGACAGACGGACGGCCGATAGCATATAGCAAACGTAACGTAATACGTTGACGTTTGCTAAAAATGTATATCATAGGCCTACGTTATCAGACAATGAGTCTACAATTAAGTGAACATTATATTGCCAACTCCATGGTTCGCGTCAAGATATTTTATACTACCCTATATGGAAAGTAACCTGAGAGAGTACAAATCCCCGCGAAAGCGTTTTTGTCGCGAACACTTGGCAACACTTGCCACACTTACTATTTTGCGGCCCGCTAGTTCCGAATTTCCCGACGGATTTATTTTGTAAACAATCGCCGGTTTACGGAGCTTTTTGACCGTTACTTCAACATCCCTCTACCGATCGTAACGAAACACGAACTTGGTCTTCCCTTTCCCCCTAGGAACCTTCGCATAAAATTTGGTGCAAATCCGTCCACATTTTTCAGTTATCCTGGTAACAGACAGACACACACACACACAGACCAACGCCGGTGGAAACATATTCCCTCGCTTTCGCGGGGATAATGATTATCAAAAACTGAGCTGTGCACGTCACTGTTGTCTATGTAGGTACTGATGATTCGCGCAGCACTGAGAAGAGAAAGAATGAATTCTATCACCGTACTCAGAGCTTTTGAACTGCCAGGTCATAACTAGTTAAAAATATTTCTAAATTGTTTACATACTGTATAAGTTAATCTTCGTGTTTGAATTTTTACCGCGCCACGCTATGCTACCGCGGTATACATTATGGCCCCTCGTCTTTCCGTCTGTCAGTCTTTGCGTGTGTCTATTACAAACCTGTCAAAACGGCTAAATAACTTATATCACACAAAGATGGTAGCCGTAGCCCAGTGACTGTAGTTTTCTGACGCCAATGATCTGGGTGATATTCTACTCGGGTCATCCCTAACGGGGCGCCAAATACACGTGAGATAGGACAAATGTGCGACTTTTGACAAATAACACGCTGCATGTCTGAAACGTAGCCTACAAGATAGGCCTATGCGTATGGTTTCTATGAAAGGTGAACGGGACGTCGTATGCACTTTATCGAATGGTGACACTGTCCATGACCTTGAGTGACCCCAATCACCCCAAATCACCCAGTTTTATGTTTCAGTCTTTCTTCATGTCTCTGTAACGGTTTAAGCAAGAGTCTTCAAATTTTGTACTCAGATAGGCCACATCAAGTGTTAGCTTTGGGATGACAAAGTACCCTCAACTGGGCGTGGTCAGGGTCGTGTGACTTATTTTAGACCGCATCGTAGCGATAGCTAGCGATAGCGGTCTGTTGCTACACACGGAGTGGCGTGATCGGTCTGTCTGTCTGTATGTTTGTGTGTCTTTTGCACACGTTCGTGAGCCCTGCAAAAACGGCTGAACGCACGCCTTTCTGATCTTCTTAACATACGTTCTCTACGACGATGATGACGCGGATGCTGTCAAGACTGGCAGCGCTGAGGTCAGCGAAGTCAGCAGAATCGTGAAATTGTCCATCCAGTGAAGCAGCGATGACTTCACTGCGGCCAGCAGAAACAGCGGAAAAATCTTTGCTGAGTGCTAAAATAGACGTTGTTTACGTTTGTTTTGGGAACTTGCGAAGATGACGGGACGTTTGGTGTTCGACGGTGAGAAAAATGAAACTAATGCACTTCAAAGTTATTAGATAGCATTCGCACTGAGATAAAAAAGTGCTGATTAATTAAATTCTTCTTTGCCGACATGTTTGTCTTTGTTTACACCAATCACTGACGAAATGTCTATTTTTAGAACTCAGCTGCTTCTGCTGTTTTCCATCCAGTGAATAAGCGCTGACTTCGCTGCTGCCAGCAAAAAAATTCTGGCAGTCTTGACATGCCCGCGGTGTTTCTTGTGATGTAATAACAGGACGAGAATTTCGGGCGGTGTTTATCAGCACCGTTCACACTCGTCACGTTGTGGAGTCCACGACTGCTGAATGCACAGGAAACTTTGGATTTCTGCACGAGCAGAAGCTAGTGAACACGGCAGTAACGAGGGCCAAGTCGTGGGTAGCAGTTGTTGGAGATCCAGTTCTTCTCTGTTCTGTCGGCAGCTGCAGTCCTATCTGGAAACGTACCTTAAACGTTGTTTTCGTCTAAAGAGCGTACAACCAGCTCACCTGAGTATGGAAGACATTTACACGCAGAGCCAAGAGTTGATAAGTATGAACGAGACGAGTTTCGATAAGTGGAACGTGGACTTTAGTCTGGCTCCGGATGAGATTACTCAGCGACTTGGTGTGAAGGATGAGCCGAAAGCGACGAAAGTCAACACGTCTATCACGTACCGATATGCGGACTCTGACACCGAGTACGAAACCGATTTCACGGATGACAGTGACGAAAGTGATGAAGAATGTCAGCATGTTGCTGCTGCTGATACATATGAGACTGATGAGGATGAGGTTGCAGTGTTAGAAAGACGGTTGAAAACTCAACCGGACATCTACAAACGTGGCACAATGAACATAAAACTGGCCAATCTCGCACACGTCATTGTATCTGACAATCGCAGTCAGATCATTGTAATAAACGGCAGACAGAATTTCAATCATGCATTGCATGGGGACGAAGTCGTAGTGAAGGTTGCAACAAAAGAAAACACGCATACACCTAGCATCGACAGTGACGCTGGTACACGAGACGAGCTTGTCAGTGATGCTGAAAGCGTTACTGAAGACTGCATCGTTGGTGAAGTTGTTGGTATATTAAAGCGAGTGTTTAATCCTATTAACTGCAGGTTTATTTGCCGGAAAGATACCAACAACGGCCAAAATGTGATTCCATTGAATTTCCGCATACCTATCATCAAGGTTATATTTTGCCAGAAGCACAGACGCACGCAGCATTCTAGTGATGTTGTCTGTTTGTACCAGAAGAAACAGTGGAAACATTTTCGGATGAGTTCTCAAGCACAGTTGTTCAAAGTGAAGATAATGAAGTGGACGAAAGGGAAGCCTAATCCGCTCGGTTATGTTGTTTCCGTTGTCAATAATGCAGTTGAGAAGGAAATTGATTTTCTAGAAGAAAAATATGAAGTTCAGAAATCGTTCTCGAAAGAAGCAATGGAACAGGCTGAACAGGTAGACGATAAGGTGCACCACGAAGCTGAAGACTATCGACAAGCATTGGTGTTCACCATTGATGAACCGAATTCTTGTGCACTTGATGACGCACTGAGTGTGGAAAAGGTGAATGATGGCTACCGGTTTGGAATACATATTGCTGACGTGTCATCTCAAGTTCCACAAGACAGTCCTATCGACAAAGAAGCAAGGAAACATTGTGTGGTTTTCCATGCAGTTGGTCGTAAACACAGTCCAATATTGCCCGTACAGTTGAGTGAGGAAGTTTGCAGTCTGCTGCCAGGAAAAGTGCGACCAACAATCTCCGTCTTCATCAGGACTGATTTTGACTACACTGTTCAAGAAGAAGAAGAAGTCGTGATTAAACGCTGTCAGGTATGTTCCAGTTATAAATTAACGTACGACGATGTCGAAGAACGAATATCACGAGCAGCAGAAAACAGCGATGCGGTTAACGACGACGATGGTGGTGATGATGAACGCAGACTTCTGTGCAGCATTCACAGACTGAAATTGGCAGCAATCAGATGGAGAATCAACAGGCTTGGATCATGTGACAAATGCTACAGACCACCCAGGATAATGTCCATGAATAGCATAACAGCACGAACGCTCGTAGAAGAAATGATGATCATGGCAAACTGTCAGGTTGCCAAAACGCTAGTTAGGCCTAACCCATGCAAAAGTCCTCTGCGGCACAAGCTGTCTAAAAGCTTGAGAAATCGTTCAGTAGACGAAAGCGGTGCTGAGGCTACTGTTGCTGGTAATGATAATGAAGATGCTGACAATGATAACTCACCTGAAGACGTGCAGATGAGTCGTTCCATGTGCATCAATTTGCTGTTAGCGGCACACTCAGAGAACACGGACCTTGTGAAGTGCCTGGTCACTAACATGGACCATCAACTTCAACTAGCACGTGAATCGGTTAGCTTAAACCAGCTCAGAGCTAAATATATATGCTCTGGCAATGAGCCGACAGACAACTGGCAGCACTGCGGCCTGAAACTCCCTCAATACATCCATTTCACGTCACCAATACGACGCTATATTGACATTATAGTTCATCGAATGCTGTTGACGGTGATCGAGCCAAACAACACGGAAGCAGTCCGATATACCAAAGAAGACATTGCTGAGATTTGTGAAGAATGTAATGGTGCTAAGTCAAGAGCACATAATCTGAAGTATGACAGTTGCAGCATTCGTCTGTGTTCACTATTAAGAGAAAAAACAGTCGTCATCTATGCAGTTGTCTGCGACATAACTGAATCAGATATTCTGCTTCTGTTTCCTAACCTGCAGTCCATCTTGACCGACAGTGCTGTGAAGTTGTCGTCGCTCAAACTTTCCACATTACCGCAAAAAACTGCGAAGACGGTAAAACTAAAATGGAAACAGCGAATCTATGATTTGGCATTAACGAAAGCCCCCGTCAGCAAAGAAACGCGGTCAACAAATCGCAAAGTGGTTGAACTGAATCCGCATTATCTAATGCACATCAAAGCAGATGACTGGAAAACATTGGTGCGTGCTGTGTCATCTGAAGACGAAAAGTCAGTCCGTGAAGCTATTAAAACACTTCATCTGAACGATGATTCAGCTGAAAATAGGGCTCAGAATTTGACGTCAGAAGGTCACATTTTGCAATCTGGGCACCACTTTTGTGAATATGCGGCTACTTTTTCAAGGACTTCTGTTGTGAAGGTGCAGCTTGCAGCGAATGACGGCTACAAGAGTCGACCACATATTCAGTTGTTTCACTTGACTCCAGTCATGTGTGTCTGCGTGGAGCATAACACCAGCGTGGTGGACAGCTTTTCGCAGCCAGCGGTAAACAAAGCCGACGTCAGTAGATATAATGACATAGGTCACTATCAGAAGTTGTGGCGACCAGTCCTGGCAGTTGAAGCAGTTTACAGTGCTGTCACTAACGGAGACTCCATTATCATACACCACGTGCACATTGACTGGAAACTACAGCGATCTAAAACTACGGGAACCTTTGAAATCAGTAAGAAGTTCTGTAACGATAGAAACATAACGTTTCCGGTCGATCAAGAGCCAGCGATGCACGACACCGATGTCAAAGGTTACGTGTGCGTCCGCTATTCGGACAGTTCAAAGAAAGTCAGCAAGACAGAATCAGCGGCTGAAACGTTCAAAGGTGTGATTGACGTTGAGAAATCATTTACGTGGGTTGGCCACTGTGTTGTTACACGCGTTGTCGTCAGTCTAGACAATACGTATTATGTCGTCCACCTGCTGCTGAAACAGAATGCCTGCAGTTTACCGGAGCAACGGAACAAAGCAACTGTTGAGTGGATTCCCAAACTAGTTCCAGACAGGTAAATTTTGTCATCAGTACTTATTCTGCGTTTAACTTTATAGCTGTTCATGTGGTACACAGCTACATACGTTACATACGACATATATGATGTAAAGCATATTAATAACGTGCGATCAAAAACTGACAATGACCAGCTTAATCTACTGCAAGCAATCAAAATTACGAAATTAGTGAATAACACATGAGCCTGAGAAATTCGAAACTAACCTTCGTATTCTTGGTACCAACAGTCTTCTCATTTCGTACTCAGCTTGATATGGTATCAGATCACAGCATTTGCAGATTGTAGCGTTTATAGAACTGTCTCAGTAGGCTACCAATCATTGCTAACTTTAAGCCAATGACAGTCATCTTTTCGTTAGCGTTACTGTTGTTGTATTCGGTCGCTTGCAGTTAATGTTTGTGAATTGTGATGAATCGATGCAGGCGAATGGAAGAAGCAGTCAGTAGGCTTGAACGTAATACACTGGCTGAAAGAATTGCCGTTGGATTCGACGATCTACCAACACATGCAACTGGTAATTTCTATCTAGACTATATTAAAGCTTAAGAGCTTTGTATCACTATTACTGGATTATTTTTTCGAATTACCCTTGTATGTCGTATAAAATTGTTGTAATCTGAGGTTTAGCATACTTTGCGATTACTGTATCACAACGTAGGGCGAGTCCAAATAAAATAATCGCTTTGGAAATCTTTGATATTTGATTCCAAAAATGGTCAACGGATCGAAATGATTTCAAGGCAGTCCAAGGGAATGCAGCATGCATCATCCACTGCAATGGTTAATGTGAGCCAGTTCTTGCCGTTCTCGGATTGTATGCTTGAAGTATAGAGCACCGGTAGAGTACGCCACCTCTGCCTACGTAAAATCCATCGCTGCAGTGACTATGCCTGTTGGCCTCCCGCATAATTTGCTGGACTCCAGAATCCAGATTCGCGATATTCGCGCAACCTTGTGCAGTTAGAACCTTGCGCTTGCATGATAAGATGGCGGTGATCTGACTTGAAGCAGTCGGTGCTCATTTCTCAGTTGCCGGTGCTCTACTTGAAGCAGGAGGTCCGAGAAACGGCAAGAGCTGGCTCACTTTAACCACTGCAGTGGGTGAAGCGTGCTGCATTCTTTTATACTGCCTTAAAGTAAGTTCGAACAGTTTACCAGTTTTGACGTCATCAAAAAATCGAACATGGACCCAACTGTGTTTCTGTGTTTGACATCGTCGGTTTGAAGATACCCGAATTTCGATATGTGAAAACTAGAGACGAGAGACGAGACGAGAAGGAGACGAGACGAGAAATTTTGATGACATGTTCAGTCCTCACAATACAATACGGGAGCGTTAGAGATTCACAGACGCACAGCGTTACGACAGCATATAACGTGTTTGCATGTAATAAGTTGCGCTGTAAAAATGATGAAAGATACTGCGACAATTAGATTTCTGTTGCGGCAAAATCGGTTACAAGGTTGCCTACTGGTTTCCAAGTTGCTGCTAATTACAATATCGGATGTTGTGTAGGCAATTATTATGTGGACTACGTAAAGAAAATTTATGAAAAGTTCACCAATGTAGGGGGTCTGGATCCGCCGAATAATGAACAAAAGGAAGCGGTGAAAGCTGCAATGTTTCGACCATTCTCACTGATCCAGGGCCCGCCAGGAACAGGAAAGACAGTGACAGTGGTTCGACTTACTGCTCTATATGTATTCGTGAATGAAACACTCGACACGACATACCGGAAGAACAGCATTAAGCCTCAGGTGATGATCTGCGGACCATCGAATAAGTCTGTCGACGTCATCGCAGGTAAGTCGCACGATGTTACCTTAATTGCCAAGCAGAACGTTATTCCTAGAATGCTATTCCTTGATATGTACTGATTAGTATTATCTAGTAAGTGATAGCGTGTTTGTTTTATATGTGTACTTTGCATGTATTTTTTGTTTATTGTCACACAAGTGCGTTGGTCATATATGCAATAAAAGAATTACTTACTTACTTACTGTCATAACAGCTAATCAAGCTATCGTTTGAAACAACAGTCAGAGCTAGGGCCCTACAGGTACCATACATCGGTCTTCTTAATATGCTGTGTGTGCATTAAAGAATGCAAATAACATCTTGTGTTATTTTGGGCTTAGGCGCTACTTGCATTTTACGCAGTCTTGCGTTTTAAGTAGAACCTCTCCGAAATAATGTATCGAATGGGACGTTCGTTACCGTCTGGTTGTCCATGCATTTAGTCGATAATAGCCTAACATTTGATGTTAATTAGCCCGCCCGTCATCTAGATGCCGCCGGCGGGCTTATGCTTTGCTTATGTTACTGTCTTTTTTTAAATGTCGCCCCTCTCATGCGACAACGGGTGGACGGATAGCAACGTGGATTGTTGCGTTAACACCGTCGATGAAAAATTTATACGGCAACAAATTTGGTGAACTTTAGTCCAGTAACCCCTGAGATGAGATCTTGTGGTTAATCTGCTCTTTTTGGTGACTATAAGGAGGCTAATATACGCACTGTGTAGGTTAAAGGTCATCCGCTATAGCATAGCCAGTCTGTAGCACTGAACTATAAATAAATAAATAAATAAATATTTACATTTGTAGTTTAGTGGTCTGTAGGTAAGTAAGAAATGCACAGTCGCACAATGCGCATGCCGTGCGGGCTACAGGTTGTGCTCTGTCACGCTTTCTAGTTAATCACACTGTGGTGTTGAACAGATCGTCTGAAGAGACTGAAGCGGTTGCGGAAGTTTTCTGTAGTTCGTGTATACAGCAAGTCGCTGGAGCAGAACGTGTTTCCAATTCCTCGCACTCTCAAAGTGACTCGCAAGTGCGTCGTACTGCCGGACGAGGTCGACCACGTGGAACCTCCCGACACAGTCCTTCTGCACAGGCTGATCCGCGATCTGAAGTGTCCACTTTATGAACCGATCTGCATCATGGACAAACGGATTGAAGGTGACCCGACCGGCATCGACATTTCCGACGACGAGCTGAAGGAATATCGACGGCAAATTGCGGAAGCGGAAAAGCACGTGCTGACGAATGCTGACGTCATACTAAGCACGTGTACTGAAAGCGCCTCCAAGCGTATTAGAAAAGCATCCAATATACAACAGGTTAACTATTCCGATCCCTGTTTATAAACACTGTACAAATATACTTTATAAGTGTCTCAACAGCTTTTTAAAATCAGAAATCATGTCGATCATTCGTACTTGATGGCAACGTTTCGGGGGCACTCTGTTCATTGTTGTTAGCATCTTTTGCACATCAGCAATGTCCATGAACATTTGTTGAAGTGTACGCCTTTTTTGAAACACGTATTACGTAGCCTAAGCTAACACAAGGACTGTCTGTTTTTGATTCTAATAGTGAATCGACTATTACGAGATAGATGTCATTCACTTGTTTATCGCAGTTTGTCGTAGTTAAAATACAATAATTGTAACCTTCACACCCAGCAAAACATGGCAAACAGTTTTCACGTAAAGTAGCCATGAGGAGAAGTATAAGCAGACTCGTACATCAGTATAACAACTATTTCTACAAGGCCTGTACTTCTTTACATATCTGAAAGAAACACGAGAACAACTAAAGTGTAAAACAGTTTTTTGATGTCAACGTTGCTCATGCGCAGTTGATCATAGACGAGTGCGGGATGTGCAAAGAAGCAGAAAGCCTTATTCCGATCGTTTCGTCGTCCGCTCGTCAAGTCGTTCTGGTCGGCGACCACAAACAGCTGCAGCCGGTCATTCAAGAAAGGTCGGCACTCGCGTGTGGACTTGGCAGATCTATGTTCGAAAGACACGCCAGCCATGCTGTCCAGCTCCAAGAACAGTATCGCATGGTCAGTTTCCACTTTATTGAGCTCCTAAAACCACGCATTTGGCGAGAGTTTGCATTGCCTACATGACATGTTGACCATGTTGGTATACGGGATAGTGCTGACGAATGGAGAGTGATGTAACACGATTGCTAATTTCTTTCGTTTTGTTCAGCTGAACTAATTCTAATGCACTGATGTGGAATGTGATGTTTGTTTAGCACGAAGCTATAATGAATTTCCCGTCGAAAGAGTTCTATAACGACTCGCTGAGAATTGCGTCAGAAGAACAACGGAAGCCTTCAGAACTGAACATCTGGGCGTGTAGGACGAATCCAGTCAAGTTCATTGACGTCGTCGGCGTGGAAAGGACTCGGGCAGTCGCGACAGAAGACAGCGCACAGCAGTCGAAATACAACGTGGAGGAAGTCAACGAAGTGGTCAGTAGGTGTTGTTTGTGCGCTCATGCAGAAGAGGTTTCTAACTTTCTGGATCAGTAATAAATTAAAAGCCCAGTTATCAATGACTTGTTAACGTCAAATGATTAATGCTGTCGAAATTAAAACATTACATCGGAAATTAGCATTGTCAGCCACAGGCACACCGGCGACATATACGCCATATTATAGAAAGAGATCGGTCCACGTACAACATAGCGACTGCAGTCTGCGATTCGAGTCCACAACTCGGTAGTTTGTGTATGCGTGTTACCAGAGGGCAGTTGTGAACCAGTTGATACAGCAGGGAGTGGCGGAGTCGGACATTGCAGTACTGTCTCAATATCGTGCTCAGCACAAAGAGTTGCAGACTGTGCTGCAGCAGCAGCAGCCCGGAGTCACCGTGTCCACCGTCGCCGCAGCGCAAGGTAGGCTACGCTACCCTGCATCTTGTGATGCTGCTGTCATACGGAATGCGTCAGCGAAATTGTGAGATTCTCACAACAAAATGTCTTTGACGTTAAAAATCTACTCTTTTCTGTACCCAGTACTGCCAACACGTCTGAAAACTTGACATTGCAATAATCTCTTGAAACAACTTTTACGGAAAACTGGTTCTGTTACGGTCCAGTTGCAATGACAGCAGTGTCATTGTATAATAAATCAGCGACCCCAAACACTTCCGTTGTTTAGGCGACCGTTAATGCAGGCTTGTTGTTATTGGTCAGTGTGAATGTTTAGTGCTGAGTGCATGTAGCCGGACTTAGAGTCGCATTACGAATTGCATTGCGTCTCTTTGTCCATCGGTCAGTGCCGACTTGTCTCGCTCAGTAAGAGAAAGGTCAAGTTCGTCACCACAAATGTAACTAGAAGAAGCCAGCACTGACAAGAGTGCAAAGACCCACGCTGGCACTGTTTTTGTGCTTCTTGACCTTCAATTCTGTCCTTTTAACCCCAAAATAAATGGATTTCCAGGACTCATGGTGAAACATTTCCGTGTCAGGCTTGATGATCCTAGATGCAACGGTTTTTGAGATATCATGCGGACAAACAGACAGACAGACAGACAGACAAACGCCGGTAAAATCCCTACCACCGCGACTGCCGTCAGCATGGCTATGGCAGCACGAGTTACCCATGTGGCATGCGTAACTCGTGCTGCCATTCAGAGGTCAACAGGTCAAAGATTAAGTTTTCGAGGGCAACATGTCGTGCATACACGAAACTTTTTTCACACAGAATTTTAAACGCATGGAACAGTTGACCACCCAGCACTGATTTTGGTCTGTTGTCAGCTTTTAAACGTACGATAAAGCTTGCAGATTTGTCGGAGTTCTTATCTGTCACTTTTGAGTAGATTCCATGTATTTCATCTATTTCTCATTTTTGTTTATATCTGTATTGTTTTTATTATCATTATGTGTAATGTTAGGCTTAGAAGTTAGCATGAATTGTACTGCAATCTTTTATTAGGACACCTGTAAGTGCATATTTTGCCTTGGTGCTCCTGCTTGTTTGAATGTTTTTTGGTTCTTTCAAGCAAATAAATGATGATGATGATGATAAACGGTAACTTAGTGCGCCCTGTACTGCAGGTTCGGAATGGAACTATGTCGTGTTATCAACAGTCCGTTCACAACAACTCGAGTTCATAGATGAGGTTCCGAAGCCAAAACACGGCGCACAGAGAGCAAGAGCGTGGTACAACAAAACGCTTGGAATAATCACCGACAAACATCAAATTAACGTTGCCATCACTCGTGCCAAGAAGGGGCTTGTCATTATTGGTTAGTGTGATTGTTTCGTACTAACTACACCACTATGTTTCAACACAACTCCCGCATATTCTGGTGGGTTTTTACACTGTATGTACCAGTGGAAACAGGAATGAACACTCTACAGAAAGGGTATAATATTTACAAATTCACTTTATCTGTATTTTCAATATTGTGGCAATGTTATCTGCAGTTCGGAATGACCGTGGCCGACGGCTTCCTGCAGTGCGATGGTCAGTGTGATACACTGGTAACCGAGACCGTTACCATTTTACCACACTGACCGCCCAACGAAGTTGACAGCACCTGAGACGATCAGCCGTTCCAGAGACATAGTTGGTGCCCACCAAAATTTAAATGGTTCACGTGACCTAACCACGCCCCTTTCAGGGATGGTTTGCCATCCATGGGCTAGCACTTGCTATGATTAACCTAACTACCAAATTTGAAGTATCTACCTCCACCCACAACGAAGATATGAAAGGCCAACATCTCGCTATATCTCAAAAAGTTGCAAGATAGGGACATAGTTATTATGGAACATTAATATGAAGTAGGAGCTCGTATGCGCTCTATCGAATGGCGCTACTTCCAGTCACCTTGAGTGACCCCTAACTACCCTAAACCACCCCATATTCGATATTTTGTATCATATGACGCCCCAATGATATTTCTGGAACGGCTGAAGCCAGAATCGTCAAATTTTGCATGCACGTAGACTGTATCAAATCCTAGCCTACGGTGACAAACCACCCCAAAAAGGGGCGGCGTGGTCAGAGTCACGTGACCTGTTTTTTTTAAAATTTTGTCCCAATCATATCTTTGTAATTGGTAAAGCTAGACACTTCAAATTTCGTGTACTGATTCATACATAGGAGTACGAGAGCATGCATGATATATTACCGGTGCTGCCAAAATTAAGGATGTGTTCGGAGTCACGTGATAGAGACATAGCTGCAATGGAACACTAATAGGAAATCGTATGTGGCCTATTGAATTTCACCATTGCCAATGCCCTTGAATGACCCTGCAGGTCACTTATGCTGTTTGAAACCTGTAGCTCTCATAGCTGGTGAAACAGCACGAACTTACTAACGTAGCGCATATACAGTACAACACTACAACATACGCAAGTTGGACACGGCATATTATTAGACACCCCCGACACTGCAGTTAGGTCTACTTGTGTTTTTGTAGCTGATATTACTTTCATCTAATTTGCCCCACCAGTAAAATTCTCTTTAAAATGCCGGAGTCACTGCAGCTGCAGGGTGCTTGTTACTGCTACAGCAACAACATTGCAGAATTCTGGGCTGATCTGATAGTGTATTTTGGTGTTAGGCAACCGAAAGCTGCTGGAGTGTTGTGAAACATGGCGGAACCTCATTCAGGAGTACACGTCACAAGGAGCCATTGAGACCAGACACTGAGACGCGCTTGTTACTGTTAGTTAATGCAACTTGTAATCTAGATTTGTTGTTATTAACCGGCAGCATTGCGCGCAGCGCAAAGCGCCGGTTATTTAATTTACTCAGAGGCCGATTTTGAGGATTTTCGCCCCGCAGGGGCGACACGTTG
>Ga0209780_1002468_pt1 | contig 13170 bp, 8 predicted proteins | sample WorMetexBAHAMAS2_FD_187384 | JGI IMG/M metagenome (GOLD analysis project Ga0209780, IMG submission 187384) | Marine gutless worms symbiont microbial communities from Max Planck institute for Marine Microbiology, Germany - Inanidrilus exumae... | ecosystem: Host-associated > Annelida > Digestive... | reverse complement strand
GATAAGCTTTAGGTATTGTGCCCTGATTTAAGAATCCGTAGTCATTTGCCAGCCCCCATTATAAATGGGGAAGGAGATAGCTTTTGCAAATGGTCGAATTTCCGAATTTCGAGGGCTCGTGACCATGACCTTGACCTTGAATCGGGTCATACTGCATACTGTCATGCATCACTCGTCGACCTCTACCTACACACCAAATTTCATTGAAATCGAAGAAAGTTTTTGTGGATGGACGGACATTTGAGACCGGCTTTATTAGGTCGACTCGGAGGAGTCGACCCAACCACAATTTAGATGTCATCCACACGTTTCATCCATCCTGCCTTTATTCCCAGCCACAGAACTTCACCACACTTTACTTAATACTTGATACTTGATGAAGTCGATCAAATGGCACTCATTTTGCATCCCGCTGATAATATGAAGCTGATTTGGCCTGGGTTGATTGATTGATTGAGTTAAGGTTTTACGTCCCACCCGACAGGCTTTTATAGCCGCACTTTGTCGATACTCAAACTTCTTTTGATTAGGCGCGGTTTATTGTACGTACCAGATTTCATACTTGGCGACATAAATGCACTGTTGGCTATTGTGTGTAGAGACTAATTGTTAGGATATTTTTAGCCTTTTTATTGTTTTTTTACTTTTCTCTGGTGTTTATGTGTGTTTTTAATGTGTACTACGTGTACGATTTTATGTTAATAATAGATCATTTTGGAGACGTTATTCTCAGGCAATCTCTTGGCTTAGTACTGAAAAACTGAAACAAACACAACAAAAGCAAACATGCATCGATAACAAAATATACTACAACAAAATAAACCAAAAACTAAAGCCAGGCTTGGTCGCCTCTTACGACCTCCGGCCTGGAAACGGAACAAGTCTATTCTGAGAGGAGTAGAAAGGTAAGTCAGGAAGTAAGTGAGTAAGGAAGTAAGTACGTAAGAAAAAAGCATAAGGAAAGGGGAACGTAAGGAAGAAAGAAAGTAAGGAAGGAAGTTAAGTAAACGGATTAGGCTTGGACAGCTGGTTTTACAAGACAGTATACAAACGTTTACCCATCTCAGTAGTAACCAGGCTGGACGTAGAGCAACTTTCCTGAAGTGTGCAATGCTGTTACCATTGTGCCAAACTGTCAGCGATATGTGGGTGTAAAATAATACCTAGGTGATCACTCTACAGGAACACTAAAATTCCCGGAGATTTCCCCGGAATCTTCACAAGTTCACAGCATGACACACGCTATTGTCACTGCTACCAAAACACTATAAATATTTGTCTACAAAAATTTCCATAATGATTTCGTAAGCAGCAAAATCTTTACGACAAGCAACACAAAGCATTCTATTAAATACCAGTGTAGCTCCAAATGTAAAGTTAACAATAAACAATTTTCCCCGACAGGGTTTTCCCTGACTGTCGGTTAATTCCCTAACGTTTCCAATACAGCTGTCAAATTCCCCGGCATTTCCCGGTATTCCAGACCAGCGGTCACCGCTGGAAATACCAACCGAATGACTTGTGGAACGCAGGAGATGTTGGGAGTTTTTGACGTGAACGGTGACACTACAGACGCCTCGGCTTCTGAGAGTGAGATGCCGGCGTGGGCTGTCCGCAGTGCACCGCAGTCATTGGCACCATCACCACACATACCGACGTACAGCCTGACACACATACATACACACAGACACATACCACTTTCTATGACTTTAATTATCCCTCTTTTCCACAGTAATTCTAAATTGGGCCACAAAACTGGAGAGGATTTTACTGCACATGAACAGTGATGCATAGTGCAATATATGCTATGGCCCAGTCTCTGTCCGGCCATACATCCATCACATGCCAGTACTGAATGGATCAAGATGGTTTTCAGAATACAAGCTACCCTCGGCTAAACTCTAAACTCTGATGAATCTTCCGCTTTTTTCTGCCATGCATGTCAACCATCCCAAGTGTTTTTATTTATTTTGACGGTCGCAAGTTTATCACACTGAGCGCCCGCTTTAAGGCTCACAGCAAACTAATTAACTCAGTGTCGTGCAGTCCGTCTGTGATAATTGAGCTGAGTTACTGAAGATTGGGCTAGATTCCCCAAAGAAATCCGTTGAAGAGAACTCCATAGGATTTTTTACAGGTCAGCTGCCCTTCCTATAGCAGAATCAAAAGTGTCATGGCATTGAATGCAAAATCAGCGACACACACAAACACACACAAACATTCATACATACATACACACACTGAAAACAAGGTGTCGCCTTAACGGGACTTAAATGTACTGGCCCGCCGTGCAGTGTTACCGTGTAGCTATAATTAGACTTGAGGCGGCATGACATCATCGCCTGGCCTGCGCGGCTGAAGCCGCCTGCAGGCCGGCCGTGGAGTGTTACAGACAACGACAGACGACACACGCCAGCGAACAAAACAATACTGGCCCACTAGACAAGCCAGTAATAAACCAGTGGAAAAATATCGACATTATAGAAAAGATAAAATTATGCAAATAATTCTTTAAGTAAAACTATTGAATACTTAACAGACAGAATATACATTAGACAACTAACACTATTGTCAGCTTTCCTGGATCTTTCTATACAATGTGTTTCAAAACACTTTTAGACCCACGTTACACTTTCTAATAACGTCAACAAATGTGAACAATTACTAATAACTTTTGGAGTTCACTTTGTGGATTCTCCATACCAAAATTTACAGATTTATTTATTTGAAATAAAATAAAAGGGCCAATACTGGCCACTAACATGCAGTACAAGTCATAATACAATGTTCAATATGCGAGCAGTAAACATTAAAACATAAAAATCATATACAATGTTCAATATGTGTACAGTAATCATTAAAACAAATAGTAACATACACTAAGCTAAGTCAAAAGTGTGTATATCTGCTTAGATTGCAGTATAATAATATTGCCTGATATTGCCTACACTTGTTTAACTTATTTGAAAATGTCACATCGGTCCAATTTTGTTGGACAAAAGATGTAGTATTGCACACAACTATGCAAGAAAAACTGGAAACATAAAAAATTATCAGCAGCAATAAGTAAGTAACACAGTGTGTGACTAAAGACCAACCCAAGGTCCTGAAGGTCTTCAACCAGTCGACTTTTCTGGTCTGGTGACATTCTTGCAAATACTGCTCCCAGAATACATATCTGCAAGAACAACAACACATCGCAAAATCTTTGTAAACACAGCTGGAAATTTGAACCATTTAACGGTTTAATTAATTGTAAAAAATCCAACTGATTACAAATATTAATCTGTAAATCTTACACATTTTATTTTAGCAACATATACTTCCAAAAAAGTTTAAATCTGTCTGTATATGGCTGGTAAATTCGGTGTTGACCATCTGGTAGACTTACTTACTTACTTACTTTATAAAGCGCTAACAATGATTAGACAAGTGATTAGATAACAACAAACAGTGATGATGATGATGATGATGTCAAACCTTGTGTACAATCTCTGGAAAATGCTGTCGTACGATGTCCAGAGAACGGCCAGTGACTGCGAGATGACATCGCGAGTCGACTTGAAGCACCGACGACGAACAAATTAACTACACAAAAATACCAGCAGCGCAATGACATAACCATAACCATCTCCATTCCTTCGTTTTCCAGACGTTCATCTTGTCAACACACAAACGATGCTAGAGCGACTTCCACGACATCGCTTACCAACTTTTTTTCTGGTATAAAATTTCACGCAGAGATACATGGCAGAATTGACCTGATAAGAACTGAGACTTAACTATACAACTGTAACTGTACTATTTATCATTCCGAGAATCTGATTGCTACAATTGTCAACTCTCAATTTTTTTATCTCTGACATGTAGTTGTCGGCACAGTTGTACAACGATTATACAGTCCCCCGGTGAACTGCTCTGTAACTAAATCTATTTTGCTTCGCTCGGAAGTCAAATTAAGAAAAACCAAGTTAACTGGAAATGCTGCAGAGTAACAGACTGTTTGTCCTGCCAGTAGCAGTGTTATTTATGGCGAATAAATACTGAATGACGGATTGAAAATACGGGACAAAAGTGATCAAAGGACACAATATGCAGGACTGGAAAATGAACGACCACATGTCAGGCCAGAAAGTAAATGACCAGATTGCATAGGGTGGCAACTGATTGATTGACTGAGTTGTGGTTGTATGTCCCACTCGACACATAATAGGTCACTTTGGAGACGTTCTTCCCAGCCAATCTATTGGCTTAGTACTGAAAAACTAAAACAAATACTACAAAAGCAAACATGCATCCGCAAAAAAATACACCACAACATAAAATTAACCCCCCAAAAAACTAAAGCCAGTTATAGTCGCATCGTACGACATCCGGCCTGGAAACAGAGAGGGCCTATTCTGGTTTCAGCACTTCATAAATTTGTCACTTAGTTACTTACTTTGACACATACCCACTTACTTACAACCCCGGGAGTCGGGACCCACACGGGGCGGGTGGCACATAGAGGACCTGAAGCAAGGACAATAGCTCCATGTGGATAGTGTAACAACCATGGTTCTGTATTTGCCACTCCTGTACTTTCCAACCCAAATATTTGGTCCATCAAATTCTGCTCCTGCACTTTTTAGTCCGAACATGTGGTCCTTTACATTGCGGTCCTGCATTTTCGTCATCCTCAGCAACAACTCCATAGAACCATCACCTCATGAGGCGTATGGGCGTCGCTAGCTGCAGGGTCCGGATGCTGCGTACTGTCGTCATGGCAAACCCAATCAATACGGGCAGGTGTGCTATCATCAGGCGAGTATGCATTGACGAACACCAGCCTATCATCAGCTGGTACCAGACCACACTGTCGAGCCACACTCACTGCTGTCAATATATTGTCACCTGAAAAAAACGCAGCCAAACAACTTCAGATTAAACAGCTATTCGGCTGGTCATCACAACACAATACATGGAGTAAATGGAAGCAGGCTTCAAAGGCCATCCAGTGGCGGATCAAGGGGTAGGCGACTGGGGGCACCTGTCCATGGCACCAAGGGAGGGGGCACCAAAGAGGGAAGGGGAAGAGCGAAAATAATGCGACACTGCATAACGAAAAACATGTCGGGCAGGGCACAGACTGGAAATCTTGCCCAGGGCAGCACCAGAAAACATAGATCCGCCTCTGCCTACATTCGAGAAATAGATTTGAAATACTGCATTATTAATACACAAGATAACCAAACTGCTATTCTACGGTTTCTGATGCCATGAAGATATGCTTTGTTGTCATATAATACTTCCTGATCAGACCAAAACTTATCTAAACGATTTTTAAAGGTGTTAACAGTTTCAGCAGAAACCATATAATTAAGGTGAACTATTCCATGTTGGAATTAGCCAGTTAGTGAAGTTAAATTTCCTGAAGTCACAATGGCAGTAACACTGAATATGCCGAAGTCTGTATTTGTTGCTTCTAGCCCTAACTGCGTCAGCTGATATTTCCATTAATTGTCTTAAAGAGCTCAATCATATCTCCATTCTGTTTAATACCCGCAAACATACGCAGACGTTTTCTTTTCTGGTAACAGTTTGCCCGAGTTGTCCTGGATAAAGGGCCTTTATACGGTTGTCGTTGTTTTTAAAGAGGCGGCTAAGTACGATAATGATAATAAGTAAGTAAGACGCCGTACCAGTGACCATCACGTTACGAATGTTTGCCTCATGCAGCTCACGTATCACGGGCGCCGTCTCTGGCTTCAGCTTGTTCTCAAAGATGATCAAACCAACAAAGATCAGATCGCTCTCCACCGCATCACTACTCGCAAGAAAAACGCGTTCACCCACAACGACAGTTTCACGGTTGTAAACACATCAAAATTAAAGCCGGTAATGATTAAAAAACTGCATTCAATTAGTGAAACAATTCAACTGTTAATTAATAAATTACATCTATAAAACCAGTAATTCAAAAATTGCTCACAGAACTCTCTCTCTCTCTCTGGGCATACGATTAAGCTGCTGGTAGAACATAAGTGTCGCTGCAGAACTAAGACAGGATAGGAGGCTGAGTTGGCCTAAGTGGGTGGTCACCCATCTCAGTACTCACCCGGACCACATCATTTATTCATCCACCAATTCCAGATGAAACGGGCGTCGCTTCCTCCATGTTGGATCCCTGGACACAATGGAGACAGTACATGAGAGTGTAAGATGGAGACAGTACATGAGTGTAAGCGTAAGATGTGTGGTAATGTTTACCGTGGCATGCGCTGGACTTGCTTCCATGTCAACGAGCTGTCAAGTGATTTCGTCGCAAATGCAATAACTCTCAAGCCGGAGCTGGTGTATCGGCGAAGTGTCTCAATGAACTCCTCAGGTACTTCAATGATAACAACCAACAAACACCGTCAAGTAGTAGTAATAATAGAAGTAGCAGTAGCGGGCCTTTTCAGCTGCCGGCTCCACAGTCTGGAACTCTCTCCCAGATTTGTTCCAGGACCCGAGCATCAGTGCAGACTGTTTCAGACGTTTGCTTAAAACGTACCTGTTCGCTCGATACTAGTGCATTCAGCGCGTTAGAGGTTCTTGACGATAACCGAGCTCTATAAATTTACTTACTTACTTACTAGAAATAATAGGGTATTAAGGGTTAAAAATTTTATAGATTGACTGAAAGTCTTTAATCACTAATTAATAACTGAAAATGGACTAAAGCCATTAATTCAAAAACTGTTTTTTCTTCTAGTTCTGGGGCGTACGTCTGTGCCGTGGAAGACATGTCAGTGACGTCATACAACAAAGATGGGCAAATAAGAATTTTAAAAATTGTTTAATTAATGTTCTCTAACAAGCTGTCATCTTCTGAAATGGACAATCTATCAGAATGATATAAATGAGAACAACAACAAGAACACCGTTTAACAGACCGTTATCCAGGACAACCTCACTCCTCACTCACTGTAGTATTTAACGTTTTACTTAATTTTCTCCATTTTCTACAGTCTTTGTTTAGTTTTTGATGGAAAAACAAGTGGGCAGAAGGCATGAAATAAGTCATAAATGAGATATAAATTTTAATCTAACACAAACGTTTAATGGATTAAATTTCGCCGAGTATGATTAAATATGTTGTCACTGCAGTGTTCAATGATCCCACCTGTAAATACTTGACAAGGTAAAAGTTTTTCTGCCTACCTGAAAAAAATTGAGGATGCCCAAAAATGAGACCAGCATTATAAAGTAGCACCAACGTGACAATCACCCACAATTGTTGCCGGCGCCTGTCTGACAATAGAGTTCTAAAAAGAATAAAAATTAGCCTCGTATGAAACTGACGGTCGACTCTTCGTAACTGACGTTTCTGCCAACTTTAGTCACGTGACACAAAAAATATCAAAAATCTGGCCCGATCAAATGTAATCATTGTGCCCTAGTTTAGGAATCTGTTGCCAGCTTCCATTTAAAATGGCGGAGATAGATTTGAAAATGGCCGGATTTCCAAATTTGAAGGGCTTGTGACCTAGACCTTGACCTTGGATCGGGTCATACTGTATACTGTCGTGCATCACTCATCAACCTCTACCTACATGACAAATTTCACTCAAAACGAAGAAACTTTTTGTGGACGGCCGGACGGACGTATGCACGGACGGATTAATATTTGAGACCGGCGTTATTAGGTCGACTTTAGAGTCAACCTAAATATAGGAGAAGACATCCGTAAAACACAAGATCGGCCATGCTAATTCGTAGAACGAAAGACCCAGCAGATGGAATATATTCCAGCAGACGGAATTACCAGTGTCAGAGTGACAAAGTGCAGCGACCTTCTCCGGAGCACCCTTGACATAGACGTCCATGTGATCAGCACCAAGGACCCGTACCACGACACTCATGCATTGTACAGACGATGAGAACGTGAACTGACGTATGATACCCACCTCAAATGAACCCGTCAACTACACACATCCACCACTGACTCAGTGAACGGTTTTTCATACCACACTCCGGAGAAAATAGCTCAACTCAAACACTTTCTTGGTGCTAAATAAATTAAGCCTAACCACAAAATACCATTTTACGACCATCAACAAAGATTGCTAACACGTTAGAAACTTACAGAAGTTTATTTTTTGACAAATACAAATACATTTACCACACAACAATGTGTAATCAATGCACAATTCAATGATGGAGTTAAGGTTTTACGTCCCACCCGACACAAAATGGGTCATTTTGGAGACGTTCTTCCCAGCCAATCTCTTGGCTTAGTACTGAATAACTGAAACAAACACAAAAAGCAAACAGGCATCCGTAACTAAATATACTACAACATAAAATTAACATAAATACTAAAGCCAGGTTTGGTTGCCTCCTACGACCTCCAGCCTAAAAATGGAACGGGTCTATTCTTGAAGGAGTAGATAGATAAGTCTGGAAGTGAGTAAGTAAGGAAGTAAGTACATAAGAAAGAAAGTATAAAGAAAGAAAAAAGTAAGGAAGAAAGCAAGCAAGATAAGTAAACAAACGAACACACAAAGAAACAAACAAAACAATTTATATAGTGCCAAAATCAACAAATAAATATGGGCACATTACTGCTCCATGGTCCATACGGGGTAAGTCTGGAATGAAGAGAGAAGAAAAATCAACCGAACACGGACCACGTATACCTGCAAAGAAAGCTGCTAAAATAGTCTGTGTAGTGATGTACTCATTTACTCATTTACCTTTCTGAGGACACTGAGCCTGTGACACATGGCCACTGCAGTGCCAGACCTCTGGTTACCTTCCCGGCCAGAAAGCACTGCCATTGCCCATTGGCTGATACTCATTTCACATCTCACTGGGGATAGGAAGCCGAGTTAAACTGAATCACGGTTAAATATCAGGATGGTTCAGCGGCGAATGGACAACCATCTCAGTACTAAGCTGGTTTGATGTAGAAAAAGGTGTCGTCCTAACGGGACGTAACAATACTGGCCCGCCGTGGTGTGTCGGCCGCCTGACCGCCCGCGTGCCCGGCCTGCTGGCAGCGTTACAGACGACGACAGACGACAGATGCAAGCAAGCAAAATAATACTGGCAAATTAGGCGGGTCAGTAATAATTGCTGTTAGTGTTAGGTGATCATTAGCAGCAACCTAAATGGCCGAAAACCTCGTGAGCGTCACTTACGTAAGTTTCTCGTGTGATTGGTTTGACAACAGTCGGAACAAACTGGTCAAACTTGGTCGAGTCACTGCCGGGCTCTTCTAGCGTCTGCAGCCATTACAACAACAAACAATGCCAAAGCAAACATCACAACAAGAACACGAACAAGCACAAAACACAATAATAGCATATAAGTAAGTAAGTAAATATCTGCAAACACAACATTTTCCATTAAGACAACGTAGGCCAAGGACAGCACAAAATTTAGGTCAAAACAGATTCATCATTTAGGAAAATATCTCAGGACAACTAAGTTATCTGAATCCTAAAATATGAGTGAACATTTGTTAGGAAATGCGGAGCTACAGAACGTCTAAGGCTTATTATAACCACGGTGTAAGATAACTTACATATCTTACACCGTGGTAGAACGGAGTTTTTAGCGAACGTGAACTTACGTTCACGTTCGCTATATGCTATCGCCGTTCCGTCTGTCGTCTGACTGTCTGTCGTCTGTAACGTTCGTGCGCCCTACTCAACCGGTTGAAATGTTCGGCAATTTTTCTTCGCCGTTTGGTATACCTTGGCCATCCATTAACGTCCATGGAAAATTTTACGGAGATCGTCCCAGGGGAAACCGTCCGTGGGGGGTTTAAATGCAAGAGGGGTAGCGAAATATAGCGATTTTTTTTACCTTTGAAATGCTGCATCTCCGATATGGTGCAATATGGAGGTAAAACGTTCATGTTCGCTATCTCATCTTCTGATGAGCGCTTGTTATTGGTCTGATGTCCTTCCTGTCACCCAACCATCAGTGTCAAAACACTGAAGGCACACAAAGCTCTAACCCTAACCACTGGCCTGGCCTTTCTCTTCTTCATCCTCAACCGGACTCTTGACAGAAGGGGCGCAGCTGCATTTGCCGGATTTCTTGACCATCTGAAAGAGCTTAAATGTAATGTTGCCTCTATGTTATCAACGTTACTACTCTCTTACTATTAAAAATTCCAGGACTTTTCCAGGAACTCCGAAAACGTTTTTCCAGGGCTTTGTCGTAGTCCAGTAATGTTCAAATATAAAGACAAACAGCAGTTACTTACACTATGTACAGAGTGTGACAGTACAATCCATCGTGGAATGGTCATCACCAAATATTTCAAAATTCATAGTCACTTTGTATCAGTAAGCAAGAGCCCAAACTCAGCGATATGCATGTTGGTTAATTTGAACCTCAAGTAAATTCCAGGACTTTCCAGGACCTTAAGTTTTAATTTCCAGGACTTACCAGGACTACACTCATTTTACAAGACTTTTCAGGTCCTGGAAAGTTTTTAAAAAATCCAGGACTTTCCAGGAAGCATGGGAACCCTGTGTCATTGACGTGTTAATGCTATTGCCCTCTCACAGTCGTATCCAATGTTAGAAAGGTAAATGGTATCTTTCAGATGGCACCAAAAGGTTAACAGTCTACAACTGGACAGTAAGTAAACTATAAGCTCACCCAGCTGATTGCATTGAACATGCTGATATCAAGCGGGTCGCCGCTCAGCTCTCCACCAATCAGCGTCAGCGAGTGACACGTAGCCATGGCGACCACAATCGGGTCACGTGGCAGTAACTGGGTCGGGTCGTGAACCGGCGAGTCCAGGCGACCATTGCTGACAGGGATCAAGACACAGAAATCCAGGCCTTCCGCCGTCAGCGTGCCCGTCTGTGTTTACATTTACAGGCATTTATTATTAGGCCGCATCTCACGCATTGCATAGATGTGACCTATTGCTACAGATGTTGCACGTAACATGGTCAGTGTGTTCGTCACACGGATGGTCCCTGCAAAAACGGCTAAAAAGACTAAAACGCTGTTTGGAGGATGACTCATATGGGCCCAAGGAACCATTTATAGATGGGGTTGAGAGAAAGGGACAATTTTGTGGGTTGTCTGGCGAACTGAAAAGCATTGGGAGTCTCCGCTGCAGTGTACCCAGCAAAAAAGACCTTTTCATCGTCAATAATAGCACACAGTCAAAGGGATCATTCCATCATTAATAACGGCACGACATGTGATGCAACCTTTCGTTCACGTTCTCTAACCACTGGTTTTATTTTATCAGTGAGTGGCGCACTTAAAAATTTTATAAAGGGTGCTCACCCAATTTTAAAATTGCAATGTCAGAGTTCTCTCAAGTGGTGTATTTGCAATTTTAGACAGAAGCCCCACCCACTATTTTAGACAAGACACCCACCCATGGCTCTTAAAATTCACATCACTTATGACAACAAAAACCTGTCGTCAACGGTCTTTTTATGACGGCTTTCACCACACGCGGTGACTCTAAAGTGGTCAACCACTTTTACATGATTTATCAATATCACACAGCAAAAACATATGAGGTTTAGCCCCCAGGCCGCTGATATGCGCCACCTATGTGGACAGGAGAGGCGAGCAGATCGATCGATCAACCAATCAATAGTATGCTATGGCGCCCCCATCCGACGTTCAGGGGCGCCTCACGACAGTTATATGCTAAGAGAAAATACAATAAGGAAACTGCACTGTAGCTAGACATAAAACTTAGAAAGTAATATATTAGCCCCGTACGGGACTGGCGGTCGACTCCTACTTACTGCCAACTTCAAAGTCACGTGACACAAAAACTAAGACACAAATCAAAAATCTGGCCCGATAAGCTATTGTCCACTAATTTATGAATCTGTGGTCATTTGCCAGCCCCCATTGTAAATGGGGAACAGATAGCCTTTGAAAATGGCCGAATTTCCGACTTTCAAGGCTCGTGACCTTGACCTTGGATCTGGTCATACTGCATACCATCATGCATCACTCATTGACCTCTACCTACATGCCAAGTTTCATTGAAATCTAAGAAACTTTTTGTGGACGGACGGACGGACGTACGGACGGGCGGACAGACATTTGAGACCCACTTTATTAGGTCGGTCGACTCGAAGGAGTCGACCTAAAAACGTTTACAGCTGTAAGTGAGCAACCTAGTTCAGCCGGTAAGGAGTTCCACGCAGTGGGTCCGGCAACAGAGGCACTCAGTGTCTCCTGATGTTATTGACAGGTTGACTCTACTACGTGAAAGAAGCTGGTAGCGATGCATTGCATGCACCTTGTCGAAGCAGACACACTTGAGCTTGCCACAGAGGTTGATGCGCTGCGGACTGATGCAGAAGATGCCGTTCTTCTTGAGTCGACTCTGTGCGTAGATGGAGCCGACAGTCATTGCGGCCGGCAGTGCCGGTGGAACCGCGGTTGTCACAATGTCAAGGACTCGAATGACCACTGTTTCTGCCGGTTGCTTCAACATGCACACATTACATCATAAATCGTCCCACACGGGCTCCGGGGCAGTAATGTGCTCTGATTTAACATCTGTTTATTTCAGTGCTATGTAAATTGTTTGTTTGCTTACTTAACTTCCTTCCTTACTTTCTTCTTTCCTTATTTACTTCCTCACTTATCTACTTCTTCCAGAATACATCTGTTCCGTTTCCAGGAAGGAGGTCGTAGGAGGCGACGAAACCTGGCTTGTGTTGTGTTCATTTTATGATGTAGTATATTTTGTTACGGATGTATGTTTGCTTTTGTTGTGTTTGATTTAGTTCTTCAGTACTAAGCCAAGAGATTGGCTCATTTGGCCGAGAAAAATGTCTCCCAAAATTACCTATTTTGTCTGAGAGTGGAACGGCCACAGATTGAACATTTGAGCAGTTAGTCTAATAACCAACCTGATGCACCAATAAGCCACTCTTAGCCAACATGCACAGTTGTTTAACTCAACAGGACTATAGATATCGAACGTGCTGGACTCACCATCGAAGGTATGATCCATAAGCAGACTATTTTTGTTCCCACCCACCTCCAAATGTCACGTAAGGGGTGTTTTTCAAGGCCTAACAGAACCTACCAAACCTACCGCGCCACGCCCCCTACTTTCCTTATATGGAATAATTTATGTGACCTGGTATACCAGCGGCCTACCAGAAGCTACCGGAGTCAGACTGC
>Ga0209780_1002467_pt1 | contig 13171 bp, 10 predicted proteins | sample WorMetexBAHAMAS2_FD_187384 | JGI IMG/M metagenome (GOLD analysis project Ga0209780, IMG submission 187384) | Marine gutless worms symbiont microbial communities from Max Planck institute for Marine Microbiology, Germany - Inanidrilus exumae... | ecosystem: Host-associated > Annelida > Digestive... | reverse complement strand
GGCTAATCTGATCTAAGTTCAAACCAGCAATTATGGTTAATTTTATACTACAAATAATTATTGTATGTCAAGCTTTAATTTTTTGATTGGCTTTAATTTGGTGGTTTTTGTGTTTAATGCTGACTGTGTATTAGCGAGACAGCGCGTGTATGGAAGAGCATACGAGTAAAATTCCTGCAATGATATTGTCAATCATATTGTTGTCACTATCCATTATTTTTTTGTTTAAACCAGAATATGTGTTTGAAATTGCAAGTTTTAGTCCCATTAAACGTCCTCCTATCGACAAGTTAGAGCACCCGGAAAAAGGCGATTATCAGCCAAGCTCTTTTTTTCGTGATCGCAATACGCTTGAAGTCGAAGTGCCGCGAAATATGAGCCTTGGCGATTTTCTGGATCTTTATCAGATAAATATGCCGCATATTCGTAGGGAAATCGCACAACAGATGGACAAAGATTCGCTCAATGACAAGACAGTTTTTAAGGCTGGACAGCGGTTTATTATTAATCTCACCCCACCAGCAGCGGGAGTGTCAGGACAATGAACGATAAGTATCTGTGCCTGAACTGCTGGCGTATTAGCCATGTTAATGATTTAATCGGTCAGCCTCATTGGCGGGAGCCGCCAGACGGGCGTTTGGGTGATTTATATCCTCACAGCTTTTGGCGACAAACCTTGCTCGGTTTAGCACCCAAAGATCCTTATCAGCTTGCCGTTCAAGACGACAGGGAGGTTAAATGCAAATGTGGTGAACCAATGCCAGAATGCGCCAAATTGCCAACGGAACGAGTATCAGCCATTCGTATCATTGGTCCAAAAAATAGCGGCAAAACCTTTTTTTTGATAACCATGCTTGACAGTTTCAACCGGATGCAGTCGGAGGAGATGGCGCTCCGTGGTATTTGTGACACAAGTCAGCGTTTTGGCCAAATTTCATCCGCATTACTAAAGGACAGGCGGCGCCCTGAGGCAAACGTGACGGGGGAGCCTTATGCATGGAAGATTATGGATGCACAAGTGGAACAACATCCGATGTTGGCGTTTCATGATTTTGGCGGACAAATTTGGGAACAAGTTGATCGGAATATTCCTGAAAATTTGACTAATTATTTGGCTTTACCTGGTCATCTGATTTTGGTGCTTGACGGTGCCCGTATCGCGCGTGATTTAAATTTAGCATTTCAGGATGCCAATCCGGGAGATAGTGTAGACGACTTGAGCATACTAGAGCACATCACTAAAAATTGGAATAGACAAGACTATAATAATACTAAACTAGCTTTAGTTATCACTAAGGCGGATATCCTCTGGGAGGAATATCCTGTTTTGCGGGAAGCTTGTGCGTCATTGTCGAAAACGGATGAAAAACAAGAATATTTAAGGCAGTTTATCATAAAATCGGGACGTAAAGCACTTGTAATATTCGTTGAACAGCGTTTTCGTGATGCGTGTATTTTTGCCAGCTCCAGTTTGGGTTTTTGTCCAGAGGAGAGAGATCAATTTGAACGTCAGCCAGAGCCCTTGGGGACTCTTTTGCCCTTGCTATGGTTGCTTGATATTGAAGCGCCCGTTTAGATTTATAGAAATCCTATTTCTTTTGTTGTTTCGGGAATGAGGTACGATTTCCCGAAACTTTGAGATTATTTATTTTGTTGTTTCGGGAATGAGGTACGATTTCCCGAGACTCTTATTATTTATGTTTCGGGAAATCCGCTTCGCTTCAGTCACTAAACAATTAAATCAGCTCATCCTTACCCCGGGTGCCGCCATGTTTAGCGGCTCCGGTGTATTGCTTGATTATTCGTTGTCTGCCATTCGCTGTACTCACCACCGCGGCGCGGTCATGTTAAAATTGTTAAGACAAACAAGCACAAAAAATTGTGATGCACGATCCGAGTATATAGGATTGATTTTAAAATTGAAAAGCTTAAAAACCTGTTTTTCGGAGAAATGATGTCCCAACTTAATTCAATTGAATCGGAACCATATTCTCCTGTTCTTTCCCCTGAGATAAAAATGGCACTGCACAAGGAGCATGAAGCCATGCAACAAATTATCAAAAAGGAGATTGAAGAGGGTATCGTGGAAGCATTTAAAGCTAACACTAGGCGAATAGAGTCGCTTGAATGCGATCTTAACCAAATCAGAGAGGATTTTAAGCGATTAAATCAACTTCAACAAACTAAACGAACTATCCAACTGAGTATGGATGAGCCGCCTGACAGGCATTGTGGTAGGAATACTGTGGGATGCTTGCCAAAATCTTCTATTCTGATAATATTAGTTTTGTTGATCGCCACATTGGTTTTTTTTATATGGACTAAATCGTTCACACAAAAATCTTCGCATTCGGTTGTAAATGTTAATACTCCGCAGGAGTCGCCGCGGCACCATGCGCCACCTGTAGAAGTTGAAACCGAGACAGAAAACAATGAGCAAATCGTCAGTTCACCTGAACCTGCACCCATATTAGGTGGAGGTTCTCAAAATAGTACTAAACCAGTAGATACTGCAAAAGAGGATGAGCGAGCTCAGGTGGTGAACTTGAAAGGCGATCATAAAACCTACGTAGCCGCATTAGATTACATTATCAAAACTGAAACTGCGCCAGAACGTTCAAAATTGAAAGTCTTGATACAAAAACTGTATACCGCTGAAGGTTTGGAAGGTACCAGGCATTCAGTAAGTAATGCTCAAAAAATACGATTTGAGGGCTTTGTTAAGCAGCCGAGTAACTGGGATACTTATTCAATAAAAATTGGATTATTTGAATATATTGCAGCCATTTCTTGTTCAAATTGTGGAAAAAAGATTGAGGTTAATTTAGCGTTGGGCGATATAACAAAACCGATTTTAACCATTTTAAATCAAAACTTGCCCAATAATGTTCGTTTTTCTTCCCTACCTGCCGTCAATGCAAACAACGGACGATTCCAAGAATTTATGGCAGCGGTAGTACTTGCCCAACTTAAGAAAGTTGAACTGTGATTTATGTGATTTTTCTGATTAATGCGATTAGCAAGTAGTTATCCGCATCATAAAAATCACATCAATCATAAAAATCACAGTTCAAAAATTATTTAGGCTCTAAGGATTAGAAACTATGGCAGAAAATATCGCGCAAGCAGTGGTGACTGATCCCCAATTTTCTTCTGCGGGGGGTTATATGTTGGTCGCAAAATCGCCTAGCATTCTGTCTCAAGATGCCGATTTTTTAGCGGCTTCGCCTGGCATAAGCGACTATCTACAACAGGAATTACAAGCGACTGAGGAATCCTATTTTAGTTTTTTTAGGTTGCCTAGCAAAAAATCTGCTTTGGTACGCCGCTTTATTTATGGCAAACGACGGGGTGTCAACCGCGTTGTGATCCACATGTTAGTAATTTCCGACGAATTATTGCGTAGTATTCAGAATAATATATTCTTATTGATTGATAGCCAATTTCAGGCAGGGGGCAAGACGCTTTCACTCAATCAACTGGGCGAAGAAGTAGGGCAACCGGGGGTGGATAGTTCCCTTCCTGATCTTAATTGTAAATTACCAACAACGCATAGCGATTTTGAAGTACTGGTTGCACAACGTCAGCAAATGCTACTGGCTCATTGGTCGAAAGAACAATTAAATCATCTGCTTATTGGCATACTTGAAACATTGGTACAGAAAAAGCGGGTACTGCTGCCGCAGGATATGAAGTATAGAGAATTATTAAGCTTGGCTTGGTTATCGCTACCAATCGATGATCGGCGGCGTATTTCTTGGACTACGCATTTTACGCCAGGCAGTGTTTTATTTCGTTTAGCGAATGCGCCCCATCCCGATGAAGCCCGTTTACTTTATCCTAACCGGAAAAATTGTCGCTTATTAAAAGATATAGAGAATCTGAAAGCCCATGATGCGGTTGTAGCGCTTTGTGGGCATATTATGACGAATTCGCCCTCTGAATTAGAGGCACTTTATTCTTATTTACAAAACTATAGAGTCAGCCTGTTTGATGATGCTAAAGCGTTTTATTGGTATTTGCATTGCCGGAATTGTGACTCGGATTTTCGATATTTTCTGGAAAATGGTGCATCAACGCTAACAACACTTTCGGAAAATCTATCGCAGTATGAATCTAGGGTGAGATATACCAAATTAGTATTGGATGGTTTGGAATTTAATGTGCTTTACGCCATCTGTCAAACAGGTTTAAATCTGTATAGTTCTTTGGAAGAAATTGATAAAATAGTTGTCAAGCTTGACGAAACTATCACAAAAAATCGTCATAATATTGTGATTGAAAAGTGCTTAGAGCCTACTTTAGTGGCGAACTTTATCAGAGAGTACGGTTCATTTAAATTGGCATTTATTGCAATGAGATTGGCTTGGCGGAGATTGCCGGCGTTGCCGCTTTTATATCGTGAACGCCAGATGTTGTTTGGCGCGTTTTTTGATAAATATCAAATTGAAGAATTGAGCAATCCTCATAATAGGACAATGTTGCCATTTATAGCAAAAATTTGTTTTGATTTGATCGTATATAATAATTCAAAAACACTTGATCAGGCTCAGCCGGCGCTGTTAAGCCTTCAAGCGATTGTTGATAACTCTCCTGCGGTTTTAGATGACGCATTGGTGTACCTTGAAAAAAATCAAAATCCTTTGCCTGCCGCCATCGCGTTGCTCGAAATAGCCGAACGAGCGAAAAGGATCGATATCATAGCCAAGATTATGATTCGTATCATTTTTCCGTCGATGAAAAATGTTCCAGAAGAGGTTATTATTGACGGTATTGATAGTACACAAGGACATCCTGGTGTCGTATCACAGGCACTGAAATTCTGTTCTGGCACAGCTTTTGATAAGGCTTTGTCTCAACTTAAGATGTTGGTAGAGACGGAGCCGGAGAGGGCTAAACAGATTATCAATAATCTGCTTGCAGGCAACTTATTATCAACTTCCTTTTATAAAAGCGATGAAATAAAAGATATTACAAAAGAATTGGATAAATTGGGGCTGCCCATTGAATCCTTGCTACAATTTATTTTAGTTGAGGCTCGATGGGTGCTGAATATGGGTTCTGAAGAGACTAAAAGTCATTTTAAAAAATCCATCCGCCATGTCATAATATATAAGAATGCGGATGATACGAAAGTCGTTTTCAATAAAATAATCGACATTTTGCAAAATAAAGAACAATATCACAATGCTGCGATTCTTATTTTTGAAGGCATCGCGCCTCATGTAGCAAAAGTGGTGCCAGCCCAGTTTTACAATCTTTTTGAAAGGCTAATCAGTCAAAATGTTGAGATAGATTGGAAATCTTTGGTAAAAGACATTCTCGCTGATATTCAACAGCGGCGATGGGCAGTTCGTTTAGGCTGTATATGGTGGAAAAAACTGTCAGAGCAGCCTTGGAAAGAGCCTAATGATACAGAATTGAAACTGCTTAAGCTGATTGGAAAAAATGGATTTTTAGGCGTGATCGGTAAATGGATGCCGCACATAGGGGAGCAACGGATTCATTCTAAAGTACTAGTCCTTTTTAAAAGGCTTATCGATAAATTTGCTAAGCGAGAACATCCAAAGATATATATAGAGTTTGCCGCTCAGTCTATTCGTCGTCAAAGGCGAGAGAACGAATGGATGCCCCTTGAGGAAGCCGCTGATAGGCTTTGTTCGGCTTGTTATCCTCTAGAATATAGTTTATTAGATATTTTAGATATTTTTATAGAAAAGGGTTTTTGTGTGTTATTTAATGAACGTGAAATTCGTCAGTTGAGTAATGAATTTATGAATAATCCTCAACTAACACCCATTATTAAACTGGTACTATTGCACTTGGAAAATGATTATGGTTGATAAACCAGAGATGGATTTGTCTAAGGATGACCATTTTATCGATCCAGATGCCTTAAATCAGGTGCCTGATGAACAGTATCAGTTGATAGTAGAAAAACCTACGTTAAAACCCACTCTTCCTGCTGCCTTAATCGCTAAAACAATTCAAGCAGTCCAAGATGAGCCAGCCCACGAACCGATAATCCAGCAACAACATGGAATTGAAGAATCCGATGATAAACCGGAAAATCCGCCAGGGCTCGATGATGAAGGGACTCTTTTGCAGGGAGAAGTTCAGGTTAGGGAATTGATTAAAAAAGGATATGATTTATTTTTAGTTGTAGGCGTTGAGGGCAGTGGAAAAACTCAACTTTTAGACAGTTTTGAAAGGCATATTCAAAATGCGGCATTATCCTCTTTTGAAAAATCCGATGATGGAATCAGGGTTGATCCTACATCTCCCAACACAATCAAGTATTTAAGTATCAATAGTACTCTTATTAAAACAAATAAGGCGGCTTTTATAGACGCGGCTGGAGAAAATTTTTCGGGGCTTTATCCGCAGCAGGGCAAAATAATAGCCATAAAAGATGTTAAATTGCCAAAACTGGTGCTCCCAAAATTGTGTGGATTGATTTTAGTTATTGAACTTGATGCGTATTGGATGAACACCAAGCCAAATCAAATTAAAATTGTTACGTGGATTTTGACAGTTTTTCGGTGGCTTATTAAGGATGGCTGTTATGATCCAAAGTCCCCATTCAGCTTAAGGCAAACTATCTATGATTCTGTGAACAAGATGGAGGGAGCGAAAACTCGGCTTGATATTCCAGTCCAAGTTTTATTTTCAAAGGCTGATAAACTTCATAAGTTTTCAATACCTGGTTATAAAAACAAATTATATCCTCGCCAAGATTCACCTTTTTTTTTGGCGTATCACCATCTTCCAGGGCTTCACCATGCTTTGCTTGGACATGCTAATTATTTTCGTTATGACTTTGTCCATTCCATAGTAACCAACTCAAAATCGATTGACGAAGAGGAGCCTTGTGGTGTTGAATTATCATTTCAATGGCTATTGAATCACCGTGGCAAGCGTTCACCTCGGACTGTTCAGTTGATTGAACAACAAAAGAGAATAGACAGCCTCCTGTTCTGGCGACGCTATCGTTGGAGGGATAAATCCAAATTAAGGGCATGAAAAAAAAATATCAATTGCCGCTTTTGCTGCTGGTTTGATGTTAAAGCTGATCGCAAAAGTAGCTTATGTTGTTTTATTTTATTTAACTTTTGAGGAGGGATATGACATGTTTAAAAAATTCGTTGCCGCACTATTGGTAACCGTAGCCGCCGTAATATCTGCGGTGCCCTGCGCTAACGCGGCGGAGGTTACTATTAACGGGATAAAAATTTTGCTTGAGCCGCGGGGAATGGGGGGGATGCTCGGGAACGGTGTAGCTCCAGATCCGGAAAGACAGGGCGCTTTTATTGTTTACGGAATGGTAAAAATTACTGTGGAGCCGGATGACCCTGACTCCGTAACACAGGTCGATTTTGAGTTTGATTTGTCGAGGTACCCCGCTCAAGCCGCTCCAGCGCCCAGAGCACATACAGAAAGACGCCCCCCGTATGTTTACAATGGGGATAACGGCTCGTTGAATACGGAAGCTTATGTCGAGGAATCATTACTTCGACTGACCGTAACCGTGCACTCACAAAACGGCAACTCCCAAACGGTGGGCGTTACCCTTAGAAAAATCCCAAAACTATCTGAAGAATTGCGAGTCCTAAGTTTTAGACAGGGTGACGATGGGATTTCTGATGCAACCGTGCGTAACGATTCTGATAGGGGGGGTCATGTGTGTTTGTCTAGTTATTTAATACGCTTCGTGGGGGAAAAAGAGCATCAATCTCTATTTGATCATCAATGCCGTGACATTGGCTACAAATCGACGGCTAGTCTTGCTGTTAAATTCCCCCGCGATCATTGCAACCATCAGATTGATTTGTATGTTGGTGAACTGATACCAGAATTTCCGGATCCATCTGGGAGAACCTATAGCGGCGAGGGCAGATTATTGGACACTACAAGGAATCTCAACGCTGCGGAGTGTCAGAGGCCGAGAGCCGCCTGCACAATAAACTCTGGCGTTGCTCCCAGTGGCGAAATAGCGGTTCGCGACAGCGAGGGCGAATGCTTGTCAGGTATTGTTGTGAGAGGCGGAACAGTAGGAAGGTGTGCTGTTTGTTTGGATTCGGATTGTGATAAAAATTCGCTTAACGACCAGACTTGCGTGACTCTTACCGATAGCGCTCAGTGCGACAGACTCCGGGCTGCGGTGGGGACAGCGAACTAGGTTCGAGACATCGCCTGCTCCCAGCAACGTAATTGGCTCCGCGTCGAAAGTGACTGCAAAAAAAAACTCCTATTTATTCAAAAATAGGAGTTTTTTTTATTTATAAGAATAAGACTGTTGCCGGGCACGCCGTTGGAGCATATTTGGTTTGATTCTACAATCATCATGGTAAGCGCTCACCTCGAACGGAGCAATCCGGCAGGGAGGCGCGGGAACGAGGAGGGGTTGCGTCGTCGATTCGATTCGATGAGTACAGCGAATGTAGGACCGGTAAGTACAGCGAATGTGGGACAACGAATAAAAATCAGTCAGCTCACCCCTAGAAACCCCGGGCGCAACCAACTCAAATCACGCCCGGCACCGCCGCTATATTTATTTATTGGCGAATCCGGTGTATTGCATGATTATTTGTTGTCTACCATTCGCTGTACTCACTCACCACTGCACTCACCACCGCGGTAACATTACAAATTTATAGGATTGTAATCTAATGAAACTACCAGGCACACCGCCGGAGCACACCTGGTTTTACCTCACAATAATCGCGATTACCGTTCTCGGCTTTACACTTTTAGAAAAAACCAGGCAGGGGACCAAAACCATACCCATAGACATTTCGTTTGAAAATGCACGCAAAATTGAACTGGATTGGATTGATAAGGCTTTTCCTCAATTAGATTATCTGCTAGCACCAATAAGCCCGTTACCCTGTATCACCAAAGACATACCAAGTGCCATCCGCAAAAAAACTCAAAAAGCACTCGATGCCGAAAGCGCGGGAAAATTTCACCGGGCAAAACAAATACTGAACGGCTCAAACCACTGGCTGCCAGTCCTCACCCTGGCTATACTCTCCACAAAGCACCACCAAGAACAATACGCCCTGCAAACTTTAGAAAAGTATCTTAAGGCAAATTGGAATCGGCTCAAAGCCTCCAGACAACAATCCATCCGTTCTGCTCTAATACACCTGGGTTACATGTACGGATGGTTACGTATTAAAACCGGTCAATACCTTGGTAATTATAAATTATTATGGGATAGTTTAAAACGTCCTATTGGGCTATCAAAATTCTTTATTGACAGCCCCACAACGCGCAAACAGCCCATACCAGGCGGCTGTTCCGATGCTCAGAAATTGACAAGCTACGCACTTTACAATAACCTGATTGTCGCTTATATGAAAACCAAAAACTTCAAAGCGAGTCGGCGAGAACTGAATGGAGAATGTAGACGTTCTGCTAGCTGGAGGGAGAGTCAAACACCGGTTCAAAAACCCCTATTGTTGCTTTTAAAAAAACTTTGTCCCTCCAATGATATTGATGAATATTTGATTTGGGCGGTTAGCAACGCCGAACGCCTGTTTGCACAAACACCTGAGCCGCCAGATTTACTACTGAATATCAACCTAATGCTATTAATCGACACAATCATTCAGCGTGGCGATCAAACAAGTGCCTTATTGCAAAAACGTGAATTGCTGCGTAGCCTTAGCCTAAAAAACTGGGCATCTGCGCCAAAAGAATACAAAACCATTGCGGCATCGAGTGTAGTTCGACTGGCAATCAACAATCTATCCGCCGACATAAAATCCTATTTGAACGAAGAACAACTGCAAGTGCTCGAAGCGATTAGTTTTACTACCACTATACGCGAAGGCGATTCTATTCACTGGTTGACCAAACGACGTGATGAAATCAAAGACAAGCTGGGAAGTCGAGCGGATGAGTGGATAAATGCAGTGGAACTTCCCTTTGGAATTGCTATCACTAACTGGTATGACAATTATAAATGGATAATCATGATTACTATCATATTAATAATACTAATAATAGCTTATTGGCGAGCAGAGACAGCGAGAGAACGTAATAGACTATTCACCTCGTTTTACAAAATTGAGGCTGCAAGGAGATAAACAAAGTATGTCCTTGTTTTTAGCAGGAATTATTTTTTTATTGCTGTTTTGGCTATCGCGTAACATCCAAACACCAGGAATTCTCGTGGCGCTATTAGTTTACGGCATACCAGCCATATTTTTTCTATATTGGACGCTAGGAGCACCGGAAAATGCGACGCGCTTGCGCGTTGCCCTGGTAGGTATAGGTTTTCTGGGTGAAGATTTAACACTCAATGTTGGCGGTGATCGAAAAACTCATCACATCTGGGAAGACGACTTACCGGCTGAGGCTGCTAATAATTCTATTGCTGTGGGAAAGTTAGAATTGCACCCAGGCAAAAGCATCGGCCTTCAAGGTCCCACAGCAGCAAGGAAACCTGTAGGTATATTAGGGTTTAGAGCCCCGGACAAATCGTTTGTATTGCCCAACGCAATCGAATTGAAACATGGAGACAAAATACACTTTAATGGCCAGATATGGCAAGTAGGCTTTCAACATGACTTATTCAAATTTAGGCCGCCGAAAATTTATTTTGACAATAAAGCACTAGGACAAACCAATAAGTTGCCGCTACAATTCGGAAAAATTCCAATACTTGATTGGGAATTGCCGGTGTGGCGAGCCCTTCCAGTCACAACACAAACTTATCCTTTAGACAAAATCCTGCAAGTTGGTCAACAACCAGCGGAAAGTTTAAGTGGATTTTTTTTCCGTCATAAAAATAAACTTTTCATAGCCGCCCTAAGCGATGACATTTTTTTAGAACGTGCTGGTCAGTTTCTCTCCAATAAACCTATGTGGGAGATAACAGCGGGAACGCGGCTCCATATATTGGGACTACCGCGCTGGCTGGGTACAAAAGAGACGGCAGGTGGTGTACGGGACTTGCGTAGTTTTCGAGCTTATCCTGGCGAACGGAGCCTGGTACTGACTTACGACACGCCAGAAATCTATAGCTTGGCACTGACAGATCTCAAAGACTTACGTATGGATACGGAAGACGATGAATTCCGTATCAATCTTGCCATGGGTGACTGGAATATTACTGATAAATATATTTACTTCAGTCAAGTTTCACTGCTAATCGGCAACGAAGCATTTGCGATTTTGGAATTACCTAAAACTTGGTTGGACGGCTTTCGGGAGTCGCAAGAGCCCTGGATACTGACAGCACCGGGCGGACAACAGCAAATCACCAATGGCGAGCCCGCTTGGCTTGGTGAACATAATCTAGCAGCCATTCAAATCGATCTCTTAAAACCGCCAATACTATTAGCCGTTTTCACATTGCTGCTAGTTTTGGTCAAAGCTTGGTTAGCCGTTTTTCTCCGCCTTTCAGCTTTACATTTGATGGTGGCGGGAGCTATTGAATTTTTTGTGCTGTTTCGAGTACTACTCGGATATCGTGTTTGGATTATGCCCCCTTTTGAAGAGGAAGCCATGAAATTAGCACTGATGGCATGGGCTTTTTTACCTTGGGCTTTTTTATACGCTTCGCAGCGTCATTTCAATTTCTGGCGTTGGCTGCCGGCATGTTTTGGCTTACTATTTTCTGCCGTTTGGTGCTATCAAATAATGGAGGGCTCCTTAGTATGGATTGGAATTCACTTCGTGGTGCTATTGCTACCCTTTCTAGTGCGACTACCTTTAAGACGCCACACTCGAAAGGCAAGGGTTCGGCACTCCAAAATACCTCGCTTTAATTTGCCTCGCTTTAATTTGCCCCGCTTTAATTTTGAAGGGCACTGGGTTTCACGAGTAGTCACCTGGATCGGTGTATGGCTGAAAAGTGTCAATCCTTGGACATGGTGGGCTTTTGCTTTATTGATCCTTCGCATTTTACTCTTACTCGTTGGTGGACGTGAAAGCCTATCCATAGGCGGCACACGTATCTCTTTGAGTATTATACATATTCCCCTAGCCCTATTCATCGAGGCGGGATATTTTGTTTGGCTTTGGCGCAAACTCGAACGAAGACAAAAGGATTTTTCGCCTCTTGGTGATTTGTGGTCGCCATTTATTTTTATTGGCTTATATCTTTGGTTTATCCCAGCCGTCATAACAAGCGATTTCGGCCTATTTCTTCTAAATTTCCCTCTTTTTGTTATCATATCTGCCCTGCTAGTCTTTTCAAAGCCTCAAAGGAGCAGTAAAGCTTTTATAGCTGCTTGTCTTTTGATTTTATTGTTCATTTTTATGCCAAAATTGCTTTTAATACCTCTAAAAGCCTTTGAATCGGATTATGACCGCAATTATTTGCGCTTTTTGCAATTGGCTTATCCTGAAAAATTGGAACAAATTGGGACAAGGAACAGTGAGGAATTGGTGCAAATGATCCGTATTATGGATATTTATACATCTGGACCGTTGGAAGGGCGTGGTTATACTAAATCCGAATTGAGCCTTAAAAGCACGGCGTTGCGCGAGCACACGCTGGGAATATTTATTGCCGGGGAATGGGGCACTTTAGGGGTGATAGGCTTAATGTTTTTTTACATGATCATTGCCTTCGCAGCGCTGTCGCTCTGGCATCAAAATTCACTAGGCAGGACTTTCCAATCGACGGACATCATAACCGCTTTTGTTGGCTTAACTGGTTTTACTTTTGCCTTTGCAAGCATTTACATCATGCTCGCCACCTATAATTTGGTTTTGTTCACTGGCAAAAACCTCTATTTATTTGGTCTGGATTCGGGCGCGGATGTTATCGAATCCCTGGTTTTACTGTTAACCGTCGCCATTGGTGTCGCAATCGTCAGAGATAGGGAAGCCGCCTCGTGGTAGAACGAACGATTACTGTACATAATTCCACTATTTTTGAGATAGTTATTCTTATCCTAAAATTTACGTCAACAACTATCAGCCAACAAAACGACAAAGCGCGACTGTATGCCGGATAAAGTTTTCCGGTTCATTGGACTACTTAAGTTACTTTCGCGATTCCCTTTGACGTAAAACCAATAGTTGTGCGGGATGGATTGGGCGGTGGCGTCTCCGCTTAAGCCACCCTACATCTATAAATATTTCCTTGATTTGGTAGCGTCGAGTTGTAAATTTCAAAGTTTTGGTGGGCTTCGCGGAGCTCTACCCACTT
>Ga0209780_1002466_pt1 | contig 13171 bp, 13 predicted proteins | sample WorMetexBAHAMAS2_FD_187384 | JGI IMG/M metagenome (GOLD analysis project Ga0209780, IMG submission 187384) | Marine gutless worms symbiont microbial communities from Max Planck institute for Marine Microbiology, Germany - Inanidrilus exumae... | ecosystem: Host-associated > Annelida > Digestive... | reverse complement strand
ACATTGGTAAACATGTTGTTGATGCAACGGGATTTCCATTGAAGACAAACAGCTCATTGAACGTTTGTGAATGAGAAACAAAAGTTAGGCTGAATAATTGCTGAAAATGTTTCAAGAATGAATTCGAAATTTTGATGGCTAAAGATCAAGATGGTCATTGGGAGATACCAGTATAAGTAAAACAGTCTGTTGGCTATACTTTGTTATTAATGTATGAAATTTTCATTCAAGTTGGTTGATTTTTCTAGGAGTTAAGCTTGCCCTGTATGCCGTGTACAGGCTCCAGGGTGGTATTGCGCCATGATTCATGTGTTGACTTCGATGCTATATAAATTGTTTGTTTGTGTGTTTACTTAACTTCCTTCCTCACTTGCTTTCTTCCTTACTTTCTCCTTTCCTTATGCTTTCTTTCTTACTTATTTGCTATCTTACTCCTTTACTTCCTGACTTATCTATCTACTCCTTCCAGAATAGACCCATTCCGTTTCCAGGCTGGAGGTCATAGGAGGCGACCAAACCTGGCTTTAGTTTTTAGGTCTACTCTTCTGAGTCAACCTAAGAAAGTGGGTCTCAAATGTCCATCCCTCTGTCCGCCCATGTTTAGGTGCGTACATCCATCCGTCCACAAAAAGTTTCAACTATTTCAATTAAACTTTGGCTGGTAGGTAGAGGTCGATGAGTGATGCACGGTGGTAAGCAGTATGACCCGATCCAAGGTCAAGGTTAGGGTCAAGAGCACTTTAAAGTTAGAAATCCTTCCATTTTCAAACGCTCTCTTTTCCGCCATTTACAATGGGAGCTGGCAACTGACCACTGTTAAACTACGGCACAGTATCTAAATTTGATCAGGCTTGATTGATATTTGTCCCAGTTTTTGTGTCATGTGACTTTGAACTTGGCAGAAATGTCAGTTGCAAAGAGTCAACCATCAGTCCAGTACGGGGCTGATTTATTTGCATTTATTTTATGTTGTAGTATATTTTGTTATGGATGCATGTTTGTTTTTGTTGTGTTTGTTTCAGTTTTTCAGTACTAAGCCAAGAGATTGGCTAGGAAGAATGTCTCCGAAACAACCTATTTTGTGTCGGGTGGGACGCTAAACCTTAGCTCAATCAATCAGTAGCAGTTATGCTAGAAACCAAAAAGTATGTCACGACTAACTGAGAAAACAAAAGTGTGTTTTTGTTTTCTCTGCTGTTGATGTATGTAATGTCAGCATGGTGATAAATTGTAATGCAGGCTGATGAATCTACTGTTAGTGCTGGTGTCTGGCGTACTCAGGTTAGTAATGATTTGTCAGCTGTTGGTAGTTTCAGCTTTGTGGTGACATTCTGTCTCATGTAATAATAAATATAACTGATAGATAAATAACATTATGAAATTGCTGGAGCCAGTTTTCAACCTTGAGTCGTTTCCTTGTACTATTTTTCTGATATCCGTAACTGTAAGTAGTATGGGACAGTTAGCCTGAGTCTGTCAAATCAGCCGAGACTCTTTCTAGTTTTAAGCGCAAGTTGAAAACTTATCTTTTCAACATTTCATTTTAATTGGCTGTTATCACTTATTAACATTATAATGCCTAGCCATTCCATTTTCGTTGTAGGCTGGGCACAAAACTAACTACGTTTTGTATTGTATTGTATTGTAAGTATTTATATTTCAATTTTGTGTACTGGTGTAGTAGTGTAAGCACTTGTCTGAGGCTGCATATTCAATTAGCTGCAGCAATCTGGGTTTGGTGGCATTGCTGACATGTTCTGTGCAGTGTGCAATGTGTATGGATGTAGCTGAGTGAGATGGCAACAGAATTAGAAGACCAGCGTGAACTAGCAACATCACGACTTACTGAGTTAGAGAAACTGCAGCAGGATCACCAAGAAGCTGTCAAAGAAATAGAGACTTTGAAAATGGATGTAAGAGACTTAGACTGTCATGATGCTAGTCCAAGAAACTTGCTGATTGCTGTAGTACACTAGTCGGAACTCAAGCAATATACATTCTACTTGTTATATTCCTTTCATTTTTAGGTCGACCTAATAAAGCCGGTCTCAAATGTCCGTCTGTTTGTCCATCCACAAAATGTTTCTTCGATTTTAATGAAATTTAGCATGTGTAAAGGTCGATTAGTGTTGCATGATGGTATGCAGTATGATCTGATCCAAGGTCTAGGTCATGAGCCCTTCAAATTTGAAAATCCTTCCATGTTCATAAGCTATCTCCTCCGCCATTTACAATGGGAGCTGGCTATTGACCACGGATTCTTAAACTAGGGCACACTAACTTAATTTGATTGGGCCGGTTTTTTATATTTGTCCTACTTCTTGTGTGACATGACTTTGAACTTGCCAGAGACGTCTGTCAGTTGTGAAGAGTTGACTGTTATTCCCTTACGGGGCTAATTTATTATCATTACATAGTACATTTTATAATGTTGGTGCAAAATACCTCTTAACTTAAAGACTTACCTCAATATTGGTACTTCCAAGTACAATCTGTTAACTCCTCTTTACATTATTCATCCACACCACACCTAGTGCTGCCACTTATTGACTGCCGGTTCCTCTGTTCCACATGTGATTGCTGACCTTCACACCATATGCTTGTTATATTATTTACTGATAGGCTGCATCTCTTGCATGTGGTGCTATACTTGCTCAATGGTTTTTGGGGAGTCCCACCCCAACTGGAGTGACTGCGGAAAAGAAGGTCAGTTAGGTGTAAACTGAAAGTAGTAAGTAATAGTCGTTGGATTTTGTATTAAATAATGTTTTTAGGAAAATATTATTAACTAAGTCGTATGATGTTGCCAATGAGTGCATCTTATTTTTTAACTGTTCGGTCTCTGATGCTATATATAGAAGAAAACTAAGTTTCTGACGAACTTACAGTTTACAGAAATTGGTTTATGCAAACATTTTGTTTAAAACATTGATGATGAACTGGCTACCATGCATGAATGTGTACATGCGATGGCTACCTCATCTGTGTAGTTTTCTCTAGTTAAGTTAGTTATTTTGTTTTATTATTCATTAGTTGTCTACCTTATTGGTGAATAAAGATGATTATAGTTGTTAGAACTGTTGTGCAGTTGACAAGTTGAGTGAGATTCACTGCTGGTATTCTGTTCTATCGTCAGCTGTCAATGTTGCCGGAAAGTGTGATTGTGGAGACGACGGAGTACAAGTGTCTGCAGTCTCAGTTCTCTGTCTTGTACAACGAGAGCATGCAAATCAAAACTCAGCTTGACGAAACCCGCACGATGCTGACCAACAGCAAAAACACACACCTTCGACAGATCGAACAGATGGAGGTTGGCCTTTATGTCATGTAGATCTATAATTTGTGTGAAAATATGTATACTCAGTATGCGTGATTACAACAGATATGCCGCCAGTGTCTTCATAATCATGTAATTGTGTTGCAGTTCTTTTGACGTTGTTGCATTACAACCTCTGTATTAACAGGCTTAGGTGAGCCTAGGTTACAGGTGAGCCTAGGTTAGCTATATCCCACCAGTTTTCTTCCTCCACTTATTCCAGTAGAGTACCTTTGTGGACAAATGTTTTACAGGCTGGATGACTCCTGTCGTTGATACAACAGTTTCAAAGCACTGTTGATCAGATAACATATATGCACACCTGAACAGTCTGAGTCTGACCTATGGAGATCATTGTGACACCTGCTTATGACAAGCTGTTGAAGCTTCTTACCTGTGATGCCTCCACCTGTATCGGCTTGCTGTGCTATCCTTCTTCCTTTACATAGACGTTGCCAGAGTGGATTTTCCCTATAGTGTTCAACAAAAAAATGCACGATGTACAGTTAAGTACAACAACAACAACAAGATACAGTCTGAGATTGCAGACTTCGCCCCCGGTGCCGCCACCTGGCAAACTCGACCAAAGTTTTCTCGTGTCAGACTGGTGCCACCACCAGCAGACTGGACAAAAGATATGTGTTGTCTTTGATTCTGGCATATTCAGTTCGTTATATGACAACATGACGTCATCCACAATAATGGAAGTAGATAACATACTGCGTTGCCATCAGGGGAAGACCGAGACATGGCCACAGGAAACACACAGGAAACACACAGGACATGTGTTTTTTGACATGTGTGCAGACAGACAGACATGCTGACCACAGTACTTCCACTAACAATCCATTTAACAGCCCTTTAGCCAGGACAACCCAGGTGAGCCGGTACCAGAAAGACATTCAGTCACTCACTCCCTTTTTTTGTGGAATATCTTCTCCAGTTACTTTCATCTGTGGTTGTCAGATACGAGAGTCCTTGTCCACAATCTCCAAGTTTTATTTGGCCCCCTGTAGGTCTTGCAACCTCCACTTCATAATCCATGCATTTTTTCACCCAGTCATCAATTATATCATATGTTCCTAGTCCCTCGACTCGTTACATATGAACCAGTCTGTTACTTTAGCACCGCACTTCCGTCTAATCATTGTCATCTCAGCCCAGTGAAGGGCCAACTTGTTCTCTTTCTTCAGAGGTCATGTTTCACTGCCATGTAACATACGACTTAAGCCAGTTATGCAAAGTGAGATTTAGTAAAGTAGTATCCAGACAGGCTAAATCAATGAAAATTTGCAACAAAAAGTAGATAATTGTGCAGAAGTGCATAGTGCATCTGAATTTTACGATGGAATGCCAAGTACTGTGTGTGATGGATTCAGTTGACGTTTGCATATGTAGCTGGAAGAATTAGAGACACAGAAACGCCTGCGGACTGAGATGATACAGATGGAAGACACTCTGTCACAAGTCCGGCGGGAATATGATCTATTGCGAATTGAATTTGAACAGATGCTAGCTGCCAACGAACAGACAGGCAAGTCATATATGCCTGTTGTTAATAATTAGTTAATTAGATAATTAATTAAATAATACTAGATAATGTTTCCGGAATTGGTGGCAAATATACTGTTGGTGATAATTATCCTTTTGCCAGGTTTCTGTCTCATTTTCCACTTGCTGGCCATAGTGTGTCTTTTTGAACTTTCATAACATACAAATATCTGTTAAGCACTGTACATGCAGTAATTTGACTAGCCTCAGGTAAAGTCTGTTTATGCTAGAGCAAATAGATGAGTTGTTTGTGTGGGCCAATTTGACTTTACAAACTGTTATCAGATTGGGAGAGGGATAATGGAGTGATATGTTGTAAGACTGTAGCGCAGTAGGACATGAGTTCAAATCTCAACAGTTGAAACGGATAAGTGATGGGCGATGATGAAATTTGTAAACACTTAGATGATTTCATAAATACTTAGGTGATATAAGTTATTCCTCTCTTAAAGTAAGCATGTACTTGTTATTTTTCATTTGTGTTGAGTTGTGGCATTGTGGGAACTGGTAAACCTGTTGCTTAAATATATGGAAGCTAGCCCATACTAATTTACTTACTGTTGTAAAATGCTGTTATGTGCTTATTCAGGACCAATCAACCGAGAAATGAGGAACCTTATTAGCAGTCTTAAGAATCACAATGAACAGTTGAAAGTTGAAGTTCAGCGGTACAAACGAAGGTTACGCGAGGCTGCCACTGAAATAACCAAGGTGAGTGGGCTGAAAAATCTTAGTGTAAAACAAATTTGTAAAAGCAACAATATTGTAAATTAAAGTGGAGGCATATTAATTTCAAAACAGTGTTGAAAGGTTGCAGATATCGTTACCGTTTAACAGAGTTGTGTACTTCTAGTATTTGGAATGCTCTTACTTCGTTTGTATAATGTCGTTTTTACACTTTTTCTTCATTACCCAGAGGTTTTCTTAGGAAGACATTTGGCAACGGTGACCAGAGAAAAGAGACCAGTTAACGAAAAACAAGTAGTAATAGAGTAACAGTTTGCTACAAGATATGTGCAATTATATAAAGTCTAACATAAGCAGAGACACAGTCTGGTTCCTCCGGCCACTTCAGTATTTGGTTGACTGTGATGGACTGTGATGGACTGTGCCTGTAGATGTAACAACGTAATTTAAGTCTTTGACACTTTACTGTAATTGAGATTCCACTTACAGTGAACAGGTGCTTGTTTGTTGTGTATAGCTACGACAGTCGTCTGGTAGTGCAGTCCTAGATTCGGCTTCAGCCAGTTCGTCAGCATCCACAAGCCAAGATGTTGATGCGAAGGAGTCGACAGATGACACTTCTGTGTCTGCACTGAGAGATGATGAAGAACGTGACATAGAGCGAGAACGGGAGAAAGGGAAATCCGACAATGACATCATCAGAGATATGAAATTGGAACTCAAGTGAGTTTGCTGTCATATTGTATCCTGATTTTGTGTCAATTACGATTTTTACTAATAATTTTATGCCATGCAGCATTGTACACAGGCTGTGTATCACATTCTCTTACATCGGTGAACATATTGTCTTAATGTGTTCCACCTATTAGCTGCATTATCCTAGTATTCTGATGCTGCCGATCTTCACATAATTCAGCTGGGGTCACTATCAAAGGGAGTACTAAATTATAATTTTGAAATATTCTTTTATTGTAATAGCATTGAACACTTTTAATGGTCATTTGCTGTTTCGTGTGTTATCATGTAGGAAATCGCAAGATCGTGAACGTGATTTGAAGCTGTTACTGGACATGTACAAGACTGTGCCTAAGGATACACGTGAAAAGGCTCAGGTCTGGTTGTTGAAATGTTCCATTGTATGTGTGTTGATACACTCACACACATTAAACTATAAATTTATAATGTTATACTTAGTAAAATGTGCTTAGTCAGTCATAATATTACCAGTGCTGTATACTGTTTGTAACGTTCATTGTTTTTGAAATGAGACTTCACAGATAATGTGCATAGTACAGAATGTCAGTTTCACAGCCATGCATGGCGATACTCAGAAAATTTTGAATTTATTTTGTACAAAATGTATGCTGTCAGTAGAGATGTAGTCCTCAAGACCACGGTCTTGGTCTCAAGACCGGAATTATGCGGTCTTGGTTTTGGCACTTGTGTTCATGGTCTTGGTCTTGGTCTTGAAGGATCGCTCTCGGATGAATAATTTGTTAGCATGTATGTGTTGTAAATTATAATCCTTTTTTTGCGCGAGTTAATAACAAAGACTGCAGTTTTTTTTAACTTCTAAATTTAATGCCAATTATGAACTGAATAACAGACTTATGATGGTTGTTTTACAACGTTCATGAAACTTTAACTGTGATTGTGAGCAATATGTATTTGTTTTATGTTTCGTTTGCCGGTCTCGGTCTTAGTCTTGGTCTTGAAGGATTGATCTTGGTCTCGAGATAGCTGGTCTTGGCACTGCTGGTCTTGACTAGAAGACTGACTGTGAGTGTCTGGAATTGATTAATTGAACTACATCCTCCGCCATTTTAACATTCCAGGTGAACGTGGGTTCCCCCAGTATCTTCCTCCACTTATTCCAGAAAAGAACCTTTGGGAATATGCTGCACAGATTTTAAAAGGCCAGATTTTCTTACGTTCACCCACCAACAGTGTTAAAGCAATGCTCTGACCCCAGCCAGTCACCTGGCCTTACCCTTTCTTCACCCACTACCACCATACTTGTAAAGGAAGGGGCACTCTCTGGCGCCAATACCATGTTTAGTTGATCATCATGCTATAAAACGTTATTGTGACTAGTGTAGTTACGGTGGCAAGAATTTGCAACTCGGTCAGTGGCGGTGTTTTTTTGGCAGTGCCGGTGGTGGTGGCGAATATCGGTCGGTGTCAAGGCTAGGGTTGTTAATCGGAAACAGGTGGATGTCACGGGCAGCTTCGATTATCAGATCGTTCCGGCTGTCCTGGAATGCGCTAATTGCTTATGGCATGCGAGGGTAGAGGGTGCACTAAGTGAGACCATCGTGACGGTCTCACTAAGTACAGTGCCTAGACTGTCCGAGCAGTCCTGATGTTTGTGAGTGGGGAAGCGGACACACGGGGAGGGCGGGCGGTGTGGCTGACTGGACTGACTCGCCAGGCGTTCACGCAATCAGATGGCGCAGCATTTAGATGACTATCACTGCTCTGAGTAGTGGAAGTGATGCACCCAGAGAGACCGCCGAAAACAATAAAACACCGCGAGATGGCGGTGTTGGTTCGGTGGTAGCCAACCACCGCGGTGGCGGTGAAAGTTTGGTGGTCGTAACAACACTAATTGTGACGACATTTTTAAACCACAGATAATGGCATCAGAGCGCAAGATTCGTATGGAGGTGGACGACCTGAGGCAGCAGTTACAGTCCCGAGGGCAGGACGCAGAGCGAAAACGTCGTGGACCAGATGAAGAAACACTACGCAAAATCCGCCGTCTTGAAGACACAATTGCCGAGTTACAGAAAAATCTTTCCGCACAGAAACAAGTTAGCAAGTTTACAGCATATACAAGATACATTCAAAACTACTGATAGTTATTGCAGGATCCACTTATAATATTTTTTTACAAAGGCAGTTACCAGTAATAGCAAACGTTTGATACTTTGTAATGTGTGTATCATGCAGAATTGTTGTTGCATTTGTTGTTAAGTTGATCATTTGAAATTGTAAAATTGTTGTTGTTGTTCATACTGCAGTTATTTTAATTAATGATTAGTACTTAGTCCATTAATTGTCCCAGTGTAGACGTTGTTGACAGTGCAGTAAATGTTTAAGGCTTGCCATAAACCGGGAAGTGTTCTGCAAGTTGCACTGCATGCACTTTGTATCACCGTTCGTTGATAATTGTGATCATTTTACCAGAATTTGTAGTATACTGTGATGATAGTTAGAGGGTGCGGGAAATAATCCCCAAATGGTTAAAATGCAAAGTTGTAATGAACTGGCATTGATGCTAAGACCTGTGTCCTATCACGAGCAAGAGAAGACATCAACTACTGCTGCAATGAGAGCGCTGCTGTCATGGTAGCTTATTGCATTGAGATGTTAACCCTCTATGGAGTTTAACCCAGTACACAACAATACACTTACCAGTAGTAGATTACCACTTACCAGGTCAGTAGGCTAACAACTACATTTGAATGAGAACTGGATATGGTTCATTTTGGCAGTTTATAAACATGGTTGTGCTCCGTGCAAGTTACTGTAATCCGATCAGATGGAAGCTTCATAGAGAAATGTTAACTTTGCCTGTTGATTGCGATGTTGTGGTGGTGGCAAACTGTAGGAGGAGGAGGCAATGTTGAGTGAGATGGAAGTCACTGGGCAGGCATTTGAAGACATGCAAGAACAGAACGTGCGGCTGCTGCAGCAGCTCAGAGAGAAGGACGACGCCAACTTTAAACTTATGTCCGAGGTATGATGCCGTATTTGTAGAAAAAGTCACAACAAAAAATGCCATCAACATGCTGTGTACATAAATGATCAATAAAATTTTTAACTAACACTATTTGTATTTTACCACTGACTAACTATACAAAAAACAGGAAAAGTCCTGGAATTTCATAATTGTTGTTGATTTTGACAACTATGGATCAGTTTTGAAAATTACACGTTTGTTGTAAATATGAATAAATTTCCAGTCATGCTGTGTAAATTCATCCATAGTTGGTTGCGTTTCACAGTGCCAGAACGCCGGTCTTTGACTGGCGAACCCACACTCAACCTGCAGCTGATGGGTGACCACTGATGTAGGTAAGCTGTCCGCTGTACATGTAGGTAAGCCAAGTAGGTCAACTCAGCCTTTCATCCTTTCGGGGTCGATAAATTGAGTAGTAAGCAGCTTTATCAAATGTGTGCTGGTCGCGCCATCTGGTGAATGTTCATGAGGTTAAGCCAGTGCAGTTAAATAACCACTGTGCGCCGTTATGTGGCAGCGGTTTAGCCGTGCTCAACCCTTCTGTATATAAGCTTAGTGCTGCCCTGCATAGCGGCTGTTGTTTCCCGCCCTGCGTGGCGAATGTATGATTGCTCGGTTTGACTGCAATTGTAATAAACTAAGATTATTATTATTATTATGTCTCTGACTTAGGGTACTTGCAGTGGAGACCTGGTGTAAGGGATCAAGGCCCCTTTCCTCTTGAGTCCATTGGTGGATGAAGAGAGAATGAGGTCAATACTTTATGATTCCTTCAGTGCTTTGACAGTGTTGGTTGGTTGATAGGAAGGACATCTGGCCTGTAAAAAGCGTGCCACTCAGCTCAAAGGTTCATCTCAGCCTTTCATCCCTTTAGGGTCGATAAATGAGTAGTAAACTGCTATTGGATGTCTACTAGGGGTGGCGCCATCTGGTGAACGCTTACGAGGGAAAGGCAGGCATGGTGTAATTTGCAGGTAAAACTGTGTGATCCATGTCTGAGTGCTTTGAGGCTGCATAGTATAAATGGCGCTATATATATACCCTCCCTTTCCTTTCCTTTCTGTTCCGTGTCAAGGAAGAAAACTGAAGGGAGACCGGTTAACTGAGGTTCACCTGGACAGTACAGCGTTAGGTGATGTCTATGACTTACGAGCTGCTGTTGTTCACACGTGTTGTTGTGAGTGAATGAATGACGATGATGATGGTTGTGTAGAGAATCAAAGCAAACCAGATACAGAAGCTGCTGCATGAGGAGAAGGATGTGCTGGCAGAGCAGGTCGTCACGTTCCAGCACCAGGTTGAGTCGCAGAACCTCGTTGTGCGCAAGCTCGAGGAAAAAGAGCGAATTCTGCTCAGCAACTTGGCTGCTATCGAGAAGGAACTTGCGTGAGTTTTCACCACGTTGCAAGTCTTGTGTCCCCAGCATTGTCGGCAAATGCATTATTTTTTTCACGCTATCAGTCCGCCGTGTTTATTCGTTTGTCTGGACAAATATTGTTATCACGATGTCTCATGAATGTCTGGATGAATTTGATATAACTGACAGGGCCCCTACTGATGACCTGATTAGCTTTGTATGGGCCCCTGGGCAGTAATGTGCCCTGATTCTTTTGTTGATTTATCTATCGACTTCTTCAAGAATAGGCCCGTTCCATCTCCAGGCTGCAGGTTGTAGGAGGTGACCAAACCTGGCTTTAGTTTTTTGGGTTCATTTTATGTTGTGGTGTATTTTGTTGTGGATGCATGTTTGCTTTCGTTGTGTTTGTTTCAGTTTTTCAGTAGTAAGCCCAGAGACTGGCTGTGAAGAATGTGTCTGATATGACCTATTTTGTGTCGTAAAACCTTAATTCAATCAATCAATCTAATGACCTGATTATATTCTGGAGGTCAAAGGTCAAGGCCACAGCAGGCCGTTGAGGTGTTGAAGGCACCCACATCAATGCGTGGGGCATTGATGTCCGTCTTCTAGTTTACAGTTTGTTACAGTGAGTGACTACAACTTGCCAGCAAGAAGTTCTGGTCTGGTATGAGGGCTGCACTACTTCACATATTGTTAGGTGCAGTTTTGCTGTAATGACCTTGATGATAGAACCTACATGTTGTAACGTTTTATAGTATAATTTTGGTGGCAAGAGGTTGTCATACCACTCCCATTGTTTTTCACGGCTAAATTAGTCATTCCTACAGTACTTATTTGCACAGATATTTTAAAATGATGTTTCTACGAATCCACGGATTGTGTCTAGGATAACATGTGTAAACATTTATATCTCTTTACACATCAGTATGCTGTTGATTCAATGAATGAAACAAGTACTTATTACTGATGGCTACTGGTGATTTTATGGTGAAGTTTAGAACTGACAGCATGATGCACGCAAATAGCATTTCAGTTTGTATATCGTTGGTGCATTTATTGTGGCAATGTACACACGTTTGTGGCAATGCTGCTGCAGTTTGCGCCAGCAAGCGCAGGAGATGTACAAGCGTAAAGCAGTCGAGAGTGCGCAGACTGCGGCCGACCTCAAGCTTCATCTGGACAAGTATCACGCTCAGCTGAAGGAGATGCAGGTGGCCGTCTCCGAGAAAACAAGCACACTCCAGCAGCAGACCTTCAAGTTCAAACGCATCCAGGTCAGCGTGGTGTTATCTTGTTTTTAGCTAGTCTTGTAACTGTTGGGTTTGTACTGTAATTTGTTACCTAACACTACTACTACTGGTACTGGTTTGAAATTCTAGGCTTTGTTTGACTGGCCTTGTATCTTGAGTTCTGGAATCTCCCGAAGATATAACGTTGAGGATAATTAGAGCAGTTTTTGTATGCCGAATGCATTCCTGTAGCCCAACCAACAGTCTGAAGAACTGTAATAAACGTGCATCGATATAGTGTTTTTACATATATTGTAATGTCACATATGATTGGCAAAAGCTTCATCGTCATCAAGGATCCAGTTGGTTAACCAGGAGTATATTTCTTTGACAACCAAGTCGTGTTTTTCATTGGTTATCTCTAACGTCACATCATCCAGTCATGTAAAACTTTCACTTGAGCTGAGAAATGCTTGTAGTGCTGGCAGAGGCTGGTTGGGTTGACGATCAAAATGGAGCTGACCATTTTTCCCCACACTTTTGGTACTGCAGTAACTTGAGTACACCACATTTTTATGTAACTGGCCTACTTAACTACTTTGAACTTCAGATTAGGCCAGAGCTCCCAAAAATGAACATCTTGGGCTTTTATAGTAGGTTTTTAGAGGCTGGATGCCCTTTCTGTTGTACAACCAATGACATCAGAGCATTAAAAGGTAATGTAACTTTGAAGTGGGTTCAATTTTCATAGCTGTTAACAGTTCTAGTTTTATTATTATGTTGGCAGGGCTGCGGCTAGCGGAAAGCATAATGAAACGGTCTGGCGTCCATACGTCTGTCTGTCTGTCCCATCGACATACTCACCGTGAATCACCAGGGGCAGCATGTGATGCGGCTGGCATACATTTAGGTTGGACAATAAGGAGGACCGACATACTTGTTAACGTTACAGCTCGTTTTAATAATGATGATGTGTAACTGCATGTAGGAAGAGCTGGCAATCCTGCGGAAGAAGCTGGATCGAGCCAAGAAAATTGAGATGGCAAGCTCAGCTGATGAAGTGCTGATGGAAGAAATCCGCGAATACAAGGAGCAGTTGACGTGTCCGTCGTGCAAGGTGAAGAAGAAAGACGCTGTATTGACCAAGTGTTTCCATGTCTTCTGCCTGGAATGCCTCAAAACTCGCTACGAAACGCGCCAGCGCAAGTGCCCCAAGTGTAATGCAACATTTGGTGCAAACGACTATCATCGCATCTATCTCGAATAGCTGCATGTTTATGGTT
>Ga0209780_1002465_pt1 | contig 13171 bp, 9 predicted proteins | sample WorMetexBAHAMAS2_FD_187384 | JGI IMG/M metagenome (GOLD analysis project Ga0209780, IMG submission 187384) | Marine gutless worms symbiont microbial communities from Max Planck institute for Marine Microbiology, Germany - Inanidrilus exumae... | ecosystem: Host-associated > Annelida > Digestive... | reverse complement strand
ATTTTAAGCTGTACGACTATGCAGTATATTTATATTGTACAGTAAGAATTTGCTCCATAATCTTTCTGGCGAATTCCGATACAATTTTCCAGTTGGATGACGTGTTAATGACGACGATTACCAAATTTAAACCGCAAGTAGTATTCCAGTATGGCTTCCGTTCGTTTTTGCAACACCACAACACCGTAAATAGGCTTGTGCAATAATATACACCCGCAAAATAAATTTAGTAGAAAAACTGCAAATACAAAAGTAAAAAAATAATAAGAACTGTGTATTATATCCACAGCCCTTGACGTGCGAAAAAGAATTTTTGCTGTTTTATATGTGTCAGTTATGGGCCTTACACGTTGTTACAAAACGACAGTTTTTTTACATTTATTTCATTTCATAGTTACAAATACCTTCGGTAAACGCGCACCACTTTAAACGTGAATAAGGTAAACTACTTAAGCCTGAGCTAGGATGCATTTGTTTAGAAGTCAATGAGATCAACAAATTGATTTCCGGTCCTTTTGTTCAAAATAATTAGAGTAGTTCCATCATAAGATTCGGTAACATAAAGCCCTCTTTACTGTTTAATACGTTTGAGCGCATTGGATTCCATGTGTTTCCGTATGTTCGATCGTCTTCGCTCGCTTTTTAGTTTTTTACAGTATGCTATTTCATTTGGTTGACTTGTTGATGTTACGAAGACATCAAACTGCTGCCCGAGACTCCAGTATTCGCAACATTTCGACTTCTTTTCGCAGGTTAGGCCTATATTAAATTCATATAATGTTTTAGATACAACACATTCTGTAGCGTCGCTGCGACGTTATTGAACATTTTTTTTAAATATAAAAAAACTGTAAACACTGTTTTGAACGCAAAACCCTTATATATACATGTTATCGTGTGTTGTTTGTTCAATTTATGAGTGTGTATCTGTTAATTTCCGTCTCTCTTGTTTTTCTTTTCTTTGTTTTACTGTACTATGGGCTTATGCCTGACAAAAATATTAATTGGTTGATTGATAACTTAGATGATATCTTTTTATTAGATAACAAAATGACAAACGCAAATGTTATGGCTTAAAACAATGGCTACACTAGATACAAATACAATAAAAACACAATTATTAAAGGAAACAAAATAGACATCGGGGCAGTCTTCGATTGCACCAGCTTTTTGATTATGTAGGTTCGTAGTGACAAGTTATATTCTTGATTTTCGTCAACTAAAAACACTGTATGTATAATATATACGGGACGGCACGCAAAAATAGAATCCGCGGCCAACAAAGCAACGGCGGTTGTACAAAGGTCCCGCAGGATGGGTAGAGTGGGTACAATTTAGCACGAGAATAATGCCAACAAAGCGCCAACGAAGCAGCTAAATATAGCCAGTTGTCGAACCAGATCCGGATTTGTTTCAGGAGCGTGCATCAAAGGACGCTGACGACATATCATACGGTTAATAATAGGCCGAAATAATAATCAGAAGATTTCTTATGCTACCGTGTAACAGTAGCATAAAAGCCTAATGATAAAAGAATAAATAACTTAACTAAGTGTCAACTAACATACACATAACGCATACAGTGTGTTAACACATTAACGAATTCCAGTGTACATTAATATATACAACTTTATTCGCCATATAGGCAGCCACAGAAAAAAAGTAAACAAATATAAGGACACGCTGTATGTTTTTGTATTGCACTTCTTTGTATTTGTTTTATATGGCTACCATGTTATGGTAAATAAAGTTCGATAGATATAAAGAAATGAGTAAACAAATCAGTCACAACGTACGCAAATGTTACGCAACATGTACTAGAGCCCTTCAGGCAATAATCAACAGCATGCACTTATTGTAGTATGAACAACGACAACAAACATGAAACATTTAACTAAACAACTTACAAAAACTGTTTCGAGATGCAGAATATTTATGCATAAGTTCGCGCATGTTTTGTCAGCAACATGCTTAACAGGCCGACAGTTAAACGAGAACTTACGTCAGTGGGACTGACATATATCCACACATGCCGACCTACGTCCACACGCCGCGCGATTTCACGAACGGCGCATCTCTAGAGTGACACTTACGTCGGCGCATCTGTACGTTAATGTTTACATAGCGGTGGGCGTGGCCCGCGCGCTCGCCGATTCGTCCGATTTCGAGCATCTGGGGGAGCAAAGTTCACAAAAGTAGGAGATTCCCTGCCTTAGACGCAGATGAATCGCCGTGCAAAATTTGACGCCGCTAGCTTCGTCCCCGCGGCGGAAAAATCCGTAACCGTACAAACAAACAAACAAACAAACAAACAGTAACCGATATATATCTACACCAGTACACCTTCCCTATCGGCATGTGTGGATAATAACTGCACACACTCTGTAAAATTTTTGTTTTCACGTGACATAAAATATTTTACTGATTGTAGCCCACACACTTATAAAATCGAATTTGAAAGCGTCAGTGGGAACGCTACTTGACTGTACTGCCACTCAACCGATCGGCGATAGAAGTTTATCACAAGAACTAAACATTTCCCGTGGTGTCATTCGTGTTATACAGTTATGCGGCCCGTCCGGTCGCTCTTACGAAGCGTGTGTTGAAAACAGCTGACCGCATGGTCGAATTTGATCCGCGTGCGTTATTTACCAGAACGGACGACAACAGTTGGTTATATCTAATGCACACTGAATATGGAAATGGGTTTGGAAAGCCGCAGCTGGCGAAGTTAGATTCCATCTCCGACACACCGCCACGTATATTCACGTAATACCAAGCAGTCGTGGCCACGTGACCCCTGTTTGAATTTTGGGACCACTGTATATTTTCGGACAGAGCGTAGTTAAGTAACTCAAAGCAAAGTAAAAGGTCTGTAGGCAGAAGATTAAAAGCCAGCGTACTGTTGAACTATGAAGTGTGGGTCAGACCTGGCAACAATGGCCATCAGAACGACGGATTATACATTGTACGAGATGTATCACTTTTTTTGGCCCACCCTGTATTATTATAAATCACGTGGCGAAAATTTTGGCGTCATGCCGGCTACGTCACGAACGCCTACGTGATCAGATCTGTCTGTTACGAAATTGCACCGTGCATTAACGGAAGCACACGACGGTAATTAGCTCCCACACCGAAGGTGATGGGAGGTTATTTGTTCGTCGGCGTCGGTAGATATATAGGTATGATTGTGAGCAACTTCCTGGTGCCAATTCAAGTCCGATTGTCACCAAATTTAATTCGTCAGTCGTACCGTGGCCACAGGGGACGAGTTGATTAAATTTTGGAAGGTCAAGGTCGGCGGGGAGGTATGCGCTCTACTGAACGCTTTTCTAGTTTTTGCATGCGACTGTATACTTCTAGGCCAAAGATGTCTGTATACCAAAGCGCATTCGGGTATTCCCACGATTTCCAAGCGATCTTCCGTTAAGAAAATTCGCGGTTTTGGACGATTTTTCTGGGCACGACGCATTTTCTCTGCGACAGCGAAGCTCTTGGTTACTTGGTGATATTACAAAAGTCTGTAGTCATTCGATCGAGCTTTGACGTCATCCGTCTGACATCGACTCCTCTGTCCTCAGTGCTGCTGCTGCTGCTCTTGCACGCTAACTGCACAATCGAATGGATCGCCTTCGGCAATATCAGCCGACAGACAACGTTAAGAGATTTAGAACAGCGATCACGATGCATATATGGTTGCGTTGATATTTTTCTACCTCGCTACTATTAATAGCGCTAATCTGCTAAAATAGAATCATTCTTCGCATGTGCGCGCTGGCGATCGCTGAGTATTAGGACAAACAGACAGACCTATTAACGGACAAACACGCTATAGCTAACAGATCTAGTGTCGACGTCGTGTTGATCAGCCGCACTATACCTGCAAGATTTATACGTCAGTCGACACATTAGATGCAGCACTTTAGCCAACCATAATCAGGGGCGCAACCACGGCTGAAAAATTGAAAGGGACCGAGGTTTGGGTCACAACACCAGGGCGCTTGTGCCCGGCCACATGCCTGTCTAGGGGGTTCAGGAGGAGGTCCTTCTTTTCCACTGTGGGGGTCCGGGTTATCACCCCGGAAAACTTTGAAAACTCAGATGCTAAATCCTGCATTCTGGTGACTACTCCGCTCACTAGTGGGCTTCCTAGGACGTGTATATCCGAGCGAACAACAAGCATGTCAAGGGCTAAATCAGTTCCAAAATTGCAACTTTCTGCCGTGGTTGCGCCCCTGCTTGTTAGAACCAAAAACAATCAAATGGAAATTATGAAACTTGCTGTGAAAGTTCTTGTTTTTTGAAAACTTTGGCCAAGAAGTTGGGGATCAATACATGGTTGGTCCCCCAACCTAAAAGTTGGTGGACCAGTCTCCCCCGGTCTTTACGGTTGTTGCGCCTATTACCATAATAACAGTGACGGTTCGGTTTATCCCACGTGTTCTCTCCCTGTGTGTCTGTCTGTGTATGACAATGGTGTATGTATTGTAGCTAAACGGTTAAACGAATTGAGTCGGTTTATATGTGAGTACCGCCCGTATGTCGTAACGTCGACGTAACGCGCAGATGCCCGTAGCGATGACCGTCGATGACCGTCGATGACCGCGATCCCGAGCAGCTCTCCAGGGCTGCCTGATGCCCGACACTGATATTCATTACTGATCTGCTGTAACCAGGTGTTGCGTGGACGTCCAGGATGTCTCCACCATTTGGCGTTAGGTCTGCTACCGGACTTGATGTCGACAGCTTGTTGCAGTATTTGATGAACAGGTGTGCTGACATCCAGCCTCACAACGTGACCGAACAGTGTCAGTCACCTCTTGGCATTGTTGACGTTTGGGAGGCTAGTGGTGGCAGTAATACATGATGGTACCATCTCATTCCCAGAATTTGTGGTATGGCAACACGTCAAAACCAAGTACTTCCTGGTCTTCATCGTTGTGCAAAATTTGGTTAGAATCGATGTAGTAAATAGTTTCAATAATATGCAAGTTTTTAATTATATTTAGCGAGGTTGACTTCACGCCCTCTTTTGGAGGTTTTTTGGGAGGGGTTTGGCTTAATAAATAGGAGGCATATCAACCAAACCTTCAAAAGGCATATCCTTGCGCCGAAAGACGTTATTTTTATGACATATAGATTGTTAAAATCGGTCCACCGATGCGACCTATGCGTCTGATGAAGAAACCAGCAACTTACAAAACGAAGTCATACACAGCGATGACGTTAAGTAAGTAAGTAAGAGTATTTATACACGGCGCAAAAAAAGCAACAGTCACTATGCGCCGCAGCCCTAGACAAACCAAAGTGTCTTCAAAAGTCTCTTAAACCGTACAAGTGAGATGTCTCTCTCACGCTATGTAACAGGCAGTGCGTTCCAGAGACACGGTCCAGCGATGGAAAACCCCTGTGTCCTCTTGTTGTTGCTGTTAGCTACATTGTAGGGTATTGAAAAAGCATGGTATGGTCGAGCTGATGGCAGATAAGTAAAGTATGCGTCTATTTGTATAGCGCGTTTTACCGCGATGTCTCAAATGCGCTCAGACATGGATCACACAGATTTACCTGCAAATTACACCATGCCTACCTTAACTCCCCAGCCGCAGAACATCACCGCTCTTTGGCTGGTACTCATTATACCATCCCACGGAGGGTAAAAGGCTGAGTCGACCTGGATGGTTAGTTACATACTGAAATAAAGTGCCGCCTCCGGGAGTCGAACCCGGACGGTCACCCATCCCAGTACTAACCGGGCTCAGCGTAGATTTAACTTCGTTGATCTAGACCAACGACGCTACCACTACGCCACGCCGCCATACGACGGGTGTTGCACGACGGGCCATGGGTGCCAATGACATTCGGTTCTCTCTACTGTCAATCGATAGACCACCGTACTGCCTTGTCAAGAATGGCACATGTCACGCCGCCGCCGCTAAATATAGCCGCTCTTATCTGGACAGATCGATGAAAGGCATTCCGTTCTACCGGTTCATGACGATTCGATTTGTTTGACCCACGTCAGTACGCGGTCAGGCATCAACTGATTGTCGAGCCAAAGCACGGGGCTCAGTACTGACGACTTGGGTGGTCCAGGTCGAGAAATAGATGCGGTGTCGGTGTGTCTATGCGTCCGGACAATATCTATTGAACGAAATGACCTTTGACCTAGATATTTGGCATGCTGCTTCAACTTGACACTATTCAGGTCATATAACATAGATTTTGCTCATGTGTTTTGTTTTCTTTTTATTTTTTTCCTGGCTGTTTCTGTTTGTCTATATTGTTGTTCTTGTTGTTAGTGATTACTATTAACTGTTCTATTGCTGTCAGACATTTACAAAATAAAGACTGATTATATAGGTCACAAGCGATTTATAGGCCTATGATATGGCAGACACTTGGTTCAGAAATAATACGACATTATAATGCATAACGCCCCATGTTATTATGCTGGCCTCGTCGACAGCGGATAGCCCTATATATGTCTGGCGTCCGTCCGTCTGTCCGTTTGTCTGTCTGTCCTGTAGGCATATTCACTGTGACTCGCCGAGGTAGCATGCAACGCGGCCAGCGTAACCTACGTTTCGGCGCCGACAATAAGGAGACCAGACATTTGTTTAAAAAGGATCTTTCGAGTCAGACAATTATATAATGACAAGAGATTCAGCTGTCGCCGAGAGACCCGCTCGACGCTCTGTGTCAGTTGAAATATTGTTCTACTGTTGTACGAATAACGCAAACAGATCGCGTGTCAGACTGAGGAGCACTTTCAGCATTAGTTACTCTTTATTCAACGAAATGCCATGTCACATACATGTAACGCTAAAGTGGGCGTGGACCGTGTTATAAACAAACTTCGACGACGACCAACAATGTTGATGACACCGCGTATCCCTCCGCCATCATACCGTCGTGTACGCGGACCACCGTGGCGGATGGACACAAATTCTTGGTGGTAACGCGGTCTGATCCGAAGACTTTACAGTCGGTCGAAAAACGCAATTTTACCTACCCCACCTGCCTTTGGAGCCCCCGTTGGGGGTGATCCCATCGGAATTTCGTCGATGTCTTTTGCATCGTAAAACTAGAGTCTCTGGACCTCATCGTACGGCGTTGCTTTCGTGATCCTAAGTTTAGCCGTTTTTGTAGGATACCGGCATGTTACAGACGGACGGACTGACAGACAGACACAGGGTCGACACTCACAAGAGTGCAAAACCCTCGCCGGGATAAACCTAACGTCGGGGCATTACGGCAGGGAAAACCTAGAGTAGCTTACGTCTGCAAACTCAAGTCAACTCAGCTCAACTTTATTATGACATACTTGCAGTTGAACAGGTGAACAGCTGAATTGCTAAATGTATACAATAGCCTAGGCCTAAACATGTGCGATAATGAAATACAACAAAACGCAATATTAGCCTACTGCAACAGCAGTAGGCTAATATTGCGTTCTTTCTGAACACCGACACACACGTTAAACTATTTGACCCCAAAATATATGGGTTTCCGTAACCCATAGTGATACATTCTTATGTCAAGTTTGGTGATCCTAGCTGGATCGGTTTTTGAGATATCGTCTGGAAAAAAACAGAGACAGACAGTGGAGTAAACCGTACACACGCGACGGCCGTGAGCGTGCGTAAAAAGGAAGCATGAGCATAGAGAAATATTGGGAGCCATTGCGACCGTCAACCTTTTTGCACTGTTCGTCGGCCACGACTCGGACGATATGAACTATGCCATTTCGTGCAGCAGCCGAACTGTCTCTGATGCGTGATGCGCAGGTGCGCGCCGTCCTATTGGACAACGAAACTCTCGCAATGCGTCGAATGACTGCCGGCATTTCTGTCACAACAAGCCAATGCCTGTTTTAGTACACTACGTCTCAAAAGTTACCCATGGCCAATTTGTAAACGTCCGTAAGCCATCAAAACCGGTTCTTTTCAGAGCCATAAGGGATTTTTTTTAGAAGAAGACAGTGTAAAGCCTCGGTCACACCGAATCCGGCACCGCAACGCAAAGCAAGACAACGCACGGCGCCACGCGTTGCATTGAAATTCATGGAAAATAACAGATTTCTCGGCGTTTCGTCTAAGTCAGTGTTATTTTTCATGGAAGATGGTCAATTTCACAGAAAATGTTACGATAGAGAAATTACGAATTAAGGTGGTCCCTACCGATGGACATGAACCACATTTACACCTTCAGCTGTCGAACATTGCGTTTGCACGTCTCCCACCAAAAGTGCCCCTTCTTGCTGGGGGATCTGAGGGACCCATACGAGTCAACCCCTCAAACGGCATCTCGATCGGTTCAGTCGTTTTTACGTAGCTCACCCGCGATGTCCAGCAAACCGATCAGTCTATCTGCCGGTTTGTTTTCTGGTCCACCCTATATACTGGCACGATTTACTTGCGAGACATGACGACATTGCGTGGTACAGTTGGATGTAAGGTCAGCCAACGCGTTTATGTGCGTGGTAGTTTTAGCGCATCGTTGGGACCGGCAAAATGTCAAGCACGCTACGAATCTCTCGTCGTAGAACGTAAATATTTCAACGCGGAGATTATACCATTCTCGATCGTCCAGTACGGGAAAACCCGTCCCTCGGGGGTTCCTGCTCGCGAAATTAATATTGATACGCCGTCGCCGCGGCGTTTCTACATCGCTTTACGAACGCTCTCCCGTACCATGTTAATAAGTAAGTAAATGCATTTCGCTCTCCGCTGTGCGCTCAGCGGCAAACGGCGCGAAGTGAAAATGCGTGCAAATTGGCAATAATAATAATAATAATAATAATAGAAGATAGCCTTTGGAAATGGCGAATTTCCGAATTTAAAGAACTCGTGGCCTTGACCTTGACTTTGGATCGGGCCATACTGCATACCGTCATGCATCACTTATCGACTTCTACCTACGTACTAAATTAATTTTCATTGAAATCGAAGAAACTTTTTGTGGACGGACGGACGTACGTTCGGACATTTGAGACCCACTTTATTAGGTCGACTCGGAGGAGTCGACCTAATAATAATGAAAATAAACCATCTGCCGGTGTTCGCGATTACGTAGCCCATTTTACCGCTTGACGTTATGCCAGCACAGTACGTGCTGTGTCTGTCTGTCCGTCTGTCACAATTCGGGAGTTTTACCAAATCGGCTAAACATGGAGATCACGCGCAAATATGCCGCACAGCAGCTCAGGGACTCTAGTTTTCTGACACTAAAGACGTTGATGAAATTCGAATGGGATTCCTCCAAAGGGGGCGCCAATGCGCCAAATGCGGGTAGAGTAGTAAAATTTTGCGACAGTCGACAAATAACTTGCTATGTTTTGCAACTTGTGCACTTAGTCTGTAGAAGCCAAGTTTGTTTACGCAATCTGTTGCAGCTGCAACGCTATATTATATTGTGCCATTCGATAGGCCACATACGATTTCCTATTAGTCTTCCATTGCAACTATGTCTCTCTCTCTTGTACCATTTCCGAGACATTATCACTTATTTTACGAAATTTAAAGAGGTCACATGACCAGGGGCTGAAATATGAAAATTTCATTATTGGCCATATGGGTCGGGTGGGTAAGGGGGTCTGGCGGCTGTGCCCCAGCGGGGTCCATGGGCAGAGCCCTTGCTGGGGTGTCAGTATGCTGAAGCTGGAGAGGTTTTATTACTGCGCGACGCTATGCTGGCGCGGTATATGCTGTCACCTTGTGTCCGTCCGTCTGTCTGTCTGTTACAAGTCGGAGTTTTACACAGATGTATAAACCTAGGATCACACAAACAACGCCATACGATCGACCTCGAAAGGATCAAAGGCTAAGTTGGCCTAGGTCGTCTGATCTATATGCTAACTCGAGGTCGCATCGACCTCTTTAATTAGCACCAAGAACTCGACAAAAAAACAAAAACAAAAAAACGTTACATCGTAACGTGTATCTATAAAGTAAATCATATCGAAGCGCGCATTTATAGCTGAAAAGGAATATTTGTCATCATTTAACCTATGACCTTGACCTTTGACCTTGACCTAGTTGAAATTAGGACAAATGCATGTATCTTGGTGAATGGTCATTTAGTTCAAAAGTGATTATATAAACACATACACACATACACACACACTGGACCAGTTGGTGTACCTGGACTATTAAAGTAATCGGTAACAATACATATAGCTGCCGCTGAACACGTTCGGGCGAAGGTTAACAAGTATCCAAAGTAATTTGGCAAGAGGCCGCATCGTCCTCTTGTCATGCATTCGTCCATTCGCCGCGTAGCGGTATAGGTGAACAGTGCGCAGTGCATTGGCATGGGCCGGCACGCGTCTCCCCTCAAAAGTGCTCCTTCCCGTGAAGAAATATTGACCCCCATCTAATACATGGTTCTTTGGACCACGAGAGTCAAACCCCCAAAACGGCATCTCGATCGGTTCAGCCGGTTTTGCACAGCTCATTCGTGTGCCCAACACACAAACAGACAGACACACAGACCACGCTACGTGCGACATCTGTAGCAATAGGCCGCATCAGCGCGTAGGCGATGCGGCCTGAAAATTATCTTTTTGGACATTGCCAGTCACGAGTACTGTTTAGCGCACCAGTGACGTTCCTGTGATTGTGGAGCTATTTACGTATATCCAGACTTACTTACTTAAGTCTTTTTGAAACGTTTTTACGTCCGACAGACATACAGACAGACAAATAAGCTAGCCGCGGCAAAGCATAACCTCGGAGGTATAATGTGTTTGGACTGAAGAGAATTATTAGCGCGCTGCTGCACATTCAGAGGCCTAAAATGACGCTCGCTGGCAAGTATTTATCTCGTATTTCCGCAGGCATTCAGCGCTGCCGTCAAAAATAAATGAGACGACCCCTGACCTTCAAGCGACGCCTAATTGACCGACGACATTTTGCCCGGTTCACGCGGGAGATTTCTGATACAATGAAATCGGACTGGCTGCTCACTATTAATGCACGGCGATCGCGGTCAGTGCCGATGGCTGCTCCAGCCGTCTGCCGTAGTTGCCAGAGCTCGTTCGACGTGCCAACTGATGAACGCGTAGACAACGACACGTGATGAATGCACTCACGTGAAACGTTGACCGCGGAGATAGCGAATACGTAAATAGTAATATTGACAGAAATAACAACAAGATTTTTGACGAAAGGCCGCATCGCATGTCGACTGAATGATCCGTTTTGGTAGGTCTTAAACTTAAAGAGTTTTTCAAGACTCACAAACAATGTTAGTTAGACAACAGTCCAGGGACCCCAGTCTTCACCAATCACGTTTCACTATGCCGCCGTCTCGCCTTCCCCACCTGCCGTCACAACCCCTAGTCAATATAATGAACACGTTAATTCGCCAAATGTCACACAGGAGCGTGAATAGAGGTCAATATAATGTCGCGCAGTCCGGAGCCGCCACTGTTTGGGACCCGACGATGCGTGGGTGACGATGTCACCGTTCATTCACAGTCGATTAAACATAACGCTGCTCTTGGTTAATGCAGCCGTTGTCGCTCGCGCTCGGCTCTTTTCCGTCAAGTGACTAATGAACAACGCATTTTTGAAACGTGGATGGATGGATGCACGACGAAATCGCATCGCCGAAATGTCAAAAGTCCATCACTTGTCTATGCGCAGGTGCCCGGCCCTTGATTGTTGTCTGCTTTTTACCAGCGCGACGCTATGCTAGCGCGGTATTTGCAGTCATCGTGTGTCCGTCAGTCTGTCTCTCACAAGCCGGTGTTGTATATCGAAACGGCTAAACATAGAATCCCCAAAACAACGCCGCACTATAGCCCAGGTACTCTATACCTCTAGTTTTATGATGCTAAAGATATCAAAGTGCGCTATTCTTCTTTCTTGCTGTTGTCTGCTTTTGTTTGCATGTATTAACCGCGATCTGTTTTTACCGCGCGACGCTATGTTGACGCTGTATATGCCGTCATCGTGTGTCTGACTGTCCGTGTCCGTCACAAGCCGGCACTGTACAAAAACGGCTAAGCATAGGACCACGCAAATAACACCTTACGATAGCCATGGCACACTAATTTTCTGATGCCAAAATTCTCAGCGAAGTTCCAACGGGGTCACCCCCAATTGAGGTGCCAAATACAGGTGGCGTAGGTCACAGTCGGAGATTTTCGACCAATATCTCGCTATATCTCAGAAAGGGTGTAAGCTAGGGAAATAGTTACTATGGAACGATAATAGGAACTCGTATGCGCTCTATCAAATGATGCTATTTCCAGTGACCTTGAATTACCCTACCTACCCCAAAACCACCCCATTTTCGACATTTTGTATGGCCTTTCATATCTTCGTAGTGGGTGGAGATAGACTTCAAATTTGGTAGATAGGTTGATCGTAGCAAGTGCTAGCTTATGGATGGAAAACCGTCCTGGAAAGGGGCGTGGTCAGGTCACGTAAACCATTTAAATTTTGGTGGACACCAACCATATCTCCAAGGCTAGTCGTCTTAGGTGCTGCCAACTTAGGTGGACGGTCCGTGTGGTAAACTGGTGACGGTCTCAGTCACCAGTTTATCACGTTGACCGTCCACATCGTGAATATTTTCTGTAGAGTATAAACAAACCAAAGTAGATAGATAGCGTACTCTAATAAGACGAAAAACGAACGAACCTATAATGTACTTTTATCACTCACCTTGATAATTATCCCACCGATCACCTCACTTCTCAGTTTCTATCTCTTCTCTGTTTTAAACCTTACTCAACATTTGACTTTCCCTACCGACAATGAAAACCACACATGCTTGACTTGGTCATAACCTCTTCTAATTCTTCACTTGAACCATCTCTCTTTCCTCCCACTGCTCTCCATCTGATCATTTCCCTGTTATTACCAAACTGCCTATGAACCAGAACCCCTCCAACCTTCACTCCTTCCGCCAACTCGAGGTTCACTTTTGCCCACCAACTCTATTAGTCGATCCCATTGTAACTATGTCTCTTTCTTGTACAATGTCCGAGTACTGTTACTTTCGCTCGTTCATCATTCGATTTTAGTAAACAACACATGACCGCCTTTCGAACCAGTGGTCGAACTAAGAAAAAAGCAGTGGGGGGCGACACCGAGGCGCTGAATGCGCCGAGACTTCGACACCGTGTATAACACGGGGTCCACAACCGCAGTGGGGG
>Ga0209780_1002464_pt1 | contig 13173 bp, 10 predicted proteins | sample WorMetexBAHAMAS2_FD_187384 | JGI IMG/M metagenome (GOLD analysis project Ga0209780, IMG submission 187384) | Marine gutless worms symbiont microbial communities from Max Planck institute for Marine Microbiology, Germany - Inanidrilus exumae... | ecosystem: Host-associated > Annelida > Digestive... | reverse complement strand
TTACGAACTTCATTACGCACTCTCTTGTACTCCTTGTGAACTAGGGGACATCTTGTTTCAATGTATCGATTCCACAATCTCGATTTCTTTCGTATTAAATTTCTTATCTTTACATCCAGTGGGCATAATGGCGGACTCAAGTGGACTAAATAAAGTATCGTGCAAAAATCTAGTAACATCGTGATACGATCATACGACTATCTTACAGGAAGAAGCAATGCTAAATGCTAATCTGATGTTGTATAATACGGTGCACGAATGATGTTGTATAATATCATATTCGTTTCTGTAGGGGTGTGGTCAGGTCATATGACCCATTAAATTATTTGGGCTCCAATTATTACTGGAATGGCTGAACCTAAAGTATCATTATAGTTTGTACACAGGAAACAGTATGTCAATTCTAGGCTTTCTAGCAACAGGGTGACATAGCCTATCAGGCTATCACCCACAAAAGGAGCGTGGTTACGGTCACGTTCGCTATATGATATCGCCCGTCCGTCTGTCTGTCTGTCGTCTGTAACGTTCGTGCACCGTATACTCAGCCGAAAATCTTCCGAAAATAAAAGGTCCGGGTTTGCCCCCTAAATACGCGCATTTAAAGTAGCCTACTTGGTCTCATTGCGAGGAGCTTAACATATAAGAATCAGGATAGTTTGCTGCTGCACAGTGCACAACCAAAAGTCATGTTTCAGAAGTTGAATATTTAATTAATGAGTTGTATATTCTATGGATATGTTTGTAATTGTATTTCTATGTTATGGAGTAAGTAAACAGAGGAATATAAAATAATTAAAAATATTGAAAATTAATGAATGAAATAATTAAATTGAATTAATTAATTTCAAACAGGGTGAACAGCTGTAATTGTAGGAATTATTGGCATACGTTGCACTACAACTGGCCTTATTTTTTGCTTCGTACCTGTATCTAATCATGAACAGTATGGCTGGGCTGACTAGGTGTGGCTGTGCAACAAACAGTATAGTGTTGTTCGTCGCATTTCTAATGGCCGCCGGTGTATGGACCAGTGAAGGGAGATTTGCTGATAGTCCGTTACGTGATGCATCGAAGGACACATCCGAGGAAGACAGTGATGCTGTATTCAAGTCCATTAGTCCACTTGAGTCCGCCATTATGCCGGTTAGTCACACGCGGTTGCCTCTAATTACTCCGCAGACACATTACTAAATATTTCACCGACGGCATCACTATCGGTTGAATGCTTAGTAGTGTAAATTTTGATGTTAAACAGCAGTATATAGTGTATTGTGCTTGATCATGCCATCATTGTCACTGTAGGCATTGATGATTTCGGTGTATAATTCCATAAATGGAGCAGCTGGAGATGTATATACAGGCTAAGGTAGTTATTGCATGTTATTGCATTGGTCTGTAAGCGGTGGCTGTCAGACTCGGCAATATTGCTGGCACTGTTGGCTGGTAATTGGAGTCCCGCAAAGGTACGAGCAAGAGCTGCTGTCAGAGATGGAAATTGTTTCTGCAGGTCTCTCTTAAAACATGGACCGGCCCAGAAAATGGTTGGTGCTATTTTCCGTCTGCATGGACGGAAATCAAGTGTCATAATTTGCTGTTTTCCGTCCGTGATCACGGAAATTTATAAGCACATATTCGCTATTTTCTGTCCGCACTGACGGAAATTAAGATAATTTATAGTCATATATTGGCTATTTTTTGTCCGCACGGACAAAAATTTGAAGTTATAAATTGCTATTTTCCATCCATGAGGATGGAAATTTATAGGCCTATATTCGCTATTTTCCGTCCACACTGACATAAATTAAAGTACTTTGTAGTCATATATTGGCTATTTTATGCCCGCACATATGAAAATTTAAAGTTATAAAGAGCACATATTCACAATTTTTCGTCCACACGGACGGAAATTAAGGAAATTTGTAAGCATATAATCGCTATTTTCTGCCGGTGAGGATGGAAATTTATAAGCATATATTTACTATTTTCCATTTGTAGGGGCAGATTTATTAATTCATTCACCAGATGGCAAGACATAATGCAATCAAAGTACGTTTCACTAACCAGTCAAACTAAACTAACCCCAACCCTACTAAACCCTGATAATTATGTGCGCTTTGTCGACACAGAGGCACCCTAAATTAGCGTTCTCACTGCGGCTGTCAATGGTGTGTTACAGCCGTTGACGGCACGTTGCAGCAGTCGATGCCAGCGGTTGACTGCGATCCACCATGTGCGAATGTGGGGGATGGTCTAAAAATCTAGCATTGAAGGTTTCCTTGACGGCAGTCGACAGCTGTAACATGCTGTCATTGTCCGCAGTGGAACGCTGCTTACGGGCGGTCCAGGTTGTTTTCTGGTTTTCGGCTACCCAACTTATCAGCGTTTGTCCAGCGAGCTACCGGCCAGGACATCCAAGCTCAAGTGATGCCAATGTCTTGTATTTTCGTAGGAGCAGCAACGGTCGCCATTGAACAAGCCACACAATGATGGTCATTAATGGTAGCTGCAGTACCAACATGTGTGCGCTACAGCTGAGTTTTAATTTTTCATCCATGGTTTGGGGGGGGCATGGCCCTGTGGCCCCCCCCTTTGGATCTGCCCTTGTTTTCAACAGCTATCTCCTCCGCCATTTACAATGGGAGCTGGCAACTGACCACTGATTCTTAAACCAGTGCACAATATCTTAATTTTTGATATTTATTTTAATTTTTGTGTCATGTGACTTTGAAATTGGCAGAAACGTCAGTTGTTAAGAGTTGACCGTCAGTCCCGCACTGGGCTAATTATTTCTTTGACAGTCTTCGTAAATGGATTTGTAGTTTATGCTTCGAATCTATATATCCGGTAATTGCTTTTCTTTTACCAAGCACGGATTGTGCTGAATCGAAAATTGTTAATTATATTCAGCGATGTGAATTGATTCGAATCGATTGGGTCATGTGAATCGATTCGAATCAATTTTCCCATCACTATTAACTACCTATGTTGATACTGGTAATTTGAAGAGTAGGCATCAGGCCTGTATGGTGAAGTCGCAAGATTACAGTATTAATACAGCTAAACTCTACTTGTGCATAGGTATGAGTAAAAAATACACAGGCAATGCAATATGCCCTTGAAAGCTTGCAATTACATCAGCGCATATGTACAGTTCTGTGATGCTGCTGGTTGGCTGACTGAAAGTGCATCCAGCCAGCGAGAAATCTGTCGCACAAACCCAGAGGCTGATTGTGAGAATTAGCCTAAATGTACATAGCTCTAGAGAACTAGGTCACTGAACAGAAACATATATAATAATAACTGGTAAAGGTCATTCTTAGTGCCACTAATCCAGAGAAAAGTTGTCACATTGCTGGAAAGGAAGAATGCAGAATATTGTAACTTCTTGTTCTGTAATGCTATTCAGTTGTGGTTCAGCATCTTTAGTGTTAGTTGCAGAACTCACAAAGAAGTGACAGTGAAAGATGTCATGGATTGTACGAATAATAATTAAGTTAAGAATTGCATAGATTTATTATTTTAATTATACATTTAGTTTATACTTGATATGATACTGTGTGCATGTAGGCAAATCCACTAGCTACTGGAATATTACCACATGCAGGCACTGCAGCAAAGAATCTTGTTGAAGTTGATCTAGGTTTCATTCACGCCTTTCTTGCCTCATTATCGGTGATTATCGTATCTGAGCTTGGCGACAAGACATTCTTCATTGCGGCTATCCTGGCAATGCGGAATCCTAGAGTAACAGTGTTCACTGGGGCGATGCTGGCTCTTGGACTGATGACTGTGCTGTCTGGTATGTACTCAAGCAGTAATTCCAGTATTTGACTGGAACTGAGACTAAAATTTGGCTTTAAAACGCATTTGTATAGTCTCATATATTGCAGTTGAATCACAGACATAAAGGTGTATGTGAGAACTTGACCATGATTGCTGCATGAAATAGGAGGGCCAGTATTTAACAGTTTAACATGCACTCATCATGCCTAGGCTAGGTAAGCATAATAGCTGGCAGCACCGGGTCACAGATGTCCGTCATTAAGAATATTTGCGCCAATAGCTACATGTTTTGCTAGATATTGTAGGAGCTTTGGAGTGGAATACATTAAGTATCAGTCAACTGTATAAAAATACAGTATCATAGCTGAGGAAACATTCACTGTCATAAGCCTGTAGGGACATGTGGAAGCCTAACAACACCACTGCACAGGGTGTAACTGTAGTAACCTTGTGTGCATTGTCTGCATGTATATTCCAGCACTGCTTGGCTTTGCTACTACAATTATTCCACGTTGGTTTACATACTACGTATCGTGTGGACTCTTTGCCGTGTTCGGGATCAAAATGTTGCGAGAAGGTACACATGTCATTTTTGCATATGACACAAACAGCCATACATATAGAATTTCATATATAGATAATAGTTTTTAAATATACATAAAAATGCTAAAGTGCACGATTATTACTGGCCCGCCTAATGGGCCAGTATAATTGTTTTGCTTGCTGGCGTCTGTTGGTGTCTTCTGTCATTTGTAATGCTCGCTGCCATCGGGCGGGCCAGGCGCGTGGGTGGTCGGGTGGCCGACATTGCATGACAGGCCAGTACAGTTACGTCTTGTTAGGGTGACACCTTGTTCAACAAGTACCGGTAGTTCAGCTGTAACAATGACACTATGTATTACACACCAACACGTTTTAACGGTTTTTTCCAGGTGAATGTCGATAATGCTGTGATTATTTGTATCAACTAGCATGTGCATCTGTGATGTTGCTTGCTTGCATTTCAGCTGTTGCTCCATGTCACTGGTCACTAGGGGTGCTTTTATCAGTGTTTTTAAGTTAGTTTTCCTGTTGTGGGTTTGCAGCAGGCTGGACCTGCCCTGCTGGTCCTTCGTATTGAACGTGATGCCTTTTCAGGTCGGCTTGTCGACAGAGTCGACCTAATAAAGCCTGTCTTAAATGTTTGTACCTATGTACATGCGTACGTACGTACGTGCATATGTACGTTTGTCCGTCCACAAAAAGTTTCTTCTATTTCAATGAAATTTGGCGTGTAGGCAGAGGTCGACAAGTGATGAACGACGGTATGCAATATGACCCGATCCAAGGTCAAGGTCACGAGCCCTTCAAAGTTGGAAATCCAGCCGTTTTCAAAAGCTATCTCCTCGGCCATTTACAATGGCAGCTGGCAACTGACCACAGATTCTTAAACTACGGCACAATATCTCAATTTTTGGGCCGGATTTTTGATATTCGGTTTAGTTTTCGTGCGACGTGACGTCGAATTTGGCACAAACGTCAGTTGTGAAGAGTCGACCGTCAATCCCCATACGGGGCTAATTTTTCTAGTTCAATTTTAGTTTAAAATGCTTTGAGAAATGAGTGGTGTTTGCATTTATGTGACAGCATATACAATGGATGCGAATGAGGCACAGGAGGAATATGAAGAAGTACAGACAGAGCTTCGGAAGAAAGAGGAAGAGGTCTGTTGTTTGATGAGTTTTGATGCTGACGTAATATGGAGTGGCCGAGAAGTAAATAACGATTTCCGTTGATGACTGAATTATTGATGGGATGGTTTTTACCGTACGACGCTAGCGCAGTATACTCTGTCATTGTGTGTCCGTCTGTTTGTCTGTCTGTCACAGGCCGGCACTGTACCAAAATGGCTAAATGTAGAATTATGCAAACAGCTGTGTAGGATGGTCCATGGACTCTTCACAAGTCAGAGTGTTGTCTAGCTATAACTATGATGTTCTGGTTCACGGTTGCAGTCATATAAATGATGCAGCTAATTTCATTTCTATAACATTTTTTTGACAAAGTAAACATAGTTAAGTGAAGATTTAAAGACTAACCTCAAATTGTTGAAACTGAGCTGGCGTGGGTCAGGTTTAAAAAATCACAGTGTAGATCAGGGGTTTGCAACCTTTTTTACTGACCATACCCCGAACAGACTATGATGTGCTGTGATAAACATCAATGATGTGTTTGCCAGTACACACACCCACACATATTCTCCAGATGAACCTAAGGTAGCCAGCTATCTGCGTGATTGTGAGCAGTATTTGGTGCAAAATTTCTGCGTGGCCACCCTTAGTTCATTGACACTGTTGGTTGGTGACAATATGGGTATCTGTAGTCATTAAACCATTTGTAAGTTATACTGTTTGCGGACATTGCCTATCCTGAAGTAACTCCAGGTGATAAGTCCAGTTAACACTAGTAGTAGTTATAGTTGTAGTAGCTGCAGCCTCTGCTGAAGAAAGTGAACCACATATTCCCAGTCTTTGTTCACATACTCCGTAGGGTATGGATTCCTGGATTGACAACAGCTGACATGTGTTACTAGGAGAAGCAGCAGAGTTTGATGGTAGATGCGGAGGCAGGAGTAACGAGAACACCACAACGTCGACTGTTGTATGCGCTAGTCTCTCGCGTGTTCCTTCAGTCTTTCACGCTGACGTTCCTTGCTGAGTGGGGCGACCGGTCACAGATTGCAACTATTATTCTCGCAGCCCGAGACGTTAGTGTTCCACTTTTTTGACACTGATGCAGCATAAGATGCAGTTTGATGCTGGATATTGTGTGTCACGATTACAACTCTTAAAACTTGTTAGTTTTAATTTTTAAAATATTATAATTTTTGGAGCATTCACAGCAAGGGTCCAAAGTAATTTGGCAAAGGCCACATCGCATACTTGTCACCCGTCGCTGCGAGTGGATTTGTTCGATTCTCGATCTTGACCCCCATCTGGTGCATGGTTCCTTGGACGAACATGAGTCAGTCCTCCAAATTGCATTTTGTTCGGTACAACTGTTTATTTTTGCACAGCCCACCCTTGTGACCAACACACAGACTACGCTACATGTGACATCTGTAGCAATAGGGCACATCTTATGCACTGCATACAGGCGATATGGCCTACAAAGTACTTGAAATTAGACTCGTGGTTAAGTTATGACACCCTCACAGATATGTAAAGGTGTTATAAGACTGATGTAAATCACAACTTTGTTAAACAATTCCTAATTTTTAATAATAATTTTTAAGTGCTCTATAAGAAGATCACTGGGCTGAATATACTTCATTGAGTTATTTCCAGTTGTCACAGGGTACATAGCATCTGACAATATAAATGTGTATGTCATAATTTCTATTAGTATTCTTGTGACTTCCTTCATCAGTCAGCAGACAAAGTTTTGTATGAAACTGATGAATTGATATTTGCGAAACTGGCAAATATGTGACTATCGTGCAGTTGTTTTTTTACTGTTTGTGAGCTAATCTAACTGATTTAGATATTGTGTCAATTCATCAGGTTCAATCTACAGTATTGTCGTAATGCATTTATCTTTATTTATTGTATGGTGTATGTGTGTGTAATGTGACTGCGGGTGTACCTTGGATGTATATCTGTTGGCATGCAGGAAGTAATTGGTGTGATCATTGGAGGTACACTCGGCCATGCTCTCTGTACAAGTCTTGCTGTGCTTGGTGGTCGTTGTATATCACAACACATCTCTATCAAAACAGGTGTGACTCGCCATCCAGTTATCTCGACTGCATTGTGTGCAACAGTCGTGCACAATGATATGCACACGCACATATGAACAGTTCTTAAATTTGTATGTTGGTTTAGGTTTAGATTTTGTTTTTGTGTTTGTTTTGGTTTAGCATTTTGTGTTTTTATGTTACCTTAGATCATTTTATTCCTCAGTGTGATGCTAACACATTCCTCGGTGGCTTCATGTGTTATGTTGAGTTTAGTTTTTTCAGTACTAGGCCAATAGATTGGCTGGGAAGAACATATAGGAAATGAGCTATTCTGTGTCAACTGGGACGTAGAACCTTAGATCAGTCAGTCATGTCAACATTAACTCAGTCAGTGAAATGTTTCCTTTGATGCTGTGAGTTTGGTTGTTAGTGTGAACGAAAGACTCGTCTCCAAATTCAGCGTCACATGCTGTGTTATGTTGCAGTACATTTTGTCGGCGGTCTCGTCTTCATCATATTTGCTCTGTCTGCGTTCATCATCGAGCCAGATGACCACGAATAACAAATACACCGCATCATCGACTAATACAACTATAAGGCCAACACTTGACATACACATCATATATGCCAATATATGATATGCTCACTTCTTCTTCAACCAGCATGAAGAACAGGGATCACCTAAAATTCATTTGATTATCTTTTTCCTAGTCATACTGCTTTTGAAAATTTCAGAAAAATGCATTCATAACGTCCTGCATAATCCTGTTGACAACAAACTGTCCCCATCATTGTCAACTTGCCTTGTTGGCAACAATGTTAAGGAATAATCCACCGATGGTATCTAGTTGACATCAATGACAGTGCAGGGTGAAGTCTAATGTTGAGGTTCATGTCATCGGTGGTTGAGAGTTCGTTGAGTATTCATTGTAATCTTTGCTGGTAGTAGTCAACGTCATGTTCAATTTGTGACTCCGATATATTTATTTGCAGGAATAGTTTGAAGTGATTTGTGCATTGAATTGGCTTCTGTGAATTGTAAAGCATCAGCATTCAGTTGCATTGTAAAATATTTTGTCGCATTTTTTGTGTGATCAAGTTGCTGCCATATGCGTATGATCTTTGGTGCCATAGTTCTATGACTTAACAGTCAGTTTTCAGACAAACTAATTATTTTGGAGGATGCCATATTTGTAATTGGCCCATTTGTAATTAGTTTGTTAGATAATACATATTGCATATTGTGTAGAGCATTACCTTTAAAATGTGGACATCTTTTAAACCGGTGCATGCGCATGTGTGCGTGTGTGTGTGTATGTGTGGTGCTTGCTTCACTGTTGGTTGGGTGTCAGGAAGTGCATCTGGCTTGTAAAAAAATACTACTCATGTGACACATCTTTGTAACAAAGCTAATCTATGATGATGCAAAAGTCAAAAAGGAGTATTTGAACAGTGTGTAGAGCAGTCACGTGCAACAGTGTGAAGCTCAAAATCACTCTCTGAGTTGTCTAAATATTGCATGTACCCTGTGTGCATCCTGTCAATAACGAACTTCTAGTGCTGTGATTTAGCAATAACAGACTGATAGTAGGGAACAATAATTGATGGTGGTGACAGTGACAACTAGAAGGGCTCGGTAGAATGCATGCCTCTCCCCATTGACACCGACCTTCCATAATTTAATCACCTCGTCCCCTGTGGCCTAGGGTATGACTGACGAAGTTTGGTGACAATCGGACTTGAATTGGCGCCAGGAAGTTGTTCACAAGCATTTACACCTATATGTCTACCTACAAGGGCGACAACTTAACCTGCCATCACCTTCGGTTGGGGGAGGTAATAAGAATGATGTTGAATACAGATAACAAACGTAGTGATAATGAGTAACCCAGATTTATATATAATAGGGTAAAACAAATTGTATTGCTACATATTAGTTCCCATATTTTATGTGGGCATTTGTATGCTCACTAAAGTGTAGTAAAAGATTGATGCTGTATTGTGATTGTATATATTAAGCAACATTGACATATTACATTTTGTGATCTGTTATTGTGCATGTGTATTGTGTGATTAGGTCTGTATTCCAGTAATATGCTGTTGAATACGTTTCCTTCTGTTTACCTGACCTTACGCAGTGATTTACTGGTAGCTAGCTGTATATATGTCAAAAACTTCACAGTTTAGAATGACTGGAAAGGACACAGTGGCTACATCACACAACTAAAACAGCCAGAATCAAAAAGGCGAGCCTTTGCACCACATCACGGTATAGTCAGTGTGTTTTTTACCGGACGACGCTATGCTAGCGCGGTATATGCTATCATCGTGTGCCTGTCTGCCTGTTTGTCTATCTGTCTGTCACTCACAAGCCGGTGCTGTACCAAAACGGCTAAAAGTAGGATCATGCAAACAATGCCATATCATAGACCAGGGACTCTAGTTTTCTGATGGGAAAAATCTCGGTGAAATTCCAACGGGGTCACACCCTGCTAGGGCGCCAAATAGATGTGGGGTAGGTTCAAATTGGCCATTTTTGACCAACATCTCGTATCTTAGAAACGGTGCAAAATAGGGACATAGATACTATGGAACACTAATAGGGACTTGTTTGCGCCCTATTGAATGGCACTATTTCCAGTGACTGTGAATGACCCAAACTACCCCATTTATGATATTTTGTATCACCTTTTATATCTTCGTAGTGAGTGGAGTTAGACTTGAAATTTGGTAGGTATGTTGACTGTAGCAAATGCTAGCACATGGATGGCAAATCACCCCGAAGGGGATGTGGATGGGTCACGTGAACCATTTAGATTTTGGTGGGCACCAACCATATCTCTGGAACGGCTGATCCTCTCAGGTGTTGTCAACTTAGTTCGCCAGTGAGTGTCTCGTAAACTTTTGATGGTCGTCAGACAACTGTTGATCACAGCCACCGTCTAGATCTGTATTCAGCAGCTAGGCCGAGTAGAAGAAAAGGTTTGATTACCATATGATGCGATACCGAATATTTAGCATGCACTGAGCCTCTGTGTCGCGTGGGTCTGTCAGTGGCAGCAGGGGCTCTTGTTGATTTTTGGTGTTTTATTTGTACGACGTGGCTATTGTTGTCTTTACAAGCCGTTTTATGCTGTGCAGTTTTTGACATTAATATTTGCTGTTTATTGATTTAACTATTTACTAACTAACTGATTATGTGTGTATGTGTGTGTGGCATCAATGTTCAAACCGGTATCTTTGTTCACGCAAAATGATAGTAGGTATAATTGGGAAGTGTATTTTGTAAGATTGTGAAAACAGGTACGGCCTATGTGGAGTCCTTTTTTGGCAGGACTCCGACTCCAACTCTGGGGTTTTAAAAAATTAGGACTCCAGTCCTGGGCTACAATCCAGACTTCGGGGACTCTGACTCTGCACCCCTGCTTAAGTCAATCAGTGGCCTCATTAAAATTTCACAATTTTTGTGTTTGTCTGTTTTGCAAGGTAGTGCAGTAACACTGTTTAGATGATGTGGGAAAATAAACCACATTTTGATTGCTCAATCTCTAACATTTGTGCCAAAAATTATTCAAATCAGAAAATGTTTTTTAAAATTACAGCTAAAAATGTCAAGAGTTTTTTTGAGACACAGTGTACATAAAACATGACACGTGTGTTTGTTGACACTAACAACTAGTAACAAGACTTCAGTGGTTAACAATTACAGAAATTTGATTGATGAGTGTAAGTTCAATACAATTCAATGCACACCGTCTTCATTTTGTGCGCTGGTCTTCCACAACCGTTGGGAAGATCACAAAACCTATACCCATGTGGAGACTCCTGATGAACTGTTATAAATTTCGTGAACTTTAGTGCTGTAAATCATTCAGATGTTGTGCCAGTTTGCAGGAAGTGGGTGCATGGATGCACGCATGCAAAAATACGCACGTTTGCTTCGTATAAAGAGAGTCGATAGACTGATCTTCACCTGAATGGGAAAACAGAGCTAACTAGAAAGCGGGCTTTCTAGTTAGCTCTGTTTCCAACTCTTCGCCTAGTTTTCAAAAAGCAAGAAATTTCACAGCAAGTATTGGTTCATAATTTCCATTTGATCGTTTTTTGATTCTAACAACCTGGGGCGCAACCACTGCATAAAATTGAAATTTTGCAACTGATTTAGCCCTTAACATGCTTGTTGTTTGCTCGGATATACACGTCCTAGGGTGCCCACTAATGAGCATAGGCGGATAGGCCTTGTAGTCAGTGTTGGTACCAGAACCTTGGTCCCCTCAACTTTTCAGCCGTAGTTGCGCCTTTGCTGTATGAAACAAGGTGTCACCCTGAATGGACAACACGACTGGCCAGCCGCGTGCAGCCCCCTGATGAGTTGCGTTGCATATGTGCCGTGTTACAGACGACCCACCATGTATTAACTAGTAAACTGCTTGCATATAGACTCGATGACACTCTTATTCAATGGCTGCAAGACTTCTTATGCAATAGATTAAACGTGTGCGAATTAACGGATTTTTTCACGATGTCGTCTACACTCAAGAATACGAAAATTTACTTACTTATTATTGTATTTCTCTGGGGGCGTAGCCTCAGCGAAAACATGGCGTTGTTGAAGATGTAAGTTTTTCAATTTCTCACAACTATGTTATCGTTTGTTTTACATGTACCACGAACTAATAACAGTAAAAATAGATTACGGTTAGTTGAGTTAGACTTAGGGTTAGAGTAGTTGAAATGTTCAACTGTAATCTTGATTTCTGGTACAGTGGTACCAGTTCTCCATTTCCGACTCACCTATTCCTTCACCAATCACTTCTTCCTCTTTTGATCTACCACTGTGCTCATCCAGAACTCCCTCACTCTTTTGTCGACAGTTGCCCGGACTGTTTCTTCTGAGCTACTCGGTTTTTTGTTTTTAGTATATCCTTAATTTTTCGTTTGTGCCGTGCGCACCATCTCATCTGGCTGGCCATCTCATCAGGTGTTGAGCGCACGTAAATAAACCGTATCGTATTCTGCCGCGAAGCAAACGAGGCTAGGACTAGGCTAGTGTTTAGTGATGGCACGATACAGCCGTGGGGGAAAACGATGGATATGATACTGTACTGCACAAAATATCGCGTGGACTGTATACACAAGTAGGCCTATGGTCGACAGTCCGAGATAAATGTAGCGTTCTCATTGACGCCTTCGTGCGTGCTGGAACGCCGTCCAAGGTCGTCGAGGGCATTCGAATGCCGTCGATGGCGTTCGAATGCGGGGTATGGGATGGTATCAGAAATCTAGCATTGATAGATTTCAGTATTGATAGATTTCAGTAGCATTCAAACTGACGCCGTCTACTGCGATCGCCGGCGGTCACACCGTCGAATGCCGTCGACGACATTTTAGTGACGTACCCCCATGGGGATAGTCTAAAAATCTAACAGTGCTAGATTCGAGTAGCGTTCGAACGCCATCGAAAGTCGTCGATGGCATTCGAACGCCATCGGTATTTGAATGCGGGGAACGGGACTGTATAAAGCATTGATAGATGTCAGTCATGTTCAGACTGACGCCTTCCACTGTGGTCGACTGTGATCGACGGTGCTCACAAACTGTCGAACGCTGTCGACAACAACACGACATTCGAACGTCATCCCAGCATTCGCATGCGTTCGAACGTGGGGGGG
>Ga0209780_1002463_pt1 | contig 13173 bp, 11 predicted proteins | sample WorMetexBAHAMAS2_FD_187384 | JGI IMG/M metagenome (GOLD analysis project Ga0209780, IMG submission 187384) | Marine gutless worms symbiont microbial communities from Max Planck institute for Marine Microbiology, Germany - Inanidrilus exumae... | ecosystem: Host-associated > Annelida > Digestive... | reverse complement strand
CACGCAGCTGATTGTTCGTTCCGACGATCAGAGCTTCTGACTTGTCGGGGTTTAGCTGTAGACCGTTCTGCAGGTACCACTGTTTGACGTCGATGGTACACTCAGTGAGAACGGACAGCTCAGCAGGTGTTGAATTACGAGTTGAATTAGCACAAGCTGTATACATCATCACTATTTACTATTATGTAACACAAAAGTCCATAACTGCATTATTTCCGTGTTGGGAACTTTCTACATGTTGCCGTTATATAGGAAAACTGTGTTAGCCAGTCATCCCAGTTAAGAACGGGGGGATTTTGTTGGAGCAAAGGATTCTCCAAAGTCTGCTCCCTATTTTTTCCAGGGCCCGATTTGCAAAAAAAATCTTAGGAAAAACTTGGGATAAAGTGTGACTTAGGAAAAATCTCAAGAAAAAGTTGAGATGAACTTACGCAATACTTAAGATCAACTTAATAAGAAAAATGCAATTTTTCAAAAATAACTTAACATTTCTTCACAGAATTGTCTGCATTTATATTGGAAGAACTTAATACCCGGTAAGTCTTACAATTGCTTCTGTAAATTACATGTAAACATCTATGAAAATCTTAACTTTATAACTTAGTATAAACCGAAGATAAACTATGGAAAACTTATGCTAAACTTAGGATTTGTCCTAAGATTTTTTTTATCAATCTGGCCTTAGAACTGTCGTGTAATAAGGGCTGTAAGACGAGTTTGCTGTAGTTCTGTGTCTATGGGCGGTGATGGACAGATAGTGGACCGTCGTCACGCAGCCGTACTGAGAGCTTTCTCAGAACACTGTCGCATTTATTCAGCTCTGTTTAACTCCGCTCCTCTGTCATCAACTGCTCCTGCTGCTCTGACCGTCTACCATCTGTTGAAGGTTGAACTTCCAGTGTTATTCATTGTGCTTTCCTCACATGACGGTGTGGGCAAAGCGTTATGTTTCTAGGCTGTTCTGTTCGTCTGTTTATTTGTCCATCCATTTGTCTGGTCATGTTGTTACCACGATATCTCATGAATGGCTTGAATAGTTTAGATAAAACTGACATGGTCTATTCACTAGCCCCTACTGATGACCTAATCATAATAATAATGATAATAATCTAGCTTGTATAGCGCCATTATATCAAAGACTCCAGAGGCAATTAGATTCTGGAGGTCAGAGGTCAAGGTCACAGCATGTCGTTGAGGTCAAATCACGATACCTCATGAACTACTTGAACAATCTTGATGAAACTTACATGGAATAGCCACTAGCCCGTGATGACCTGGTTAGATGTAGGAGGTCAAAGGTCACACGTTGGTTCAAGTATGTGGTGGTGAAGGCATCCACGTCGACGCTGGGACGTCGAAGTCCATCTTTTAATCTACTTCAACTTCAGCATGTGAGCAAGTTCGATGCATCGGTGTAAACAGTTTATAGCAGTTTAGCATCAACTTAGCTCTTCACCGCTACGGGAAACTCACATGCCGTATGGGATCACACAGTGTTACCTGCCACCCGACAGAGGTGAGAATCCCGCCCTTACCCCCAGCCAAAGCAGGTACTTGATTTAGCGACCCCGGAGGGATGCAAGGCTGAGTTGACCTATGTTACGTGAAAGCCACCGGTCGGGAATTGAACCCGTGACCTTTAAATCGCAAGTCCAACGCCGTACCGCTGAGCCACCACGCAACACAGTATGTGTGATGGGTGGAGAGTGAATGGCTGTGAGTCTGTTGCTGGCAGTGATTGAATTCATTGATCTCATCCGTGAATCTTTGTACTAGCTTAACGTGCGTTCAAACAGAACGTGGCGGCACGGAGCCGCCAATGTGATAACAGACTGATTACAATGAGTGTGTTCACACTTCACGCGGCGCAGTGCTGTCATTCTCCATGCAGAGCCGTGCGGCGCCGTAGCACGTCCTGTCTTAACACCCCTTTACACTGATTGTGCTACAATAGAAAGGACCAATAGATTTGTAGAGCACTTTATTGTGATACTCTAAGGCACTTGTTAATGATTGATCACACAGTTTTACTTGCCCCTTGCACGTTTATCCACGAATGGAAGGAGCCGTAGCTGTCTTTAATTCCCAGCTGCAGAGCATCACCGCACTGTGGTCAGTACTCATTCCATGTCCTGTTGAGGGTAGGAGGCTGAGTTTGCCAGGGTAGCTGATTACATGTAGTTATGCGTGTAATATCACATGGGTATATTTTTAGTTGACTGCAAATTTTAAAATATAAATTAGTATATATAATTTATTAATACTTCTGCTGTATCATGTGTTGTCCTTTTATGATGGGTTACGTTGGACCACTTTCTCTGCCACTGATGCTACTGCTACTTTCATTACTGCTACACCTAGTATGTGTCTGTGATACACTGAGTCTTTTCCGCTGCAGCTGTATCATTACTTATTTATTGATCTCTAGTTCTGCAAGTTCAGTCTTCTGTTTTACATATCAGTCTTCTTTGCATGGTTTTCTCTTCTCTTTGTATCTGGCGTAGTTCTCTTGCTATCCTTAGCCGGTTTGTCTCCTTTAGTTTACGTTTACTGCAAAGCTTCGCTCATGTCATCTAAGTCGTTATTTGTTATAGGCTTATAATATGTATATTTGTATAAATTTTTTTCTTTTTATTTCATTTTTTATCTTTTATTTTTTAAGGTATAGACGTAAATGTACACCTACCTGTCTGTACCTTCACATGCACTTACGTTTACAGCCTGGTATATATTGCATGCTCTATGTTCTGTGTGATGTGTAAATTTTAATACAATATGTATCTTGTACGTTTCTCAGAAGTTCATCTTCTGGGGCTGCTAGTGCACTTTGTACTTCGTAAACTGTTTGTCTTATCTGGCAAAAGATAATGTTGTCAGTGAAATTTCATGTTTTCAGCAGGTTGATTCATGCTTAGATCCCTCACTGGTTTTCAGCTGGCAGCCAGCAAATCCACTGGCAGCAGAAGGTACGTAATTTACATATATAATATCCTATTTTGTACGCATTATTAGTTGTTAACGATTTAACATAATGAAAAGTCGGCGCATATGGCTACGGCTCGCAATGTAAAATGGCGTACCACTTTTCGGGCCTAGTAAGTAAAAGGTAAAGGCTTCCCGTACTCGTTACCGAGCGTTGGGCCCAGAGCTGATCCCGGTGTACAGACAGTCACCAGTGGTAGGCTGCCATTACTTGTATGTCATACCCAACTGTGCATATCCACTGGCTGCAGAAGATACTTTGTTTTGTTTGCATGTATAATATTTTTATTTGCATTCATAATAAGCATCAGTATATTAGTTAATTAAGTAATAGCTTAAACTAAAGTGACTTAACAACAAAATCAGCAGGTGTTTCGTCATTAACGAGCTTGTAGACTGAAACTGTGACTCATGATTGTCAGTGATGTGATATTAGATTGATTTGCACGATGCATAACTGACATTTACAGTAAGTGTACATCATACTGACGTTCTACTAAAGAAATTTGCTTAGCTCTGACTAGGGATTGCAATCCAGGGATCTTGAATCTTGGGATCCTGGCAGCATTTTCAGTTACAAAATTCTAGGATTGAATGTTTCCCAATCTCGGGATATTGGGATCGAAAAAACAGTAATCCCTCCGGGATCCCGGGATAACAAAATCCTCAATTCCAAACCCCAGCATTGAGAAAACCAGTCCGGGATTGCAGTCCCTGGCTATGACTGAATATAGAACTAATTGATGAAGTAAATAAATAATAACTGGAGCATTTTGTTGGAGCAAAGTTTTACTGCCTCCGTACCGTCGCTGACAGCAACGAGTGCGTTGAGGTTAGGGACAAGATGCTAGAGGTATCCTTAGCAGTGTTGCCTACACTATCTTTATACCATTAAACTAAAATAATAAAAATGTGTTTAATAACTAAAATATTACTGTTGCTGGTTTCACGTGATGATTGACTAAGGCTTCATTATGTGTGTCTACATTGTAATTCTGTGCTCGTTCGTTTGTTTGTTATTGTGGGCAGGGATCCAGCCTATGCTCTGAATCCCGGGTCTGAGACGTTGTGTAGGTCCAGTGGGCTAGCCCAGTATGAGGATGGACGGAAATTGGTTGGTGTATGCAAGTGTATGCATGACATGTAGGAGTGAACAGCTTGTCAGGTATTTCTATAATGCACCCTTTCTTGTTTCCCTAAGCCCTGACTGGCACTTATGCTGCGCCAGCCATTGGACTTGACATGTCTTTCTGCTTCGGCTCACGTCAGCGTGGCTAATACCTTGACGCTGCTAATCAAGGCATCAGCAACGGTCACAGTTTATAGAGGACACCGTCGAACCCACTTTTTCCTGCCTGGGATTATCTCCCTGTTTGTCATGTGCATAGGAATTATTAGAAATAATGCTTTTGTAGATGGACGCACCCGGGCTGAGGTTTGAACCCGGCCACTGAGTGCGTGACACTGTACTGCATATGGCGCCCGAGTGCTTTGACCACCGGGCCACATGGCAGGTTAATTCTGTGCTCATTGGTAGTTAGAAAATCTGAGTGACTATTTGGCATTGAAACAAACCTGACGACATTTGATGTTATTGACGTGGTATGCATGTGTGTTGTGCTGTAGGTGATCCAGTGACCATGCCACATTTCACCGACGCCGATCTTATGACTCGTTATGGTCATCAGCACACTCTTCATTTTACTTACTATCTCAAACATGCCCGACCAGGCTTTGCCACTTTTGCATTTCTTGTTGCCAACTGCCGAGTGGAGAGTCAGAAATTAACTCGCAGGTTGGTCGCTCAGTTACAGTATGCTATGTCTTAAGTTAATTTTATTGTGCTAATGTTTCAAGCTTTTGTTGCAGTCACTACTTTTTGTACAGAGATGGTGTAGATTTTTTGGTCGACTCCTAATAAAGCCGGTCTCGAATATCCTTCCGTCCAAACATGCGTACGTACGTACGTACGTCCACAAAAAGTTACTTCGATTTCAATGAAATTTGGTGTGTAGGTGGAGGTCGATGAGTGATGCATGATGGTATGCAGTATTACCTGATCCAAGGTCAAGGTCAAGTCACAAGCCCTTCAAAGTTGGAAATCCGGCCGTTTTCAAAAGCTATCTCTTTTGCCATTTACAATGGGAGCTGGCAACTGACCACGGATTCTTAAACTGGGGCACAATATCTCAATTTTTTTGGGCCGGATTTTTGATATTCGGCCTAGTTTTTGTGTCACGTGATTTTGAAGTTGGCAGTAAGTAGAACTTGACCGTATGGGGCTATTTTATTACTGTTGTTACATGCGAAGTAACTTGATAAAGTAGACATTGCAGTGTGAAGCAGTTATGATCTCATCGAGCCGTTAAGTAAGTGTCTGTTAGAATATTCTCTTTTTTCTCCAGTGGTACAGGAAGTTTTAATATCTACCAAGAAATGTGGCAGTTACGGTGAAAAATAAAGTGGCACATTTTTATGGCTCATGGTGTGTATATATATATTTAAGCGCCTAGTGACTTTTTTCGACTTATAGGCGCTATGTAAATAAATGTATCTATCTATCTATATATATATATATACACTGTGAGTCAAAAAACAGTACTTTTCCAGTGTATGTGTATATGTACACACACGTGCACACATGTATAATGTGTATATATATTGACAGTAGTGAATGTACTTGAAGTTAATTTGTTTGTCTCAGATTTGTTTAATTCATTTATCCATACTTTTGACTGGTTTTTGGTGGAATCATCTGTGGTAATTGTTTGTAGAATCGTGAAGGCATGTCGCACAGCTGAACGCTTGGCCATTGAGAACTTTGATTCTGTCGAAGTGACGTCTGCCTGCATAGTGTTCATCTTGCTGCTTGAGCAGGATGTCACTGTTCTCAGGCTCCACCTACAAGTAGCCAGTCAACTCGCTGAATATTCATTTGATGATATTGCAGCGCTGTTGTCCAATCAGAATTCATGTGTGGCTAACACTGATTCCACGCGTGACTTACTTGTGACAAAGAAAATCAGTAAGTGCAATGTTTAGACTCTCAGAGCACTGTTTTAGTTAACTGGACTGGTAAATGAAATTTTTAAAACTGGTCAAATAACCGCTAGTCTACTTATTGTATTACTGTGAACGGAAAATAGGTACAAGCATTGGCGTGGCGGTGTGGCGTAGTGGTAACGGCGTTGGTCGTATCAACGAAGTTACTCTACGTCGAGCCCAGTTAGTACTGGGATGGGTGACGTGTCTGGGTTCCGGAGGCTGCACTTTATTTTGGTATGTAACCAGCCAACCAGGTCAACTCAGCCTTTCATCCTTTCAGAGGTCGATAAATGAGTAGTAAGCTGCAATCGGATGTCTGCTTCCTCGCACGGGTGGCGACGTCTGGTGAAAGCTTACGGGGTGAAGGCCTGGTGTGGTTGATTGGAGCGGTGGTGTGTTTGCTAGCTGCATGCCGCGGGTCCAGTTGTACTTTAACGCGTGCAGTGGATGGCCGCAATTTGCACTGCAGCACCATTGGCTCTTGCCAATCAACTGCCACTGCCTACGATTGTACAGCGCGGCTGGTCAAGGCTGTAAGTAGCGCTATAGAAGAATCCGACCTTTACCTTTACCTTTTATTAACTGAAAATGAAAATTAAACATTACGTAGCCTGAAGTGGAATGCTGGAGGAATATCGAGGTAGATGGAATTAGACAGAAGGGACCAGGACGTTAGGGGAACACATGACATTGACAGAATAGAGTTTAGAAGGACATGAAAAATTTCAGACAGGTCCGGACAAATGGAGAGAGAAAATTTAGGGGACTGGCTGATCCAGTTTTGTTCAGTGCTTTAATACTGTTGATTGGATGAAAGGAAATGCACTCAACCAGTAGAAAACTCACTCCAATGATATCCGGAGGTAACCTGCCCATGTGGCCGAGTGGTCAAAGCACTCGGGCGCCAATGTGCAGAAGAGTGTGGCGTGCTAACCTTGGCCCGGGCGCGTCCGCCTACCACAGAATTATTTCAAATAATTCCTACAGACATGATGAACAGGGAGATATTCCTGGGCAGGACAAAGAGGGTTAGACGGTGTCCTCTATAAACTGTGACCATTGCAGGCACCTTGATCAGCAGCGTCAGGGCTGTTTGCTGTGTCGGCTTGAGCTGAAGTAAATAGACTTGGCTGGCCGCTGGCTGGCGCAGCACACCGCGCCAGACAGTATGCCACGTCGAGAGGGGGCATGCTAGAAATGCCTGACAAGCTTTTCCCTCCTACTAACCCCACCTTCCCCGCACCGCACACACCTACACAATTCCCTTTTTCTCCGTGGGCTAGCACACCGGACCGTTACATGGTCTGAGTACTGAGATCCAGAAGTAGGCTGGACCTGTGCCCGCAATAAAGACATAAAGAAGAAGAATATATCTGGAGGTTCTTCTCTTTTAGATCGAGTGGAGTAAGAGAATCTAGGGACATCCAGCTGATCCAGGTTCACATGATGAGCTGCCATTGAGATGATGGTTGTTTGTGTTTGTTAACATAATTCAAAAATCATAACAGAAAGTGATGCTCGGGCTGTTGAATTTATGACATCCATCTGTTTATGTCTTCTATAGTTGATTTCTTGTGTTTTGACTGAGAGCAGGGCAGGTTTATAGCACCTGAGATATTGCATAATTCTGCTGTATGTGAATGTAACTGTGCTTATGCACTTGATTTATTTCATGTTTTTTGTTTTATTTTTGTTTTTATGTAATTAGCTACGTGGCGTGGTGGTACAACGTGTAGAGCGTTGGACGTGCGATGAACAGGTCTTGGGTTCAAATGCTACTCGGGGCAAAAGCTGTGTAACAACCTTGGACAAGTTGTTCGCACCTATGTGACTCTGTCATCAGGCAGTATAACTTAGTACCGGTCAAGGGGTGGTGATGCTCTGCGGCTGGGAAAGTAATTGCAGGCCTGGCGAAAAGTAATGACGCCTAACGCCAGGTGGCTGACTGCCTGTACACCGATATCAACTCCGGGCCAAACGCTCGGTAACGAGTATGGGAAGCCTTTACCTTTTACTTAATTAGTTAGCTGACAAATTATTACCGATGGATATATTTGTATTTCTATGCTGCAGGTGATTTGATGAAGGGGTGTAGTCGCGGACACCGTGATTCTGTACTAGAAGCAGCCCGGCTGCTGTCAACAGCCGTACAACATCAGAACAGTGCTCTGCCTCAGGACGGGTTTGTCAATGTTGCAGCTTGAGTTTTGTGACTTTTCAGGTCTTTTTGACACATGAACTTTTTCCTACTGAAAAACACAGACATATAGTGAATGAGGACAAATGTTGACAGTAAGGGTCGGTTTTTCCACCGCAAATTAATTTCTCATTAACGTTAACGGAAGATTAACTCCCATTAATTTAATGGGAGTTAATCTCCCGTTAACGTTAATGAGAAATTACATTGCAGTGGAAAAACTGGCGCTAAGTATATGGAGCATGCATGTAGTGCATAGTAATGCCATAATATTGGAGTAACTTTTTTATTAGGGGCCATCCATAAAGTACGTCGACAAAAATATGTAGTTTTTACACCCAGGTAGACGCCAGAATGCAAATGCCTGAAATGCTCAACCAGATTTTGTCTGGAATGCTAAATGTCTGGAATGCTGAATCCTGCCAGTTGTCGGCCGGAATGTCAATGGCCCAGAATGCCAAATTGTGCTGATACAGATTGCATAGTACCAAAGTTGGTACTTATGAAAGCATTATTATTAGAAGTGTTATTTGAGTCTAAGTTACAGTTTCACACAGTCATATGATGCATGCTATCATGTATCAGCAGTGTGTTTAATGCTGACAAACATAGAGTTGTTCTGGCTATTTTTGGTAAAAGCAAACATTCTACTACAAAAAATGCAGCCATACATAGGAATGACAATGCCTCCATGAACAAATGAAGGTTGTTAGTTACACGATCTTTTTTTACTAACACAAAGTCTAGCACATAATGCAGTAGGTCTAGTTGTTTCTTAATTGCATTGTTAATGCAAAAGAAAACTACAAATGTCAAACACGATATACATTTGCTGCAAAACATGGTGTCACTTCTACATAGATTCTGCCAAACATGCATGCATAATGAGTCTCAAACGTACATGTACGTACGTCCGTCCATCCGTCCACAAATAGTTTCTTCGATTTTAATGAAATTTGGCGTGTAGGTAGAGGTCGATGAGTGCACGACGGTATGCAGTATGACCCGATCCAAGGTTAAGGTTAAGGTCACGAGGCCTTGAAAGTTGGAAATTCTTTCATTTTCAAAAGCTGTCTCCTCCACCATTTCCAATGGGAACTGGCAACTGACCACGGATTCTTAAACTAGGTCACAATATTTAAATTTGATCGGGCCGGATTTTTAGGTGTACTCTTATGAGTCGACCTAATAAAAGTGGGTCTCAAATATCCATCCATCTGTACATACGTCCGTCCGTCCACGAAAAGTTTATTGGATTTCAAATGAAATTTGGCATTTAAGTAGAGGTCGATGAGTGATGCACAACGATATGCAGTATGACCCGATCGAGGGCCAAGGTCAAGGTCACGATCTCTTGAAAGTTGAAAATCCTTTCATTTACAAAAGCAAGGTCACACAATTCCTACCCCCCCGTAGTTTAACTTTTTCTCCCATACAGCCTTCACGGACTATTGCCCGGACCGTTTCTTCTGAGTTACTCTACTTTTAGGTTGACTCCTCTGAGTCGACTTAATAACATATATGGGTTGAAAAGTGTCCGTCCATCCGTACGTCCTTCCGGACGTCTGTCCATCCACAAACAGTTTCTTTGATTTCAATGAAATTTGGTATGTAGGTAGAGGTCGATGAGTGATGCACGACGGTATGCAGTATGACCCAATTCAAGGTCAAGATCAAGGTCACGAGCACTCGAAAGTTGGCCATTTCAAAAGCTATTTCCCCCCAACTATGATGGGGCTGGCAAATGACCACGGATTCTTAAATTAGGGGACAATAACTAAAGCTTATCGGTGCTGTATTTTTGAATTTTGTCCCAGTTTATGTGTCACGGGACTTTGAAGTTGGCAGTAAGTAGGAGTCAACCATCAGTCCCGTATGGGGCTATTTTATTTGTTGTTTTTAGTTTTCCTTATTTTTTTCGTTTTTGTGCCATGCGCTAGATTAAGCTGGCCGTCTCGTCAGCTTTTGAGCGCACGTGAATCTGCTGTATCGTATCGTATTGTAACTAGCTGTTAACTGAACCAGCCACTGCTTTGCATTCTAGCTAAGTTGCTGTCTTAAATGGATGAACTTGACCTACCTTGTGGTGGACCTGGCAGTTCATGCAAAATCTTGTTCTTTTGTGTTCATCACGTGAAAGTATCGGCTGTGGTGTTGCAGGCGGAGTTTTTCATCGGGTAGAAACTGGATTCTGTTCTACCTGTTCACTCGTCATCATGGTCTTGATGACTCGGTTGAATTCCTGGCAGACTGTGCCATGCGTGAAGATTGGCTCACATTGGTCGTATTTGCTGAACTCTTCCAGTGCGCTCCTGTGAAGGTTCTTCCACTTGTGATGTGTTCTTTTTGCCAGGGGCATGTGGATTGTGAGAAGAGTTGATTGATTGAGCATGCTGAAGTAGTCTAGTCACTGAGGTGCTGGTGTTGGCATTACCAGTCTGTTGGTGGTTGAAGATAGAACTAAAAAACCTGAGCAGCTACCCTAGTCGCCGCAAAACCGGCAGCATGCCTGTATCCCCATCGCTAATGGAAAAGGGGAAAGAGGAGGGAAAGCAAGGGGAGGGGAAGGAGAGTGGTGTGAAAGGGCTGGAAAGGGAAGATAAAGAAGAGGGAAGGGAAAGGAAGAGGGAAAAGGAGGGGAAACCCGAAAAACTATTGAAAACCGCAATTTGTTTTCAATTTTGGGGCTCTTGTACCCGCCCACCATCCCCAGTCTGGGCCAAATTTGGCATGCAGGTGTGGGCCTATGGTGTACTTTTCCATGCCACATTTCATCATGATTGGTGTATATTATTAGGCAGACTCTTTGACAGAGTCAATCTAATATAAGGTCTGAAATGTGTGTCCGTCCTTACGTAGTACGTACGTATGTACGTTCGTTCGTCTGTCCATCCACAAAAAGTTTATTTTTGATGTCAATGAAATTTGGCATGTAGGTACAGGTCGCTATCTCTTTCCGCCATTTACAATGGGAGCTGGCAACTGACCACAGATTCTTAAACTAGAGCACAATATCTAAATTTGATCAGGCCAAATTTTTGATATTTGGCCTAGTTATTGTGTCGCGTGACTTCAAAATTGGCAGAAACGTCAGTTCTGAAGAGTCGATAGGGCTAATTTGTTATATATAACCACACATAACCACGCAAAAATGACCAATTTTGGGTGTTTCTGTGCCCACAGCTTTGGATTAGATTTGGTATGCTAGAGTAGACCCACCGTCTATGCCAACGGTATATGCTTACGTGTCGAATTTCACCTTGATTGGTACGTTGTGTCGCTCTTGAGGGGCGAAAAAATTTGGCCATATTTTCAACTCTATTATGCGGTGGCTCCGCCCAGCGTTGCAGGTACAAAGTTGAACGCGAGTGCACATTTGCAAACATGCTCTTTTCCTAGTTTTCCAATGACACCAAGATGTTTAGTTTCCATATGTCAGCGCATTGATAGTGAAGTGGCGTTCACAAATTTCGTCATTTAAAAGTGTAACAGACATAAAGGACGTGGAACTTTTTTGCCCGCTGGTGGCGTGCAGTTTGCAAGCCCCACCAAAATGGCATGGTGATGGAGGAGGACCGTGCAATTTTTGCACTTCAAAACGTGTTGGCATCCGATGTATAGTTTGGCACTAAGGGGCATTGAAAATTTGGAGTAACGTGCACACCCCTAAACTTAAACTCCCATAACTTCGAAACCCCTAAAGCGAATCTCCACATTTTAATACATGACTGTCCGTGAAGCTGCCCACAAACAGTAAGAATTTGGTTTAAAAAACGCTCAAAGGATACGGCCTTGCTGGCGTTTATATGCCGAAATTTTGTTCAAATATTTAATTTTGGAGGCCCCATACTTTTTGCACCGACCGAATAAATGCTAAAAATTAAATTAGCCTTATGAAGCTTTGTGAAAGAATTTAACGTCCAGCAATAGAAGCTCATTGCAGCCAGTCAAAAATGGGATTACCTCATGACATTATGTGTACTTGATGAGTGCCTCTAGTGTACAAGTTGTTGATGACTCTGTGTTCTAGGTCTGGGAGGCTGTCCAGCATTGTCCATCGGAAAGTCTGCGGGGTCATCTCTACAGCATACTGAACCAGACTGCTTCCTTACATGGTAAATTTATTTTGTCTCCGGTTTTGTGACCAGTTGTTGCTGCAGGTTGTGTTCAATTTCCGTCAATGTTGGTCATCGTAACTGTCACAAAATTACTATGCTGGATTTGTTAGGATGTGAAATCGGTTGGTTATGCATCAGAAGGACTGTAAACATCGTCCTTGAGTATTTCCGTCAGGTTTCAATTTGAGTGACATTTGCAGAACCAAGACTAGCCTAGAGTTAACTCCAGAAATGTAGTTTGAAAGACAAGTACGTCCGCCTTCGGGGACTGCCGTATATACACACAAGCCGATCCTACGTCCACACGCCGCCTGGCACTGAACTTGATAGGCATGTGAATCGTGGAGTCACATTAGCGTAGAAGTGCATATATATACATACATACATACGTACATACATACATAAATACATATATTCCACCAATACGGTGAACATCCTTTGTTTGCACGCTGGCAGATTCGTTTGATTTTGGGCTTCTAGGGGAGCAAAATTCCCCAAGATGTGAGAATCCCTGTCCAGGTGCCAATGAACCATTGGCAAAATTTGACGCCGCTTGCTTTATCCTTGCTAGAGAAATCTGTAAACCCACACAAAAAGAAAAAACGAACAAACAAACAGTAATCGATATATCCACACCTAATAGCAGAGTAGTAATCTTTGGAAGTCCGTCGAAGACGACGACGACGATCCTATCTCTCCAAGACACGTTAAGTTGAGTTGGGTGTGAGTTGATGGCGGTGGACCCGCGAGTGACTTCGAAGGCCGAAGGCTGAGGCACAACGTCTACCACATGTAGGACAGGAAACGCTGCCACTGGAGGATCGAGAGGCC
>Ga0209780_1002462_pt1 | contig 13173 bp, 9 predicted proteins | sample WorMetexBAHAMAS2_FD_187384 | JGI IMG/M metagenome (GOLD analysis project Ga0209780, IMG submission 187384) | Marine gutless worms symbiont microbial communities from Max Planck institute for Marine Microbiology, Germany - Inanidrilus exumae... | ecosystem: Host-associated > Annelida > Digestive... | reverse complement strand
TGACAGTACTGCTCTATTGGCACTCAGTAGTGTAGAACGTTAATAAAAGTAAGTAAGTAAGTAGCCTGTTATTTCCCTGTGACATTCGCACAGTGTTACAATGTTACACAAGAAAAACAAATAAAATACAAGTAAAATATAATATTACACAAAGCATGAAACGGAAATATAAAGGCTAAACAGGAAAATGTTAAAACCTAGGCTAAACAGTGTGACGTGATGAGTCCGGTCCGAACCCGCTAAAATTCATCTCTCAAGGTTCACTCACTCGTGTTGGAGAATTAAATCATATACAGTTTCATTGCTGAAATTCCAGTGAATCATTTCGCGGTCTGTCGCGACGATCATCGCTGCTCAACGTGTGTGGTAGGTACTAACCATTACGACATGGAGGCGTCGGTCACAAGTCCGTCTGGAGTGACGGAGCTGTGTGACATCCAGGATCTCGGCACCAGTCAGTACAGCATCAAGTTCATACCGAAGGAGATGGGAATTCACACGGTTAGCGTCAAACACCGTGGAATGCACATACCCGGTCTGTGACGTTTTTCTTTCATTTACTATGCCATCCGATAATGTAAGTGACGGCATTATGTTTCAGGCGGTCCCATTCGTCTGTTCGTGGATTCGTTCGTCTGTCCGTCCGTTCGTTTGTTCATTAGTTTGTCCAGTCAGATACTGTTACCATGATATCTCGTGAACAACCTGAACAATTTCGATAAAGCTGACAGGGAATATTCACTAGCCCATACTGATGACCCGGTTAGATTTTGAAGGTCAAAGGTCAAAGGTCAAGGTTACAGCAGGCCTGAGTATGTGGTGGCAAAGACATTCACTTTGACGCTGGGGCGTCGAAGTCTTAACTTCTAGTTCATTATTACAACAACAGGTGTACTGGCGTTGAGGAACCCTTTCTTCCAGAGTCGAGTAGTGGATGATGGCAGTTGGTAGAGTCAGCTCTTTATGTGCTCAAACAATGCGTGTCTGGCTCACGAAAATGCGGTGATATTTATCCCAAGTGTTCTCTTCCGGAACAAAACCGTATTTATATATTTATTTATTCATTTATCAATCCACATCAAGAAAAAGAAACAAGCATTTACTAGTATCAAGCCTTTCCAAACAATGCGTAAGTAAGAAAAGTCTGCATGCTTTAGTGAGTAATGGAGGTTCACGTGAATAACGGCCGTCGTTAGAAGTAAGGCGACGGAGATGGTATTACAACTACAGAATTATTTATTACAGAAATGGAAGAAATTTAACGACAGAAACTGATGACGTATTTTTTCAGTTGTTTCAGAGTTTGTGATTTTGGCGCTGTTCTGCTAGTGTCCATACTTACTTACTTACTTACTTACTTACAATTCACACCCTGCTAGCAAGTCAGTGATGAGTCTGTGTGAATCCAGCCACAGCGAAGAGTTCACTGTAACACAGTATCTTTGCTCTCAACCAATTTTAGAGAAGTCATTGTGCTGTCTAACTTAAACGATGCGTGGTCTGGTCTGATTCTTGGGAATCAGCTGCAGTGGTCAACCAGTCATTCGTGACTGACCCTACAATCCAGTGACCTGTTTTGACCTTTCTCATCAGACATGGTTATGCGCTGAATCAGTTCCACACCGGCCAAGGCCTCTGTGCTGCAAATGTATACAACTGTAGCTTGACACAATCCGATACAAGTGTGGATGTGGGATGGTCCAGACATGAGTGTCCCAGCACTAAGCTTTTTGAAGGTGATCTATCGAGACTTTACTTTGCCGACGATGACGAGAGCTAACTGGTTTGGAACGAAAGACGATGGATGCATTCGCGAAATGAAATGAAATTTCTGTCTGTTGGATCGTGTCAAAAGTACCAGCTTCTTGATAGTAGTAATAATAACATTATTGCAGTCATCATAGGAGGCATCCGCATTATCATTGTTCTCTGTGTTTGATGATGATATGATTGACAGAACGTGTGTGCGTGCTGTATGTGCAGGAAGTCCGTTCCAGTTCACTGTCGGACCAATCACAGACGGCGGCGCTCACAAGGTGCGCGCTATTGGCCCCGGACTCGAGAGAGGAGAAGTCAACAGACCAAGTACGTAGTCAGTTTCAAATTCTAGAATGCCCGTTGAAATCTACTCAGTGCCAGAACAGCCACTACAAAGTCGTTATGGTGCGCTACTTTTTTCAAGACGTCTGGGGTAGTCCGGTACCAGATTCGTTGAACCAGTGAATTAGTTTGTAGTCGCCTCTGTTCCTGTGGTCATCCTGCGTGTTCGTGATTAATCTATTTATACTACTACAAAAGCATGGACTTTTGAAATCTTTATCAGCTACTCCCGTCCATCTTGTTACTTGGCTCCTGGGACCGATGTGAAGTATTGTGATCTGTGTTGTCTGTTGGTATTTTTGTATGTCTGTTTGTTCATATATTTCAAAAACCACACGTCCAAACTTCACTAATTCTCTTTGCTTGTCATCTGTGGCCGATCGGTTCTCTTATAATGACAGTGCAATACGTTATGTACTTCCATGTTTGTGGGTGACGTCATCTTTCACGTAATGGGGCCAGTGGGGCAGAATCAGACGACGTTATGTTTGATCAAGTTCGCCAGGTGGTGACACCAGTCGGCGGCCGCGCCAAGTTCACCGGGGACGAAGTTTGCTATCCTCAGTTGCCTTTTGTTCTAGGCTGGTCTGTCCTCGTTTTAACTTCATAAGCGATACACACGCATGCACACACACAGCTTAACGTCCATGTTTGTGATGAATGTCGTTCGGTTGGTTGCCCGCTGGTGCTGAGGGATGATTTGTGTGGAACTGTCAGCCAACTCCGCATCTTATTCTTTGTTTATCCACGAATTGACTCCTCAAAGTGACACCTAATGTCGACTCTCTAACGCCAGCAGCAAATCCATTTCGTGCTCGTTAAGTTATTAGAATGTATTGAATTATTAATCACTGTTGGAGGAGAGCCAGTATAGAGCGTTCACAACGTTCTTGCCTCAGCAGTCAGCCAGTGAATCGAGGAACAGTGACGTCTACTGACTGATGTGGCTTGGAATCAGTTCTTTAAGTTTTTTCCAGTGCTTCGGCTCTTTTGACGGAGTGTCTAAAAGGGAATTTATTTTTGTCTTGTTAAAACCTGCACCGTTCAACTCCAAAGTTTATTAGTCGCTAGACATTCTCTTCTGTACAAGTGGAGGAGTAGAATACGAAAAAAAACCCATCAAAATGGTGTGCATGTGTGTGTACTCTTACAGTGGATGATGATTAACTCAAGAATGATATGACAATATATAAATCGTTTGCTCACTTACTGACTTATTCACTTCCTCAAGTATAGGCCCGTTCCGTTTCCAGGCTGAAGGTGCTAAGAGGCGACCAAACCTGGCTTTAGTTTTTTGTGTTTATTTTGTATTATACTATATTTTGTTATGGATACACGTTTGCTTTTTGTGTTAGATTTAGTTTGTCAGTACTCAGCCAAGAGATTGGCTGAGAGGAACGTCTCCAAAATGACCTATTACTATTTTGTGTGGATGGGACGTAAAACCTTAACTCAGTCAACTCGAGGACGTTGTGGTGTACGTGGTTGTCGTGTTGATACAGGCCACTTCAATATCTACACGAGAGAAGCGGGTGCCGGCGGCCTGTCAATTGCCGTTGAAGGTCCATCTAAAGCAGAGATTGACTTCCAGGACCATAAGGACGGGTCATGTGAGGTCGCATATACATGTACTGAACCAGGTCTGTGGCATTGCGCGTCATGCTAGTTTGCAATCCTGCTGTGATATCCCGAGCGTCAGGATATGCACCGCTGACCCCGCAGGGGTCAGCGGTGCATGTTGCCAAGCAACATAAGAGCACCTGCTAGTCGAGTATTTGTGTAGATGCTGATCGACCGTATGTGTTTGTATGCATTCTGAGAGTATCTTGTAGTCACAGTTCTTCATTTTATTATGCCTTTCTAGTTACCAGTTTTAGAATATAAATATGAATAAATGTGATAATGTGCTTAGTTGTCTTATGACTCTAGTTCTGTTTAGTCATTGCAATTTATTCTATAGCAAATTGTGATTTTTTTAAATTTAGTCTATTCTATTAATTGCAAACCGTTAATTGCTAGTTAATCGGTCAAAATTGATTAAAACCAATAATTCAAAAATTACTATTTTACAGTCTCTTTTTGCATATATTTGTGCTGATAGCGATATGTCATTGATGTCATAGAACAATATAGTAATTATTGCTATCAATGATGTTATATTCTACTTTCAGTTAGATCGAAAAGTGTTCAATTAATATTCCTGCAACAAGTTTTATTAAGTTAACAAAATGTGAGATTTTGCATATTTCTCAGTAATAAGTTATTGGAATGAAATAACTAGGTGATAATAAAAGTAATAAAAGTAATAATAATAAATGTATTAATAGTTTTTATCAATTGAAATTTTAACAATTAATCAATTCGGTTAGTTTAATGAACTTCAGTGTTTGTGTACATCATTTGTAAAACTGTAAGAAATACGCACGTGATACAAGTTATAAAAACAGTTTTAATAGCAGAAGTGAAAGACTTTGGTAGAAGAAAATATCATAAAAACAAAACACCATTTGAGAAAATGACTTTTTTTACCACAAGCGTGAAACTTCTACAATATCTCTATAGACTTACTTACATCTGCTCCATAAAAAGATGCGCTCACAAAATATGTTTTTTCTGCATCCCTGGCAATTGACACATCCAGTATACATTGGCATTGTGGTTATTTTAATTTCAGGAGAGTATCTAGTATCGGTGAAGTTCAACGACCAGCATATTCCCGACTCGCCTTTCAAAGTCTACCTAGCGCCATCTTCTGGTGACATACAGAAGTTGAACGTTTCTGATCTTCAGGAACATGGTCTTCAGGTGTGTCTGCCGTAACACTGTTTACTTACTTAAACTTCTTTGAAACGTTTCACTGTCGTACAGCTTTGGCTGAACTGAATGTCTCACAAGAGAGATGTTGTATTGAGACTGTGTTTTTAGTAATCAGTCTTTCTCTTCATGATTGTCATTATCCATGCCGACGACAGTCGAGTGGGTAGGGTGTTCAGCGGCGTTTGTGTGTTTGTCTGTCTGTCTGTCTGTTTTTCCACACAATATCTCAAAAACCGAAGCAGCTAGGATCACCAGACTTGACACAGAAATGTTCCACTGTGAGTCTTGTTTCGGGGTCAAAATGTCAAAGGTCAAGGTCACGAGGTACAAAAAAACATTGCCGGCGTGGGTCGTAGCACTCTTGTGAGTGCTGGCTTCTTTTGCTTTATATTAACAATCACATTCGTTGCATAAGATGGGTCAACATGAACACGTAAATCAGCAGAAAGTGACTATTGTCTATGACGGAATGTTTCATATCCGTCTTGCATTGTATTCTGAATTTATCCGTATCTGATTTATTACTGTTGTTGTTATTTGAGTACAAATGTCAGAGATCTGTTGATGTAAAGAAGCAACGTCAGTGGTTGAAGAAGGTGATCGAGGACCAGTGACTGACTCCCAGTAGTTTGCACCAGTCAGCCCCCCGCCTCCCCGAGGGACAAGTGCCAACTGGATAAAGTAACTTTACATGGAAATGGAGGCGAAAGTGTAGAGCTGTTGTCATTCTGTTAGTATTTTTACATTGCAGATCAACAAGCCGGCGGCGTTCACTGTCGACTTCAACGGCGCCGAGGGTAAACTAGACGCGCACGTTGTCGCTCCGTCGGGAACCGAAGATCAGGCAATCATCCAGGAAGTCGACAAAGGTGAACACGTTGTCTCCGTAAAGACTACAGCAACATACGTTAGTAAGTAAGTAAGTAAGAATATTTGTACTTGGCGCAAAAAAGCAACAGTCACTATGCGCCGCAGCTCTAGATAAACCAAAGTGTCTTCAAAAGTCTCTTAAACTGTCTCTGTGCAGAATGTATTCGAGTCACACGGTGTGCTGTTTGTCGCCTGTGGATGGTACCAACTGACTGGGCAATCGCGCATGCTTCTGTGATGGACTGTTGTGATGTGCACTTTATTACAAATTCTCTTCTGAGTTACGCGGTAAAAGAACTGAAAATGTGTCGTCATTTTGCGAAACTACAGACCAAACTAATGACTCGTTTTTCGCTCATCTCACACTGGCAAAATGCTTCGTTTTAATGCGCCTTCATGTAGGTCGGTCTTGCTAAATATTTGTGCATAAATCGCAACATGACCAGCTGCGTGTTAAGTCTAACGAGTGATCGTGTTTGCATTGTGTCTTTAGACCGATACGCTGTGCGTTTTGTGCCTCGTGAAAATGGCGTTCACTTCATACATGTGCGGCTCAATGGTAACCACATACCGGGCAGTCCATTCCGCCTTTTCGTCGGAAAACAGGATGCTGACGCTAGCCTTGTGCGTGCTTACGGAGACGGACTGTCGCACGGCATGACAGGTTTCTTACTTATCATTCTCACCTGTTAATAAGCCACAAATTATTAATCACACACGACGCATAGACAGACACACACACTACAAATGATCAGTTGTGTTACTGGCCCGTTTAATGGGCCTGTATTGTTTTGCTTGCTTGTGTCTGTCGTTATCGTCTGTCGTCGTCTGTAACGCTGCCGGCGGGCGGGCGGGCCGGCCGCCGGGCGCGTGGGCGTTTGGCCGCCGCCGGGCAGGGCGCGTGGGCAGTCGGGCAGCTGACACTGCACGGCGGGCCAGTATGGTTACGTCCCGTTAGGGCGACACCTTGTTAAACTAGTTTTTTCTGAGTTGCTTCCAGTTTGATTAGGTCCCCAATGCAGAACCTTTGGGATAATTAGAGTACGTTATTAACTATTGTTGTTGATAAATAATTATTGTTAATAAGTTATTTGTAAATCACTGAAATAAATAATTAGTCATGCTTAGCAACATTTTAGTGAGCACTGAGCAGTAATACATATACTTCTATTCATTGCGAATGTGAGCCACTTAGAATATTATTTGATTATTAGGTGAATAATTGTCAAACGGATAAGCAGATTGAGCTGTTTTTGAAACAGTTGACCACAACTGCATTATATTAGAAAGGAGAGTATGCGTCTTCCCCAATTTTTACACAAAATACGTTCTCCCATAGTCATACCCAAACTTGGGACCTTTTGGCATGTTTTTTAGCGTGACTATTAAAGCCTGACTTCGTTTACAGCACTTGCCTGTCACTACCGCGCGACGTGCCTATTTGGTCCTGCTGCTGCCCGTCCATTCGCCACTTGCCACACTACATCACTTCATCCCTTTCATTACAGACATGCCTCAAACGTCGAAAACTTCTCTGTTTTGACACTCTTTCTACCCAGACACCTTACTTGTTTAGTTTTTCTGGATTTTTAATATTTCCTTATCATGAACTGTTTACTTTTTATTCTACTAGGCCTATTGATTTATTGCTATCATGGACCTTGTGGCAGTTTATTACTGGCCAGCCTACACATAGTGTAGGGGGCCAGTAATGTTGGCGTCTGTCGTCGTCTGTCTTTGTCGTCTGTTGTCTGTCGTCGTCTGTAACACTCCACGGCGGCGCATGAGCAACGTAACTCACCAGGGGTCAGCACGCGACGGCGGGCCAGTGGTGTTACGTCCTGTTTGGGCGACACAATGTTTTTGCTTAGGCAACATAAATTTCTTCCTACATGTATGGATTTTCTGTTGATTGCTGATTAGTGATGAGATGCTGGCGACTGGCGTGATTATTTGCCTGGAGCGAAGTGCAAGTGATTTGCATGTAGTCCAGCTGATGCCACTGCCCCCCCCCATCATCTCTTGCTTCATTAAAATCCAGAATGGTTTGCCTTTCTGGTGCCGGCTTACCGCGTTCGTCTTGGAAGAGAAGCCGTCGAAAGAGTGTTGTTGATTGTTGTATATTGATTACTAATGGTCGCAGTGAACATGTAGGTCAGCTGTGTCGATTCATCGTCAATACCGTCAACGCCGGGTCTGGAGCGCTGGCGGTGACCATTGACGGTCCTTCGAAGGTCCAGCTGAGTTGTCGTGAGATCGACGAGGGTTACGAGTTCACGTACAGCCCGTCGGCGCCAGGCGACTACCTCATCACCATCAAATACGCCGGCAGCACGCACATCCCCGGCAGCCCGTTCAAAGCTCACATCGAAGGTACACTAATAAATTTTCTTTTCACAAAGTCGTTCCCAGAACTATAGCTTAATTGTGTACCGTGTCCTAGAAGCACTTTTGCTCATGCAACGTTAATCTCCACGTTCTAATAATAATAATAATAATACTTATTTAGTATGAATTGTATCAGAGAAAAGTAATGACGTCATGCTTGCAGTGGATGACGTCAAGAATAGTAAATAACACTAACTATTCACTATTCTTGGATGACGTGTGTTTCCTCCCGTACTTTGCACTGTAAAGGGTTGTAATGCGCCTTGATTCATTTGTTGATTCCAGCGCTATATGAATTATTTGCTTGCTTACTTAACTTCCTTACTTGCTTTCTTCCTTTTTTACTTCCTTACTCATTTACTTCCTTACTTATCCACTTCTTCCAACATAGACCCGTTCCGCTTCCAGGCGGGAGGTCGTAGGAGTAGACTAAATCTGGCTTTAGTTTTTTCTGTGTTAATTTTATGTTATAGTATATTCTGTTACGGATGCATGTTTGCTGTTGTTGTGATTGATTCAGTTTTTGAGTAATAAGCCAAGAGATTGGCTGGGAAGAACGTTTCCAAATGAATTATTTGTGTCGAGTGGGACGTAAAACCTTAACTCAATATTTCTCCTGTTCTTTGACACCATTGGTTGAGTGACACAAATGACATCTGGCCCACGAGATAGCTGTGCCACTTATTCTGAAAGATTCCCTTACGGAACAAGTGGAGGGAACCGTCTAACCCGGGTTCCGCTAAATCGTGAGTCGGTGTTGAATGTTTTCCAGGTCCTGGACGACCGACAGCGTGGCCGGAGCAGTCGCAGGTCGTGGTGGAGACCGTGACCAAGACGAGTACGACTCAGAAGTTTTCTGCCGTTCAACAGGTTCACGAGTCCGACGCGACGAAGGTGACGGCCACTGGTACCGGTCTGCAGCACGCCACCGCGAACAGAGAGGCTACTTTCACCGTCGATACGTCGCACGGCGGTATTAAATTCTGCTTCTTGAAAGCTCTATTACTTCGCCCCGATAGGGGCGCAGAGTATTGTGGTCAGCATGTCTGTCTGTCTGTTTGTCTGTCTGTCTGAATGCTCGAATATCTCAAAAACCACATGTCCAGATTTCACCCAAATGTTCTGTACATGTTACATGTCGCCATGGCTCAGTCCTCCTCTGACAGCAGTGCAATGCGTTATATACTTCCGGTTTTGTGGATGAATTTATGTGGTCGCATAATAGAGCAAATGGACCAGAATCAAAGACGACGTGTTGTTTCGTCCAGTTCCCCAGGTGGCGGCACTGGTAGCAAAGACTTCTTTCTCTGACTGCATCTCGTTTGCTAGTGATATCTAATGTCTGTGATGCGATGTGGTAGTAAGTTAGCATGTGCTGAACAGAGAGCCAGCTTATTCTATACCGCACAGAACCGCAAACAGCAAAAAAATAATTAAAGAAGAAAAAGAAACCATGGTGGGTCCTCATCATCTACTACAGTGTTTAGTGTGACTTCGCTTTAAAATCGTGTGTGTTATTAGGCCGCACCGCATGCACAGCATAGATACGGCCTATTGGGACAGATGTCACACGTAGCGTGGTCTGTGTGTCTGTGTGTTGGGCACACGGGTGAGCTGTGCGAAAAAGGGTGAACCGATCGAGATGCCGTTTGGGGGACTGACTCATGTAGGTCCAAGGAACAACGCGTTAGATGGGATTCAAGATCGGGCGAATCCATTTGCATCTGCGAGGGGTGACAAGTCGGCGATGCAGCCTTTTGCCAAATTACTTTGGACACACTTGTTTGAAAAGATGTTTAGTCCAGTAATAGACCATTCACTAACAGAAAATCTGTTCAACATTTTCTTTGCACCTGTCGTTTTTATTTTCTGCAGTTTTCAGTGTGAATTTTATCCTGTTCGTTTATTTTATATTTAACTTTATTTACCATTTCTGGTACAGAAAAACTAGCAACAGGAAAAACACATGGACACATGCACTGAACCTCTCAGCTTGATATCAACTATAATATCATGCATAGATTAGTTCAGCTGTCAAATATTTAACAAATATGTCCGTCCTCGTAATACTCGGATGGAAATATACGCTGGCCATGTCGCTTGCTGCCCCCTGGTGAGTCGCGTTGAGTATGCGCTGACGGGACAGACGGACGGACGGACGGGCGCCAGACCGTTACGTTACGCTTTCCGCTGGATGCAGTCAGCATATTAATAGTTGAAAATATTACATGATTGGTGTGTAAATTCAGATCTGTCAAACTGGCGTCTTTTAGTATGACTCGTCGAGAAATCCGTTAGAACTTACTTTTACGGCCGTCCTCTGGAACGTAACAGCCTGTCGGTGGGTGGTGGATTGTAGGCATCAACATGCTGATGGTGGGCGTGATGGGTCCAAAGTTGCCGTGCGAGGAGGTGCGCATACGTCACGTCGGCCGCAACCAGTACAGCGTGAGCTATCTGGTGCAGGAGCGAGGCAACTACGTGCTGGTCGTCAAGTGGGGCGACCAACACATACCTGGCAGTCCGTTCCACGTGGTCGTACACTGAACACGCACACCAGACCTCGCTATGTTGGACTGGTGATGGGCGTGTAACAGCACGTACAACTAGTTATGTTTTGTACTCCGTTTGTTGATAGCTTTCATCGTCTGTCCGTTTACCGTGTGCACACTTGTTTTTTTGTAACTTTTCTTCGGATTACGTTGTGCAGGATTTCAAGTGGCTTTGGAGTGAGAATGTATCTGTAATATTGATGCTGCTGTCGGCAGTAATTGTCTTACGTATACACGAGTAATGTTATCGCGAGTGTTTAACCGTATCAGTGTTTCGACGAGAAAGGTGCTTTTGACATTGTGCAGCGCCGTGTATCGACTGAGTGTGCCTGTGTGTACTGTGGGAATGGATTCTGGAGCAGTGGAAGAATTCTGGTGTGATATCCTCCATTTGTGAGTATTCATAGGGTTCGAACCAGTCAGTCTAGAATGGAAGATGGCTTGAACACATGGAATATATACACAGATGACGCTGCCGAGCGTTATATGGTGATAGAAGTCAAAGGAATTAGACGGAGCGGAGGGGGCGTTGGATGCTAATAAAGAGGATGTGATAATTTTGGTCTTTTCCGAGAGGAATCATCAGAGATGGGAACGATTTGAGAAGGAATATCAAGGGGCACCTGCTAATTCAGATCCGCGAGGAAAAAGGCCGCGATAAATGTGCACATGCAAACAGATGATTCGTGTTTTGTTGGCCAGAATCGACCAGAGATTAACGGCGCGAGAATCCACTGCCCTGACCACAGAGCCAATATAAGTAAGTAAGAGAGTGTACAGTATTGATCCGACTGTTGAAGTTGCGTTTCGTGTTTGTCTTTGTCGTATCGTTGTCTGCGTCGTGCAGTTGATGGTCTAGCTGATGTGATGTCGCTTACAAATCTTCTCATCTTGAACGTTTTCAGTCGCCTTCCTTTGTCATTAGCTGTAGAATATGACATCGTCGGTCGGCGTCACTTTTATCACGCTGTTTACATGCCGTAAACTCGTACGGTCGGGAATGTTATATTTCTAGAATGAATGGCTGCTACCTGCGTGAAACGATTGCCCGTCATGCACCGCGGCGTCCGTCCGCATGCTGGCAACTGATGTGCATTTATGCACTTCAAATGTGCGATTATGTTAATCAGTTTTTTGGTGTTAAATTTTTGCATATTTATTATTTCTTGCTCGTCTGGATATGTGCCGTTGTGATTTTTTTGCTGCGAGATCATGGCAGATTGTAGTCGTTTATATATGCATGTTTCTGTTGCACTGTTTGTCAATCGTGCTTTTATTTCTCTGCGATTACGCGCCGTTTGCCAAGTTTGAGTGACAGATGTCCGTTGATATGTTTTTGTCTGTGCGTTGCACGAGTTGTTATGGCATCACCGCCGAGCTGTTTCTGTGTCTGTTTGCGTGTCGTGGACTGTCGTTTGTTTGTCTTCTGTGCGTTTTCAGTCGTGCGTTGCGTATTTGTTATTCGCGTCACACAAAACGGTGATAGTGCTATCACTATTCTGTGTCAAGTGATGAGATTATGCATCACCCGTTGCTGCTGCTGCTGCTGCTGCTGCGACAGCGGATGAGAAGTAAGACGTTTATCTGATGTTGCCACTAGGCATGCTGGTTCAAACGGTTGACGCATGGGCGTAGACAGACTTTCCACGACTCCGATTTGATAATTTTTTTATCAAGGATATGGTTGAGACATGCTGTACGATACACACCGTTACGCAGATAGCAGTGGGCAAGTTGTGCAACAATGTCTCATCTGTTTCATAAAGTCATACTCTGTCTTGGATTTAACATTAACAGCTCACAAAGTAGAAAGGGACAGACAGAAACCTGGCTGCGCCAGTGCTGGTATGATGGTATGATGGTTACTGTATATACAAAGTATTGCGTCGCCATTCGCCTATGCAGTCAATGTGTCTTGGTAGAATTTGAGTGATTATAGATATTGATATTATTATCCAACCTTTGTGTGTCATAAAACGTGAGATTTAAGCCCGTGGCGACAGTTACTTCATACACGCTTTATGTAGTTGCTCCGATCTGCTTACTACTACTGTGTTGCCTTATGTTTATTGCCTTTATGATCACATTGATGATGATGATGATAGTTACTACTATTATTATTATTATTATTTATTTTTTCATAATTGTTAGTAATTATTGCTAATAATTATTAGTAGTTATTGTTACCGATGATTATTATTTCGATCTCTGCAAAGACGTTTTTCTAATTGAATCATTTGACCAATCTTATTTCTTCAGCATTTACAGAAGTTTAACGCCACTAAATTCTAATCAACCAGTAAATAAATTAGGACTTGCAGAAGGTACTAATTATAACGAGTTAGTAGGAATATTTACCAATGCCGAGAACGTCGAGAACAGCTCTGTCGCAAGTTTTTTACATCAATCTTACAATCCTCATCTTGTCTTCATACCCTTTTACCTA
>Ga0209780_1002461_pt1 | contig 13174 bp, 9 predicted proteins | sample WorMetexBAHAMAS2_FD_187384 | JGI IMG/M metagenome (GOLD analysis project Ga0209780, IMG submission 187384) | Marine gutless worms symbiont microbial communities from Max Planck institute for Marine Microbiology, Germany - Inanidrilus exumae... | ecosystem: Host-associated > Annelida > Digestive... | reverse complement strand
GCCATGGCCAGCCCCCAACATTTGGCTGACAACTTTCCAAATTTCATCCAAATCGGTTCACTTTCGGCGGAGTTATAGCCGGCCGCGTGAAGACCGTTCAAAATGCACCATAGAGTCGTATAAGAGTGAATCCAAGTACAGCTTCTCGCCGAGTAAATAAATGGCACCTATGCGAGTAGCAAAACGTACACAGGTGCACTGCAGTACCAAAACCCATGACTGGAGTCCATTGGGGTTCACATGCAACCCCCTAACTGTTTTTCTTAGTCTTTAGTGGGGGTCAGGTATGTTTCCTGGAAGTCAAACCTTCCTAACCCACGACAAATCCAGCACTGGTGTAAATGCCAATAGAGCAAATGAGCAGAGTATAACGTCCATTCAGCATTAACATACAGTAGTTTATGTGACATAACACCTCACAAATCCATTTTAGTCAAATACATTTCATATTGCATAAAATATAAAAGGATAGTACAAACGATGCACGTTTAAATGCTATCTAATGATGCTAGGTGCAAACGTCTTTTCGACTGAAGATACATGCGCAATAATTATCAACGATAAATATTTCTCGTAACAAAATACAGTAACTGAAAAAAAAAACAAATAAATGTACAGATTACTTACTAGATGTCGCACACACACCTATTATGAACATACACCATGTCTCAAAAAACTGTGCCAGGTTTGGCTTGCTATAACTTCGATGTACGTCACCCAATTTTTATTTTGATAATTTTTGGCAGATGATATGTTCAGATCCTTAATACTAGACTGCAAACTACTTCCTGCCTATCCATTCTCGTGTCTACACTAAGCAAAAAGCCACTACAGGACAGTGCACCTACACTTACATACAAAACGTGCACGACAATTTAGTTGCTGCAACAGTAAATAACAGTGTCCGAACCTAAAGTAGATGACTACCAAATTCCGGAACTTATGCAGAAACGTCACAAAGCATGTAGTTAGTGTACAAGACATCTGTCGCTGACACCAACAACCTGAAGCAGTGCAAATGTAAGCGTTGTCAACAAAGCTGGTGATCAGTGGAGAATACGGCTACGTGCTTGCAAAACGTCATCATTTTTACCGTGTGATGCTAGCCTGGTATATGCTGTGGACGTGTCATCCAGTCCGTCACAAATTGGTGTTCTACCAAAGCGGCTAAATATAGGATCATGCAAACAATGCCATATGATACCATGGGGACTCTAGTTTTCTGATGCCAAAGATCTCAGCGAAATTCCAATGCCCCAATGGACACCAAATACGAGTTGGGTAGGTTAAAATTGGGGATTTTCGACCAATATCTCGTTATACCTCTGAAACGGTAAAACATAAGGACATAGTTACCATGGAATTCTAATAGGAAATGGTCTATGATGCGATATTTCAAATGAACTTGGGTAAACCCAAGCTATCCCAAACCAGTTCAATTTCTATATTGGCATCTCCTTTGTCATTTTCGTAATCGGCGGAGACAAGAGACTTACAAATTTGGTAGGTATATTGATCACAGCAAGTCTTAGCTACGGACGACAAACCACGCCTGAAAGGGGCGCGGTCAGGGTCACGTGACCAATTTTATATGTTGGGGTCCCCAATCACACCTCTGGAATGGCTGAAGGAATGGCTGAAGCCAGAGTCGTCAAAATTTTGTACATAGGTAGGCTATATCAATTGTCAGCCTTGGAATGACAAACTACCCCCCCCCAACGGGGATGGTCAAGATCACATGACCCATTTTAAAATTTTTGGGCACCAATCAATGTCTTTGCAGTGGGTAAAATAAGGCACTTCAAATTTGGTGTGCAGATTGATACTGACAAGTACTATTGCATGCATGAGATTACCCCTGAAGGGATGTTTCAGGGTCACGTGACCTCTTTAAATTTTGGAAAATAACTGACAATGTCTTACAAATGGTACAACATTGACAAAGTTGCAATGGACGACTAACAGGAAATCATGAGTCCTATCGAATGGTACCAACACTAATCACGTTGAGCGACACTGAAAACCTCTTCAACTCTGGTAATATAGAATGTATTAATTATGATATGTTTATACATAAACCAGAAAGCACACACAGCTTTTAATTTCAACTGTCTTATTGAAACTGAAGGACTTCGCAAGGTCACCGGCAGTCACGTACACCGTAAATATGGTAATATCTTGGAAACGGTGCAAGATAAAGAAGTTATACATGACCTATTGAACAGCGGCCATTCTGATGACCTTGAGTGACCTTCAAAGTTATTCGCCCATTGCAAGCCTGTTGAAGTGTGATTTTTCACACAGTTGTGCAGCAGTTGACAGACGAGATATCAACCGACATAGAACAATGTCCCTCTGCGATAGCTGAGCTTCTTGTAGATCTTGTAGATCTGCTATAACCATCTCTATCTTTTCAGACTACATAACCGGCTCTTTTCAGTCTCCCAAAGAAAACACATCATGCCTTTTGTGTACAACAGTAGTTTTTTAAAGTAGTGTAGACGCATAAGAATGGCCAGGTAGAAAAGAGTTCTGCAATCAGTATTTAAGCATCGCAACATGTCATCTGTCAAAAATTATCAAAATCAGTCGACGTATGTCAAGTTGGCAGAGTTTTTCAAGACCACAGTGCACACTTACTTTAGAATAATATTATTAATACTTTCAACAAATACGCATTGTTGTCCAAATACAAAAGACATGTAACACAAAAATACACACAAAGCCGTCTTAATGGACAACTCAGCAATATCAACATCGCCAATAAACGTCATCTAAGGCTGTACCAAATTGGGGAACTAGTATTTCGCTGAATGAGAATAACCGGAGGCTATAATTCTGATGAATACAAATACAATCAGTGGCGTCGTGCTAAAAAATAAATTTAGAATAAATTTTTTAGGCCTGGTGTCGACCCGACCCTTTCAAGTCCTAACAAAAATTAAACACAAAATAAGGCTGACAGGAAATGCAGAGCGCCGTTTGAGTAAGGCAAAATACAGTTAGGACTTAAAAGGACGAAGTTCATGCCACATGCAAAATACTATACATGGCCTTAAAAAGTTATGGAACTCAAACATTTGGGGGACCCAGTCCCCCTGGGCACCTGCAGCACGACGCCACTGAATACAATACAAACTAGAAAACATAGACAGTCGTATCGACATGCAGACCCACGCCGGCAGCAGCAGCACACGGCCGTAGCAGCACACGTCACTGGCAAGCGTGCGACCGTGACGTTATTGTAACTGTGTAACCTTGACCTTTTGACCTCTGGGTCAATGCATGCCGAGCGACTACTATATAGTATGTGTGTACCAAGTCTGGTGTTGACAGCTCAAAACCGTTTTTCTTTTAGAGCGTGGACAAAATAAAAAGACAGACAGACAGATGCGACTGAACACCCCACCCACGCCGGCGGCTATACAGACGGCGTGGGTAATTATCAAATTACTCATATTCAGTCTACTTTTGAAAATGCTATTTGGCCAAATACGAATACAGTATTCAGCCTATTATTTGGTCTGAACAGAATACAAATAAAATATTCAGTACAGCCCTATCGTCACTATCAACAATCAAAATTAACGTAACCTGTCTCAACATGTCTGAAGCTTCTAGCTACCTTGTTGAATTCAACAAAGAACCTTATTCCAATGATAAAAAGTGCAGAAGGTTGTTTCCAAAATAATAATACCATATATAAATATTGTGTGGAATTATACACAATCTAAACAAAATTCGGAGTACTGAAAAAGTAATGCATGCTACCATGCACAAATACTTACAATGAAACATCAAACACACTATACTGGATATCCAACATAAGACTACAGTAATAACATCTGCAAACAAAATTAACGACAAAATCATTAGCTATTCATACCAGAAATTCACCACGGAAGAGGTAGAACAGCAACATACAAAACAAAGCAATCATACATATCAGACTTCGCCCATGCTGTGCATTCCAACCGCCCCCTTTTGGGCCGATAGGCCGCATCGCCTGCACCCAGAAATTTTCAGAATACTATTTGTGCTTGCCTGGCATACTAAATGATCCTTTCTGCTGCATGACGTTATTGGCGATTGAATGATCCCTTTTACAACCAACGTGACAGCGACGCTGCAGCAAAGATTCCACTGCTTTTGAATGGCCCGTATAACCCCCAAAATAGCCCATAACCCTTGGGGATCTGCACCCCATCTACTACATGGTTCCTTGGTCCCACCAGTCTTCATCCAAAACTGCGTGTCGATCGGTTCAGCCGTTTTTGCACAGCTCACCATAGATTGCCCATTACTTTACAATGGGCCACTACATTTCCCCCAAAATTGCCCCTTCCCCTTGGGGTATCGGGTCCCCCATCTAACACATGGTACCTAGGGCCCACCTGAGTCATCACCCAAAAGGCATCGTGATCAGTTCAGCCGTTTTTGTATGGGTGCCACATGCTATGCTATATAATGCATTGTGAATGTGGAAGAAAACCCCCAAAATTACCCTGTCCCCTTGGGATTTCGTCAACCTGCTGGAGAAAGACAGAGCCACGGCGATAGGAAACACGCACAAAAATTTGGCAAAGATTGCGCATGTGGTTTGGGAGATATGCTCACAAGCAGACAGACAAACATACACAGACATGCTCATTACAATACTTTGCCACCGCTCCCGTGGGTGAAGTAAACATAAACAAGTCTGTAAAGTTATCAGAAAATTGGACAATACACATTGGTGCAATGAAAAACAGATAGACTACTACGAGACAGAAATGAAAGCAATACTGTATTGAATTATAACCTGCAGCTGAACAAAGTAATAAAATGTAGTATATTTTGGCTGGGTGCATGATTGAAGATGTTTTTAATGTCAGTAAAGGAATAGTACTGATGTCGTGCTTGAACTTATGAAGTACATTCTTACGGTACAACACAGGCATAAACACAAACATTGGTCACGACTACAAATTTCCTCATGTCAGCATTATCTACTGCGTTACTTATTGTCAGTTTCTAATTCAGTCTGCTTTTCTTCCATATTGGTCGCCAGGCACTGGCAGCACTTTGGCGTATTGGTTTTTACGCAATATTTGACATCGGACGTTGCCGAAAATTTCGGTAATAACATTTCTTGTACCGAACGTATAGCTCAGAGTAAAGACTTTGAATTGATTCTGACAGTAAAAATGGAAATCAGACATACTGTAGAGGATCAGTCTGGTAGTGAATTTTCGGCGATCTGTAATCGTTGCGGAGTTATGACGGCCTGAAGTCGCAAGACCTTATTTTTTTGGAGAAATTTTCCTGTTTTGCAAAAACGACCCCTTATGGTAAAATTTTTAAAATTCTGTTGAGAAAGTTTTCATCGTGACAACGATCGACATTGTTGTGTTCAAATTTTGTGAAATCTGTCGGACGGGAAATCAGTGAAATTGTGTGTTGCTTAGCTGACCATAAAAAACAACAAAATTTCGGCTGCCTCTCAAATTGTCGCTATTGCGCACATCGCGCTCAAAATCTGCCAGAGCCAGACCCCAACGATGTACTCAGAGTGCTCCAGATTTCATCCAAATCGGTTCACTTTCAGTGGAGTTATAGCCAAACGCGTGAACAATATCGCCCGAAGCATAGCTTCATTGGCAAATAATAAGAAGGCCCACACAAATTTCAATATTTGCAAACTAATTATGTATTAACAATTACATGTATCAAGTGCAATTCGTTAGCCATTATCACAGTACATTAACTGAATTTCGACCAGCATCACATCTGCTGATAACATCAACAACAATGAAGTCACAATACCTGGCTCAACAGAATAAAGTGATAATACCAAATATCAGACAAGTCCAGCATCCCTGGCCATACTGTAGAACTGGGAACTACTGTTTGCTAACAAATTGGTTGGCGAATCAAATTCAATTATTTCACCATTCTGCAGCACCATCACTCTGAAATATACAGATATTTACAAAAACGATCTGCATGACAGCAATTGACAGTTTGTAAATGTGAAATGCAACAGCAACTAATAAAGAACATGATTATAATGTTAAGTATGTTACGTTACATGCCTCAGCACAACCAGATGGTGACATCAGACTAGTGCCAAAACACTAAAAATAATGTTCTCTGGCAAGATTCACATCATAATTATAGGTACAAGATGGACTTCTATGCCCGAGTGTCGACATGGATGCCTGTGCCACCACATACTTAGGCCTGCTAGGACCTTGACCTTTGGCCTCCAAAATCTAGTAGTTATTTCCTGTAAGTTTCATCAAGTTTGCTCAAGTAGTTCATGAGATATGGTGTTCACAAGATTTCACCTCGACAGCCTGCTGTGACCTTGACCTTTGACCTTCAGAATCCAATCAGTAGGGGCTGGTGAATATTCCGTGTCATTTTTATCAGAATTGTTCAAGACGTTCATGAGATATCGTGGTAACAATATCAGTCTGGACGAATGGACCAACCAACGAATGGGACGAGACAGCCTTAAAACACAATGCCTTTGTCAACACTGCTGGGTGGCAAAGACATAACAATACAGTGCCAACACAACCTCCATATTAATGACCATTTACCAGCTAAACCTGGGCTGCATTAAGTCCACAAGTGCTTTCAAAAACCGCCTAGGAAAAGCGCTCAGCTGTCACTTAACGGAAAGCAGCAAAGAAAGCGCTTATGTCATAAATATCAGTAAAGGTTCGTAAACAAATACTTAAACTACCAGCAAGCTTACGTTTACTGTTCTTATACAACATATGCACCATGAAAACAATAAATAAATTACATTTCACAAATTGAACATACTTGTTTAACATCCGAATCAACATACGCCGGCTTCACAGAATCAACTGCGCATGCTCAAGTCCTTTGAAAGTCAACTAAGCGGTAAAATTTTTCTGCTTACTTTGCTAGCTAAGCGCTTTCAGAATTAACTGCAAAAAGCACTAAGCTTTAGTCTGCTTAGCTAAGCGCTCATGGGCTTAATGCAGACCAATTTAGTTCCTTTGGCTTTCATCTTCCACTTGTTTCCAAAGAGAGTCTTTGGTGATAATGGCACATTTTAAAGGGCTGGATGTCGTTCCTGCCACCCATCAACAGTACGTAAGTAAGTAAGTAAGTAAGTAAGTAAATAAGTAAGTACATTTATAAATCGCACTACATCTAAAATAGGTCACTAGGCGCCACGGTCCTCAGCCAAACAAATGCGTTTTCAGCAACCGGCGAAACTCAAAAAGTGATAGTTCAAAGTCACAAAGATGAAGTGGTAGATTGTTCCACAGATGTGGACCAGCAGCAGTGAAGAATCGATCTCCCGGAGTTGTGTGGGTTCGTGGAACGTCATAAGTAGCAACATTAGACAATCGAAGTCGCCGGCGGCCATGTGTCACTGCATTGAAGGAAACTCAAAGCACTAAGCCCAACTAGGGACAATCACACATCCTCCTCGTCCTTTATTCACCCACCAACGGATTACTGAGAGAAAGAATGTTGCTCTCTTCATGCCAGCTTTCTGTCGCCAGTAATCTCAATTACACAATAATACAGCACACAGTCTTCACGAGATCAAGCCCCACAGTACTGGCTAAATGCACCATGCTTTAAAGACCTAATTGGCTGATAGAAGTTAATGTATTAAGAGAAATATTAGTTGATATTCATTCATACTAGCTATTAACAAATTGTTTCTGGAAGTGCTGGCTTCTGAAACAAAAAACCAACAAAACAAGCATTAATCATACCTAAGATAGTCCGCACATTTAGTACTGGTACCAGAATCAGAGACCATCCTTATGATGTAGACACTGCACAAATTTTGCGAAAGACTTTTTTTCTGTGGGCGGACCTGGACCAAAATCTAATATAAGGTAACACATCAAAAATGAACTCGACCTGTTTAGGTGTTAAAGCCACAATACATCAAACTTACACGCACACAGCTCACAGGATAAGGAGAGCCGTTACCATGGTCGAATAAAAATTTCAGTACCTGTCATAGTCTATGATGGTGTTCAGTCGGTGAGCAATCGTAAGGACAGTGCAGCTGGCAAACTCAGTGCGTATAGTTGACTGGATGAGGTCGTCCGTCTCCAAGTCGACTGCTGCCGTAGCCTCATCCAGCACGAGTATCTTGGACTTGCGTAACAATGCACGTGCCAAGCACAGAAGCTGACGTTGACCAACGCTAAATAGAACCAATTCAACAGCTTCATCACTGGCAGCAAACTCATTACCGTACAGGGTGGCTAAAATATCTCACAGTGGAAAACGTCCACGGTTTATAGTGGACTAAAATATTTTTTTTAGGATACACCATCAACATGTCCATATAACTTAAATCAAACAGAATGACGACTCGGTACTACAAAAGTTAAAAAAAAATGTGTTTAACAACACACAGTATCGCAAATTCACTGTCATATTCGAGTAGATGCGTTTAAACACTACAATAGGTTTCACCAAAGTTAAAAACAACAAGCCGTCACGCCGCTCTGCGGTGGGATGGCTTTACCTGCCCGCCCGTCCGTCCGCCTCCGTAAGCCACGACCCTGGCGTGACATCGCGATTTTGGCTTGCCCGCCGCCGCCCGCACCCCTTACCCCGCCCGCAGCTGGTCTGCGCCCGTCGTCTGTCCACGCCCGCCGCCTGCGCCTGGCCCTCGCCTGTCTTACCGCCCACGTAAGCCATGCCGCTGGCCAGAATCACAATCCGATTATTATATATAGATTTCACCTAAGTTAAAAACACTGACAAGATGAAGGACTGAAATGAGACAACACGGCCATGACAAGATATATAAGAAATTGCACTGCATAAGAAGCATCTGCAAATATGTGACTACAATAAAAACTGTGAGCATCAGGTGAACCTCTTTGACTGCTAATATGCATGATGGCAGCCTAGTTGAATGATTGATTGATTGAGCTGAGGTATACATCCCACCAGACACAAAATAGGTCAGTTCGAAGACATTCTTCCCAGCCAATCTCTTGGCTCAGTACTGAAAAACTAAATCAAACACGACAAAAGCAAACACGCGCTTGTAACAAAATATACCACAACATAAAACTAACACAAAAACTAAAGTCAGGTTTGGTCGTCTCCTGTGGCTGTTCACATCCGTGCCGGACCAACTCGCTGCTCTTGTACTCGCCCACTGCTTACCGTTCCCTACATCCAATCCGACTTCGCCAGACGATCCTTCTGCTTCACCTCTTCAACTGGGTGGAACTCCCTACCAGTCAATATCCAGTCCAGTCCATCGCAGGCTACCTTCAAGTCAAGATGAAAGACACATCTGTTCAACACTACCTTTTACAAACAACTTTAGTCATGTCCCGTAACGTCCTCAGCACCTCGGAAACCATGGAACTGGCACGTTATAAATTGGTGCATCATTATTTATTATTATTATCACCGGCCTGGAAATGGAACGGGTCTATTCTGAATGGGATAGATAAGTCAGGAAGTAAATGAGTAAAGAAGTAAATAAGTAAGGAAAAAAGTATAAGGAAAGAAGTAAGTAAGGAAGGAAGTTAAGTAAACTAACAAACTATTTACATAGTGCCAAAGCCAACAAATGAATCAAGGCTCAATACCACCCCGGAGCCCATACAGGGCGCCTAGTTGAATAACATGTACTCATTTTGCTACAAATGTAATTTGCCAAAGTTTTATGCAAAGTCTCTACTAAAGAGAGCCTTCACCATAACGTAAGAACCACACGCAAAGAACAGCTGTCACAAATCAAATAGTTCCTACCTCAAATTTTTGCCATCTTCGCCACATTCATGGTAGATGGTGTCGGAGAGTGACTCGACAAAAGCCTTGAGATGGGCATGCTCCAGCGCTCTCCAGATCTCGACATCGGTGAAACTCTCTGACGGGTCGAGGTTGAAACGTAGTGTACCAGAGAACAACACTGGGTCCTGCAACAGAGCCACACAATACCATCCTGTCACTGTTTACACTGCACTTGCAATTACGGTTCCCATAGAAACGAAACTTGGTCACCTGTAACCTATCTCCATTTTTAAACAGCCATTTTCCACATGATCTCTGGGTTACAAGCCAGGGTCGGTGGCCCATCCATCCATGGTTTTCTTCCTCTACTTGAACCCTTGAAGATTTTTATGGGTTGGATGTGATCCAACCAACAATGTCACATCACTGAAGGGAACATAAAACTCTGGTCCCAACTGATGGCTTGGAATCATCCTTTCGTCATACACCACTGGACTCCTAATGGAAGGGATGCTGCTATGCCAGCTCTCCAATGCGAGTACCATTTGGTCACCTACATTCACCGATAAATACTTGTTTAAATGCCTCAAATATGTCTGCCATATTACAGAGAATACACAGTGGTATACGGGCGGGTGATTTATAACATCTCGTTGAACAAAAAGGGGACTATGACACCATCAGGGGCACCATCAAGGACCAGCCTCGCAGGTATCATGGCTTCATAGTGTAGCATAATATTCTCCACTCACGTGCCTGCAAAAGTGCTAAAATGAACATTCTGTCTAAAAGTATGCACAATGGCACAACTTTATCCGCCAAAGAATGTAACAAACCACTTTCACCTGAGTTGTAAGCCAAAACAGAATGAAGATTCTTTTCAGCAATCTGCGCCAATAAAATTTTTTTACTCAGTTAAGACAGTGTATGACTGAGATGATCTGGACGATCAGCTTAATTAACAGCCAGCAAAACAACAATCACAGTATAGCACTGTCAGCTGACATCATTACTCACAGCAATGGATGCAGCCACTGCCATCCCACCTGGCACCGCTGATGTGGCTGAACTGGATTCACAGTCAGCGTGTGAACATCAATAATTAATCAGCCCTGTATGGGACTGGCGGTCAACTCCTACTTACTGCCAACTTCAAAGTCATGTGACACAAAAACTGGGACCAAAATCAAAAATCTGGACCGACAAGCTTTAGGTATTGTGCCCTAATTTAAGAATCCGTGGTCATTTGCCAGCCCCTATTGTAAATAGGGAGGAGATAGCCTTTGAAGATGGCCAAATTTCCGACTTTCAAGGGCTCGTGACCTTGACCTTGACCTTGGATTGGGTCACACTGCATACCGTCATGCATCACTCATCAACCTCTACCTATATACGAAATTTCATTGAAATGGAATAAAATTTTTGTGGACGGACGGACAAACGTACGAACCAACGGACGGGCGTACGGACATTTGAGACCCACTTTATTACGTCGACCTAAAAATGAACCTGCAAATTATCACATGTATCTCTTTGTCTCAACTTCTGTCTAACCATCTGTTTTCGATGGTAACTACAATTTCCTGTATATCTTGTTCAAATTTAATGGATATTGAGTGGCTTTCTGACCAACATGTCATAAAGGCACTGTAAAAGCAAAATTTCGTATATCAACTAAGTAAATGCAATATGCAGACGGTGCTGTCAGTTAGGCCTACATTAATTAGCTTAGATCACCAGGTGAGAAAGTACACAGTAACAGGGCAACTGACTGTCAATCACGTAGCTCAGATCAGCAGGTAAAAAGTACACAATGACAGCACACCTGTGCAATGACTGTCAACTTCCTGCGCAAGTCGTGAAGGCCCAAATGACTTATATCATGACCATCGATCTCGATTGTTCCAGACGTTGGCTCTATGATACGGAACAATGCTAGTGAAATTGAAGACTTGCCTGCTCCAGTTCGGCCCACTATGCCGACCTAGACACAGATGTAACAGCTACTATTAAATATCATACAAAATTACAAATGGCAATACATACCACACACACACATACCATATACGAGCACTCTCAGCAATATCCTCAAGAATTCCCAATTATTCCACCAAATTAAAAACTATTAGTATTGCTGCAACTTAACAAATAATTAATTGATTAATTCTTTAAAATTGTGATCCACTAAAACTTTATTGAAACTTTTTGTTCGATTATAAGCTCTTATTACTTTCTTAGTTTGTTCTAATAACTTGTCCTTCTCATCTGAAGCTTGTTGGAAGACTCATTTTTTGTTCTAATGCAACGCAGATTATACAACTGATAAATGCAAATTATCGTGGTTCAGAAATCTTTTGCTATGACATCGCTAAGACACATCTGCAGCACAAACATATGCCTCAGAAAGATTGTATGCTAGTGTCTTTTGAATTGCTCGCTTAATCGACTTCAACTGATGATTTAGAAATAAAAGACGTTCAATTAATCAGCTAGAAATTGTTTAACTATTGCCAGCCCTAGCAGATAGTGACCATATATATATATATATATATAAAAGATCTACAGGAAACCTTTAGTATTTAGCATTATATATTCTATAAGCAAAACCTGAGCATTCAAAATGATACAAATTACAATTACTGAACTACTGTCAATATGTTTCACTTTGTTAACATAAAATAACAATGTTTGCCCATGTACACATTACTAGTGAACTGTAACATGTGTGAAATTTATAATACAAGCTATACAACATATGTAATACTTATTAATATATTAATAATATAACACTGTGTAACCATCGTCAACATATCTGAGGCTAAATATCATAAGTTGAACATACAGTGAAATCTGATGTGTTTAGTTTTAAAGGGACTTATAGGGAATCTAACCAAACTTGCTCCTGTGTGCCAGAAAAAACCCCACTTTATGTTGGTGTGTGAGCCCTCAAAATGTACAAGACCACAACGTTATAATGTGCCTTTTACAGCATTGAACTAAATAACAAGTGCGTCCGTCTACGGGACAAACGTATATCCACACATGCCGATCCTACATCCACACGCCGTGCGATCATGTATTCGGGAGACAAAGAGTAATCGTTGTGAACATTGTGGTGGTGGCGCGCTGGCCAATTCGTCCGATTTTGGGCTTGGGAAGATTCCCTGCCCTGGACGCTGATGAACGGCCATGCAAAATTTGACTGCACTAGCTTTATCCTCAGTGGAGAAATCCGTAACAGTATCGGCATGTGTGGATAAAAATAGGGCTGTTTGGTGTCACAGAGCCATTTGGAGTATATGAATATTCATACAAGTTATAACCAAACCACACCTTTCCTTAGCGCTAGGCTGCTGATCTCATGACCGGAGAAAGCAGAGTCACCTAAAGATAATAAGCAATCATCCAGACAGTTTTGTGA
>Ga0209780_1002460_pt1 | contig 13175 bp, 5 predicted proteins | sample WorMetexBAHAMAS2_FD_187384 | JGI IMG/M metagenome (GOLD analysis project Ga0209780, IMG submission 187384) | Marine gutless worms symbiont microbial communities from Max Planck institute for Marine Microbiology, Germany - Inanidrilus exumae... | ecosystem: Host-associated > Annelida > Digestive... | reverse complement strand
GGTATGGTGATAGAGGACCTCGAGCACGTTCTTGCATCTCCAAAACGTTTGATTGTCTGACGCACAGTTTCGCCGCTAGGGGCACTGAAAATTTGAGGGGGAACCAGACCCCGTCAAATTAAAACCCCCATAACTCCATAACCCCTTGAGCAAATCCAACGAAACTTTAATAGCTAATGCATCCTTAAACGATGTACAAATTCTGCAAATTTTGTAAAAATCGTGCAAGGTATAAGCCCCTACAGGGCGTTTATATTCCATATTTTGGTCAAATATTAGTAAAAATTTTAGTTTTGGGGTCCTATACCCTTATCTTTGCACCGATTGGGGTGAAATTTGGCATGGAGGAGGGGACTGCTCTTCCGTGCCAAATTTCACCCCCATCGTTGCAACATTACCATTCCAGTGCATTTAGAATGGAAATTATTATCATTGGTAAATTTTCGCTTACTATTTCGGCCATCTTGGCGGCTATCTTGGATTCTGAAAAAGCCACAAGGGTGGCGAGCGGCCACCCGGGCTAAATTTCAAGCATATACTATAAACTATTGAAAAATGCATAGAAATGATTGTTAACAGACCAAGCAAGGTTTCTTGAAAATGTGGGGTCGTGCCACTGGACTATCACAAGGTTGCAATAAACTTGACTTGACTTGATAGTTATAGGCCGTACAATATCATATCAAATGCAGTACATTTAGGGGGCACTGCACAAGAAAGGGATATTACATGTATATGTGCATGTTTCAATGTGTCAGTAATCGTAACCCTGACTCTAAGTTACTTACCCTAAGCCTATCCTTAACCATATATCCTAACCCATGCCCGGACAAAATGCAGTGCGGACACAATGGAGAATTGCGACCATAAATGGGTCGCAACAGCGCCTGGCAACTTATTTTCAAAATGTTGCATTGAGTGGACATACATGAACAAACTGCGACACTTAAATTTTAGAAGGTTAGGGATAGGCTTAAGGTAACGTAGGGTTAGGGCAGGGTTACGGTTACGATTACCGACACATTGTAATGTCCCTCACAGCGCAGTGCCACTTAAATGTAGGCCTACTGCATTTGATATGATATACTATGCGCGGGTCCCCCTTACTGAAATGATAAACACGCCATTGGCACTGATCAAATGATATGTGCATGGTTGGTGTCGAACTGTCAACGGCGGTTGGTGTTTGACCGTGAAACGATTATCACTGTCGCCAAGTCAGCACTACGTGGAATCTGTCCAGTCATCAGATGAATGGACACTGGCTGACCAGCTGTGCAGTCCAGTGCGAAAGGGCGCCTCGGTGACCAGCCGCACCTACACGCATTAAGCAACTGATGAGCAACGGAAGCATGCAAATTACGAAAATGTCGATCTGCTGACGTGCCGCAATTCCATTAGCGTCTAACAGAACCATAATGCCTACACTATCCGCAGCAAAGGGCGCATAAGAAGCAATAGTAGGGCCTGCATAATTCTATACAGTAACCTATTATTCTCATCAAGCAGTAGCGAATGTTTGCAAGCGAAATTTAAAACTTCCATAAATTTTAAAAATTCGGTTATTAGCAACACAGCTAACATTTTCTTTAAAAATAAAATACGGGTTAAATTGAATAAAAAACATAACAGTAGGCTACAATATCAGTTATTTGAGGCAACAATGTTTAGGTCCATATAGTCAACATAAAAGACTCAAAGGCATTTGTCACTTAAATACAATGCATAGCATAGCACTAGAGTGACAGCTACTATAATGCTGTGCTGTTGCTGAATTAGAATAGTTAATAATTAAAAATCACGAATTTTAGAATGTTAAAATCAAAAGTCACAAACTGATGATCTGTGGTTTACTCTCGCTAGCCAAGACGCTGCTGGCATGTATAAACTATGGATTAGGGAGGTATGTTGCAGGAACGGCGGACGGAGCAGCATGGTTGTATTGTACATAAAACATCTTCGAGTGATGCGGATAGGAGTGCGCGTATACGCTGATACTGACAGCTTGTTGGTGACGTCAGCATGTTCCCACGCGGCGCCAGTGCGTGTCGCTAGTCACGTGCGCGACTGTCGGCGTCAAGTGTATGCGCTTAAATAGCTGTAGTGACCGGCGAACGAAAAAGATACGAGACCGCAACGCGAGCCGAGTTGGTATTGCGGTAGATAATAGATTAAACGGCGCGCTGTGTAAACGTCGACTCCCACCTTCAGTCCACTACAGACCTGGCACCAGTTACTCGATATTTGCGGCATACAATAAAGCGACTTTGTTGATTACGATCGCACTTTGCAGCAGTCATCTGAAGCGTTTCTGTGCGATCATTGAAGTTGAACCCGGAACGTCTTCGCGGCGATTGCTTCAGGGTCGCTAGTCAAAGTCGCATCGAGAACACCAGTCGACACTTCAACGAAGTTTTCCGCTAAGGATGAAAGCTGCGGCCACCAGCCCTCGTCGGATGTGTCTATTGACGGCGACGCTCGTTGTGCTGGTCGGTACCATTTTGTCCACGTTCGGTCCCGACGTGGCCGACGCGTGGCCGTCGCCGCGGTATGAATGCTACTGTCGAAACTGTTTCGCTGCAGAGCACTTTGTCTGTCGAAATCGCGACTACGTCTGCAACTGTGCCAAATGCTCGTGTTACACCGACGTCCTCACCGCTGCTGAGACACCACCGCGTGATAAACATGGTAATGACGACGATGATGACGATACTACTAGTAATAATAATAATAAGTGGTCAATAAATGTTGACGAAAGGCCGCATCGCCGTCTTGTCACCCATCGCGGCGGCGAATGGATTCATCCTACCTTGTCTCCATCCTTGGGCCCACATGAGTCATCCCCCAAACCGCATCTCGATGGGATCAGTCATTTTTGCAGGGCTCATGAACGTGACCAGCAGACACAGACAGACAGACAGACAGACAGACCACGCAACTCTGTATGTAGAAATAGGTTGTTATCGCTAGCTATCGCTGCGATGCGGCCTAATAATAATTGTAGTAGTGGTAGGCCTACCGGTATAGTAACTAGAAATGCGTGGTAGAGCCTAGCGTGTAGCCCATACGGCATAGCAGTGACGCCCTCTAGCAAATAACTGAAATAAATCTCAGTAGTGATCGCCGCAGAAAACTCAGTACTGATCCCCGCAAGGTCTAGCAGTGGTGCCGCGTAGCCAAACTGCTGATCGACTAGGGGATGTACGCATTAAACCCCCTTAAACTCCGGATTTACTATAACAAAGTTCACCAAATGTTTACACAATGTAGCCACATCATCTCAGATGAACTATTTGACGTCGGAATTGCGATAGCCTATTCCACTCCGTTTTGGAATGACAAGGCAACGAATTAAAGTGAGTCGGCCGATTTCGCCCATTTTAACTATATATTGGTTGCTGTGGCAAAGCCCTTTGAGCGATCGCAAAAAGGGGTCAAATCGTAATCTACAATGAAATACCCACCACACGGTGAAAATTTGGTGAAATTTGGTCCGATGAATCCTGAGATAATTTGTCTGAAAGGTTTATTTTAAAGAAAGAAACGATGCGGTGTATATATTTCACCTTTGTAAACACAGATTAATTAATTAATGTAACCAGATTATCAGAGATGAACGTTTTAAAATCAGAATGGCGATATTTCAATCCGTTTCGGCATGCCAGGGCTACGGATACAGGTGAGTAGGCCTATTTTTTACCAATTTTGACAACAAGATTTGTTGTCATGGCAATGTCCCTTGAACCATAGGAAAAGGGGGTCAAATCAGCAATCTAAGAAACGAATACCTATCATGTGGTGAAAATTTGGTGAACATCGGTTCGGTCCAATAGATCCTGAGATCGCTTTTCTCAAAGGTCTATTTTAAAAAGAAAAAGAAATTAACGCAAGCAAAACATAGCTCGCCGGGCATGCATGCCACGCGGGCTAAATAAAAACTATGATTTATAATGGATGATAGTTGAGTCAGAGAACAAAGCCACAATTATGTAAGCCATAATCCTTTGTATCTAATAATCCATCGGTTTGACCGTTTGTTTGGCCAGGGTCGTGGCCTTACGACTTACGTGGGTCACGTGGCGCTATCAGTACGGGCGGGCGGCGGAGCACGATTTTGGCTTGTAATCCTAAGACAAGGGTCTCCGCTATCGCTGACAGACCCGCACGACTCAGAGGCTCAGCGCATGCTAGCTAAATATTCCGTATATCGCATCAAGGTAATCAAACCATTTCTTGTACTCGGCCTATAGCTGCTGAATACAGATCTCGACGGGTGGGTGTGATGATGATCAACAGTTGTCCGACGACCATCAGTAGTTTAACGGCGAACTCAGTCGACTTGACAGCGCCTGAGACGATCAGTCGATCCAGAGATATGGCTGGTGCCCACCAAAATTTAAATAGCTCATGTGACCTTACCACGCCCCATTCGGGATCATTTGCCATCCTTGGGTTAGCACTTGCTGCTGTCAACCTACCTACGAAATTCGAAGTCTCTGACTCCACTTACTACGAATATATAAAAGGGGATACAAAATGTCGAAATAGGGTGGTTTGGGGTAGTTATGGTCATCAAGGTCACTGGAAATAGCACCAATTGATACAGCACATAGGGGGGCCTACAAGTTGGTTGGCGGCGTGGCGTAATGGTAACGGAGTTGGTCGTAAGCAAGCAGATTTACCATGTTTTCGCAATAAAATGGTTCACTGTTATGTTAATACATTACTTAAATCGTTGTTGTCTTTAACCGAATATTTTGAACGCTGTACAAATTAAAATCGCTTGTATAGCCAAGTAAAATATACTCACAAATCGCGACATTTATGGTTTTCCAGACTATAAATAATAAAAATATCTCCTATCGGAAATCGATTAGTTGTCTAGTATAAGAATCATTAAAAGGTTTTATCTTAGCACAAAGACAATACAAATTCAAGGTTTGATTCAATCTTGCCCTGCAGTTCGGTTATCCTATCACTGTTAAATCTGTTGCTGTTGCTAGGCCGCATCGTATCCACGCAGTGCATAAGATGCGGCCTGTTGCTATGTACAGATATCACTTTTAGCGTAGACTGTATATCCGCGTTTGTCACACTGACGTATTGTGCAAAAGCGGCTTAACTGATCGAGATGCCGTTTGGGAGTCTGACTCGATCATATGGGCGAAAAAAAATATTATTAGATTAAGGTCGAGATCTCCCATGGGAAGGGGAATTTTGGGGGTTGTCCGTCCCACTGAAAGCGTTTGCAATCTCTTGCTGCGGTGTACGTACGCAGCAAAAGAGATAATTCTGTCTTCAATGACGGCACGACATGCGATGCGACCTTTCGTCAAATCCTTTGACCACTTGTTAATGTTGCTGTTGTGGCTTGATAGATGTTTTATGTTGTTGATGCAAAATAGTCATCATCTGAATGGCTAGGCCTATACATTTGTTCGATGACCGTCCGACCTTTCGCATCGTATGCGGCTGTTTGTAAGGCTGTATTTAAACTTTGCGCCTCACTTCACGGATTGCGGTCTGCGAACTTTAATTAGAACACACACGCAATAACGGTATGAAGGACGGACGGAGAGAATTCCTATAGGATATACATGTTTATATACCTAGAAATTAACTTTAGGCCCACGCGCAATAACTTTAGTGTGAACTGTTGAACGCAGTGCTGTATATGTTCAACTCGTCCGCCAACCCTCCGTCTCTGCGTAGGCCTATTATTAAAATTAAGCTGCGTGAAATAGTAAGCCGACAAGTAGTTATTTCGGTTTGGTAATTTTTCTAGTAAATGCATGCATAGTGTTGGACTTCAGTTCTGGCTTACCTCCACTCTGGCCCGTTTTTACGGACGGAAAATTGCCAGAAGACGACTCTGCGTGATGAATTGACCACGGTGCCGCACTATGTATGCTCGCTCACTCGATGCAATGACTTTGTACCGGTCTGACAGCGGAATGGTGTCATTGGTTTCCGTCCGTTTTTCTGTCACCTATATACACATATGTAGGTTTGTTGTTGACGAACGTTAAGTCTCGTCGACTCTTCGCCCATTTATTTATATGCTCAGTGTGTACTGAGTGTCAGAAAGGAGGCCTACACCATCTTCTACAATTCAATAGTCGTTTTTTCACTCATCAATCCATTGTACGCTTGACTTTAAGGATAAATTAAATTATCATTATTTTAGTTCACAAATTTCAGAACTTTTCAAACATGGCGTGCGTAAGCACCACCCCTAAATACGCCACCGTAGCCTACTGTAACATTGTGCCGCTTCTAGGTGGTTCGACGTGTGATAACGATTACTTCTTCTTGTTTTTTATTACGCTGGCCATATCTGGCGGAAAGCGTATGCAATGTAACGGTCTGGCATCCGTCCGTCCGTCTCTCTCGTCGGCATAGTCACCGTGACTCGCCAGGGGCCAGTATGCGACGCGGCCAGCGTACATTTCGGCCCGACAATAAGGATGACCGATATATTTGTTTATGTACAAAATTTAGCGGTACACGAGCTTTGTGTGGTTTGTTGATGTATATAGCGTACTTGGAGGCGCTGATGCGTCACTTTTTCGGACGTCGAAGCGTCAGAAGACTACGAGAAGACTGAACATACGGATCCGCCTACTGTACACACTGTCCGCCCACACTTACTTACTTTTTTCCTTGTGTCTCGTCACCGACGACTCGCAAGACCGAAGTCGCCAACGCTGTTCGTCACGATAGTCAACAGCGTCGAAGCGTGTGTCACGTGATCGTGTCACGTGATCATCTGTCTTGCGTGTGCGGTGGACTGAATTGTGTAGTGGTGCAGGTAGAGCAATGAGCTGGGCGTGTGTGTCTGAGTGACCACGGACAATAACTTGCGAACTAAACGAACGTTGACGTAGATATTTGGCATGCTGGTTCACGTCCTTGATGATATCTAGGTCGCTACCACAGGTCAGTAAGACAGGTCACAGTTCACGGTCACGGTAGAAACAAGAGCTCGGCAATTAGATGTCATGCCGAACGACCGTTACCACAGTCGGATGAAAAGCAGACCCGAATTTAAAGCTGCAAAGAAGTAACAGCGACATAGTTTACGATCGGCTAAAGTGGTCTGCGCGACATTGAGTGTTGGCTTTCCAATTGCTGGTATTTTTAGAACAAGTAAACAGGCCAGTTTACAACGACACCGTGATGTCAGGGTTGCGCAATTTCTTCGGAACTCTGGTGATTATCATCTTAAATCGCACGTTATGTCTTTTTATTGTTGCTGAATTTGCAACCACGCTTGCCTTGCTTTTAGCGTTCTCCCTCTCCACGGACAACAGTTGCATAATATTTTAGGCCGCATCGTCTGCACTCAGTGCATAAGATGCGGCTATTGTTAAAGACGAACTAGCGTGGTCCGTCTGCGTATCTGTTGGTCACGTTCATGAACCCCACAAAAACGGCTGAATCGATCGAGATGCCGTTTGTGTGGTGGGTGAGTCGGATGGGCCCAATGAACCATGCATTAGATGGGGGTCAACATCGGACGAATCCATTCGCATCCTCGAGGACGACAAGTCGGCGATGCGGCCTTTTGCCAAATTACTTTTGACACTTGTTGTTGTTGTCATAAAGAATACGGCTAAGAGCCTGTAGGATGCAAAGCTTTTTGTCGTAGGACATAGCGGATATGGCATATGACCAAATATAATTACGGCGACTTCTGTTATAAATAGCGCACTCAATGGAGTGAAACTCTAACAGGTTTACAGTGCTCTGAGGTAATCGGCCGTATGAGAAAAACGCCTACGCAAACAGCTCATTAAGTGAATGGGCCATTTACACGCTCGCATAAGTCGATCCATATCCGTGTATATAGGCTCAGTGCATTACACACACCCACACCCACGCACGCACAACCCCTCCCGCTGTTGCGATATTTAAGAGGTCCCTCTCTTAATTAACGCTTAAGTTGTCTCTGATCATCTTTGCTATGTTAAGTGACGTTAAACACCACAAACCGTAAACCATTAACGCTGAACACGTGGGCGCTTCCGTCAACGACATTTTGAGTACGACAGCCTGTTACTCTAACGTCAGACTTCATTCGTGTCGTATTTTATAGTCTATTCGCGACTTTATTTTGTGACTGATTTGTCAATTACAAGTAGCCTAACGTAGGATGTTAAATAAACGGTAAAAATAACAATTACGGACTCAAAAGACCTCTTACTTATAGGCCTGCAAATTGAATGCTTTATCACAGCGCTTCATTAGCCTACATAAAGTAGTTGGATGGCTGAAATTGCAGGAGTGGACACTGACGGAGTAAGTCGAGGTGGACACTGGACAGTGACGGAGTGGATTAATGGAGGTGAGTTGGGTTATCGATGCAGCAACAGTACTGGTGAATAAAATGCTCCATGGCGTAAAGTCGTAGAGGCACGAAGTATAACTTGTAAATCGATGTATGTGTAAAATATTGATATGATGATTTACCGTCTTCATGTCCACAATGTTCAATACAATAGGCCTATTACAATTTCTCTACATTCGGCGTCGTTAAAGGCCCGTTGCCACATCGCCGCGCCCCTGTGTATATACATGCACGTGCGTAAATAGACTGTGGTCCGAAAATATCACCCTGTTATTATTTCTTGAACATCTGGATGAAAAATATTTTAGAGAAGCAGTGTCTCAAGAACTGTTGAAAGTTACCATCTTCTGCATTGATATACGCCCTTCAGTTTTTGTCACTTATCTATCGCGTCATTCACCATACTGTGTTGCAAGCATTCTGCCCGTGTGTCAACAAATCGCTGTGCGGCAATTTTATCGTATATTACGCTGTCTGGCTGTTACTGGCGCGTATACATGCAGATCATTTTTGATTGATTAGGAGAATCACAGTAAATATTTTTCTTCAGAAAAAATAAACCCAATTTCACGCTGTATTTGTCCGTTGCAGCTCAGAATGCTCAGCACGACTTGCTGCTGTGCTGAAAAGATTACTTTTAATTTTCACGGTAGGCCTACATTAATTACATTTTACTGGTGAGGTGGACAAATTTGTGACCTTCTGGTGTGATTTTTTTCTGAGGATTCCGTTAACCAAAAACTACAAAAAGGTTCACTTTTGACCGAGTTATCTGTGAAGTAATAGGATGGCGTTTTTTCTGGACTACATGTCTCTGAGTTAAATCTCTCAGTTAATTCCAGTTCGTCAGTAAGGTAGTAGTGAACTAAAGACGTGTCCAAACGTGATGGTCGCCCGGGGATTTTGACCCTTGAAAAACGTTATGGGAGGATCCCAAAATAAGATTGGCGTTATAAAGTAGCACCCATGCGACAAACATCACAACAATTTGGCTGATAACCGTTGGCGCGTCTCTGAGATTGGAAATAAATGATATACAGGATCATTAATGTTGTTGCTAGAATTGCTATCGAGATTTTAAAGGATCGAGTTCAAGACCAAGACCACGCACCTACAATGTAGGTCTACAGATCAAGATAAAAAAGTTACACTCAGCACTTTCAGAATGAACAGTAAATGACAAATAAAACAAGGCGTCGCCCTAACGGGACGTAACCGTAGTGGCCCGCCGTGCAGTGTCGGGCGCCCAACCGCCCACACTCCCGGCGGCCAGCCCGCTAGCCCGCCGGCAGTGTTAAAGACGACAGACGACAACGACAGACGACGACAACGAGCAAAACAATGCTGACCTTTTAGGCGGGCCAGTAATAAAATAACCAAGAAACTGTTAAATTAATGAAGGAAACTGGACTTCGACAAAAGCCAGCAATAGTGAATTAATCTACCGTAATGTACACTGTGTTGAAAAAAGTATACGGCGACCAACCTCCAACGATAATTTTAGCAGTAATTGCCCAATTCCAGTAATTTAGTACAGTTATTACTAAGTGAATATGCCATCGAAAGACGGTTTAATTTCCAACCTCCCCTGTTTAGTGTACGTGTCTTATATTGGAAAACTTAATTCAAAACCCTTAAAATAACAACTTAGCGTAAAGGAACTTTTTTTTGAGAATAAACAAAGTTAATTGCACTTTATTTGTCCATAACTTTTTCAGTCTCGTGATAAGCTCACAATAAGTATTAACAAGAGCTCATCAAAAGATGAGATAGCGAACGTGAACGTTTTATGACGACATCGTACATGTAGAGGCCAGAACCTACGCCAATTAAACTGAGTTCCTAATTTCTATTGTAACTAAGCGTCAATGGTAATCTATGTAGTGCAACCAATCATCTATGCGCCTCGCATATCATCAAACCGAGTTATCAGGGTTTGTTTTGCCTAAATAATGCTGAATAAGGGGGCAGATGGTATTAATATAGTCATAAACTATCAAAAGTATATTTGAAACCGAGGTAAAACTAACAATTGTTCTACTACGACATCGTACACGAATTCGGTGAAATAATGCAAAATAAGGGCCATTTCGCCGTTCAAAGTAATTCAAGGTCACCGATATTTGTACCAATCGAAAGCTCATATACGGCTTGTTATCAGAACGATAGCTAGGTCAGTACTGTGCATTAAGTCTTGAATTTATCAATCTGCTAGGAATTTATACCGTGGGCGTCGCGCGGTCTCTCTGTAGACGTTTACTACTAGACATAGTAATCGTAAATTGTCCATAGTTATGGTCTGTCAACGACTTTTACACAATATGCCCCTGAAATTAGCAAATTTTTTAAAAGTCACGCAAAATAAGGGCCATTTCGCCGTTCAAGGTCATTCAAGGTCACCGATTTTGGTACCAATCGAAAGCTCATATACGACTTCCTATTAATGATTAATACTAACTTACCTCCTGTCTTGCACCGTTTCGGAGATACATGTAGAGGCCAGAGCCTACGCCCATTAAATTGAGTTCTTAATTTCTACTATAATTATAAGCGTCAATGGTCATCGATGCAGTGCACCCAATCATCTATGCACCTACGCCCATCCAACCGAGTTATCAGAGATTGTTTCGCCTAAATAGTCGCTGAATAATCGCGCAAATGGTAGGCTATTAATATGGTCATAAACTATCAAAAGTAGAATTTAAAACCGAGGTAAACCTAACAATTGTTTTACGACGACATCGCACACGTTGAATATTCAACAAGGCGCCGCCAAAGAATGAGCGTGGACCACAGACACACATATAGCTATTTTCTGGCGTAGACCAAAAAGAAACAAAGAAACTTTGTAGCAGACTTTTGTAGAGAGAAGTTGAATTTTACTGACACAAACAGCGATATCGCGTTTCTGTACCACCCTTTGGGGGACTTATGGGTAACGTATACACGGTTCATCTATGTCTCGTTGGAAAGCGCGTGGTCGACTTCCTATAAGTGCTAATTGAACTTTTTTCGCTAGCTATCACGGTTGAGGCGCTATGAGCCGATATTGGTGGAAATTTCTCTGTTTGAAAGGGGGTGGGTCACTTTGAACGCAAATTTCATGGGGAAAGGGGCGTCCCCCACCAACGAATTTTGGCATCAGAAAAGTAGAGTCCCTGGGCTATCGTATGGCGAAGAAAAATTGCCGAAAATTTCAACCGGCTGAGTAGGGTGCACCAACGTCACAGACAGACAGACGACAGACAGACTACAGACGGAATTGCGATGGCATATAGCGAACGTAACGGTCAAATTTCAAAGTCGGTGCCAAAAAGCGCTTTTGCCCCCAGCCCGTGTGGGGTAGGCCTAAATGCCCAGGAAAGTTCGGACCAAATTTTTCAAATAGCAGTCATAAGTGAAATGTGTGTGTCCAAGTTTGTTTGAGACCCATACAGTGACCTCAGGGATTAGGCATCGAGAAAAAGAAAGAAGAAAGAAGGAAAGGAAGGAAGAAAGGAAAAGACCACAACGGTAAAACATAAGCCCTACGGCATTGCGATGCCGTGCGGGCTAATAAGTTTGAGAGGCTGATATATCGATTATGTGCATATGATTCATTAACTTAAGCTCACATAAATGGAGATTTGTCAACATCAACGATCAACCTCTGTTGTATCAGAATTAACATGCATGCACGCTGGGCAGCTGAGCAGAGATTTCCGATTAATAAGAATATTAGGCCTATATTGGCACAAGAAAGTTGACAAGGAAGACAAAGAAAAATGGGTCGATAAAACGAAAACTAGACATGTCGCAATTTTGGTGGTTGTGACGTAATGGCCGCCGAAGGGTGGGTCGCAATGAGCCAACGGATCTCAGCCGTTTTGGGTCAAAGGTCACGGAAAGTAGGCCAAGTTTTAGGGGACAGATTGTATATTGACACATTGGCACTTGCTTTTGTTTTTCGATGCGACATTAATTTTTTCATTCCGGTGATATGTGGTGTCGAGTAAGGAATTCGCGAAAAACGTGTTGGCCAAAAGTTTCAACTTAGCCTGGGGCGAAATTTTTTAGGGACAAATTTCCCAAACGTTTTACGGTGGATAGTAAACCCCTTAAGCCCGTTAACATCTCGCAACATTTGGTTGGCCTGGGTTCTGTGCCCTTTGTGTGGGAAGCCAGGCAATGACGGATAATACTGAATTTTCCTAGGGTGAGTCAAAATAAGCCAATGGATCTCAGCCGTTTTGGGGTCAAAGGTCACGAAACGTAGGTCAACTTTTAGATGACACATTGTAGATTGACACTTGCTTCTCTGTTGGCCTTGCCCTCGGCAGCCATAGAAATGAGATGCATAGATGCATTTGCGTGATAGGCCTACAATCCTTGCTCTGTAAAACAAGAAACTACGGAGACAAACTGTAGAACGGCTGCAGTTGTTTTCTCATGAATCACCAAAGCCTAGTAATTAGTATATACTTTGTTATTCCCACTACACGGTATAGCTGATCAGTAATCGGAACATACACCAATGTTACTTCTGAAATTGTTGTTTCTCACTACAAGAAAGCTTCACTTTGGATTTTTAGCAAACGTCAACGTATTACGTTACGTTTGCTATATGCTATGAGCCGTCCGTCTGTCGTCTGTCTGTCTGTCGTCTGTCTGTCTGTGACGTTGGTGCACCCTACTCAGGCGGTTGAACTTTTCGGCAATTTTTTTTCACCATACGATAGCCCAAGGACTCTACTTTTCTGGTGCCAAAAATCGTTGGTGGGGGACGCCCCTTTCCCCCTGAAATTTGCGTTCAAAGTGACCCACCCCCTTTCAAACAGCGAAATTT
>Ga0209780_1002459_pt1 | contig 13175 bp, 6 predicted proteins | sample WorMetexBAHAMAS2_FD_187384 | JGI IMG/M metagenome (GOLD analysis project Ga0209780, IMG submission 187384) | Marine gutless worms symbiont microbial communities from Max Planck institute for Marine Microbiology, Germany - Inanidrilus exumae... | ecosystem: Host-associated > Annelida > Digestive... | reverse complement strand
GAACCGCTTCGTCCGTCGACGGGCTGGTCGCCTGCTCGCCATGAGGGACCGCGGTCCGCCGCAGGGTTGTAGATCGTTGGTTGCGGGCACCTGTCGTCGCTGCGGAGACATCTGCGGAGGCCGACGTACCCGTAAGATTATCGGCGAACAACGACGACACGAGACTCGCCCAGATCTGCGCGCCATACAAGGCGAGCACGTGCGGCGGTTGCGTCAGAGGCCGCTGCAATGGCGACCACATCGCGTCGTCGGCAGGACTCCGTGTCGCCTGCCACAAATCCGGTCTGTACTGTCCTGATCCGGCTGTCGTTTCGACGTCCGTCATCTGCTGCTGACGACGGTGATACGAAAGAAGATGATGCCGGAATTTGGTGGCCAGGTTGTCGTCAGAACTCACAGATGTAGCGACCAAACTGCTTGGGCTGACGTTCGAGGTTGACGGAAATCTTGATGCTGGCGTGTCTGCCTGGTATGACAACGTATGTCGTGCATCGGCGCTAACGTCACTGGACGACAAACGACTTTGCCGTGTTTCCATCAGTTTCATTGCCGACGATATATCTGAAACGATATACACCGTGAGCCATAAAACGTGCCATTTTATTTTCACTGTAACTCTCGTATTTCTTGGTGGATTTTACTGATCCGCCTACACATAGTGTAGAGGCCAGTATTGTTTTGCTGTCTGTCATCGTCTGTCGTCGTCTCGTCGTCGTCTCACGTCGTCGTTTGTCGTCGTCTGCAACACTCCACGGCAACCTGTAATTAGACTGAAGACGGCTTCTCCCGCGCAGGCCAGGCGATGACGTCATGCCGCCTCCAGTCTAATTATAGATAGCGGGCCAGTAGTGTTACGTCCCGGGTACTTTGGTCTCCGCAGCGACGACAGGTGCCCGCAACACCTTGTTTTACATTTTTGTTCCAGTGGAAACAGGAATGGGTACTCTAAAATGTAGTTATTTAACGGACTGATGACGTCATAGCTGCGTCACACTGCAATCGTCACTTCATTGAGTTACTTCTTGCTTAATAATAATGCAATGAAATGGGATACGGGAATATATTGACTTCTGAAGATAACGTTTTGATTAAAACCTGCGGGAATGCAAAAGATTTTCTGCCCGAATACTCATCAACGAATAACCAACAAAATTGGAAAGAAAAAAATTGGACGACTTTCTGCGAAAGTTGCGCACAACCAGTTTGATCGAACGCACTGCACGAAGCCATCAGCCACGGTCATCCTGAACTACAGATACCACTGACGCAATTGAAGACATACAGTAGTTAAGGCGAAGCTGTAAATTTTGTTTCTGTTCTGTAAAGTATTCATTCTTGTTTCCAGTAGTACGTAAAATATTAAAATCCACCAACAAGTACGGAAATTATAGTGGAAAATAAAGTGGCACATTTTATGGCCCACGGTGTATTTATTGTATATCATATGTACACATGTACATACAACTTTGTTTTATTTCACCATCACAACATGGTAGCATAGTATTTATGAACAACCTGTATTTTTGTGAGTTTGTAAATTATACATCTACGCACAATGGACCGACAAACAGGCTCAGCTGCTTCTATAGCGTGGAATCCTTGTGATAATATTTAGTCACTCACTGACAGGTCATTCGGTTTAACAAAAATGCGCGATGAGTATTCGTGAAGCATAGACTACATAGCTAAGTACAGGCTAAATAGCTAAATGGCGACATGTTATTATGATCACTTTGCCAACAATACATGGCTTATTGTAAACAGTTTATGCGTGTCAATCACTTGATTATAATGAAAAATTAAAAGTTGCTCTGCCAGTCATAAATGAAAAAATGGAATAATGCGTTATCGACGAGCGAACAGAGATACCGGTACAAGTACGACCTTGCATTGATATTGTACGAACTGGAGTAAAAAAAAAACAGTGTTGATTAAAAGTAACATGGCGTACCGTGCTGGGTGTATTCGTCGACACGCTGAGCTTGCATCGTGTTGTGGAAACTAACTTGATTTGGAACTTTTTTGTAACGATGACATAACTATTTTCTGCAACAACAAATTACAACATAACAGTGGCTTAATTAGAGTTTTTATACCTTTTGTAAAGGGACACCCCTGTCTTCTAAAACTTCTAAAACTCGAATGTTAATATCGTTCACTCATGTCTGTCTATTGAGCGTCACTTTTGATTATTAAGTTTTGAATATCGCTATTAATTTTTTCAGAAGTTTTCAAAGAGGGGCGGACGTAAGGCCCCATGGATTCGCCACTGCGACAAAACATACAATATTTTCGGCATTAAGCGTAAAAAGTTTCACATTACTTGTAGCTTGTAGCAAAAGCCAAACTGAAGCTGCTGCTTCATTATCATTGCATCACTTAGTATTAACAATTCGTACGAGTATAAGAATACTAATTTATGTGCTTACCAAGTTGTAGGCTAGTTTCATGCGCTTTGTCGCTACTGGTGCGCAGCGAAGCTCCGATCAAACATGCTGATGATAGCATTAGCAGAAAAGGCAGCTATTAACACGGATTGATCGGCCGAGTTAACGATCATAGTGTTAAATGATGCCGACTAGGCGTATCCAATCGCGTCCTGTGCTTGTCTGGCGGTCGACCAATAAGCCGCGGCCTCGATGGCTTCATCAACTGACGTCGGAGTTGCTGCTACAGCCGAGCTGCGCATTACGAACATCATCCTTGCCAAGTTGCGATGAAGTCAGATGCTGACCACTCGCACTTGACTTGACAGATGGACGTCCTGTCTCTTGTCCTGCGTGGACGGCAACAACTTTCCATTTGTCGTTTCAACTTACTTTCATTTCATATTTGTAGTCGTTTGTCGTGCACCTCTGGTTTGGTGTTTATTTATGCCTATGTTCCAATCCTAATTATTTTCTAGATGTCATGTAGGCCTATACCGATCTCTCTGTTACATTAAAATACTAACAAAACTAAACTTTACTGCAGAATTTTGTGCTTCCACAAATACTATGACGTGGTCAGCATAACTTTTTAACCACTCATGCCAGTAGCGTTTTCCTGTTGGCTTCGTAGTTCTTCAGTTGCTTATTCGTCTAGGAAATGACCTATGTGTACAGCGGGACGTTAAAAATAAACACTGCTTATTCACTCATACACAAAATTACGTTTCTCAGTTCGAGTTATCTTAATATATACTTAGGCTATGTATGTTGGGCGTATGGGCATGAAAACTAAAACAGCTAACGTTTTTTATGCAACCGTTTACGATCGTATTTTATTTTTTTGTCACATATTTTGCGCTTTTAACTTTTTAAATTTTTAGTTTAACTTTGTCTGCATCTACGTATAGATTTACACGCCAAATTGTCGACGCCAATGGCACGTGCCCCGTATGTTCTTCGAAACGAAACCACGTTGCTGCGTCCTCTCGCGTCTACTGTTTAACCGACGTCGCCTTCAACCAGCGGACAACGTTTTTCAGCCACGATTATTCGTTGGTCGTCGAACGATGAAGCACTTGCCTTCATAGGGCCTATAAACTCTCCAGCGAACAGGTTGACGGTGACGCTGGTAAACAGTTCGCCATACACGGCCAGCTGAAGACTTCACGTCACTTCGCGGCCCCCGCAGCCCATACACAAGATAGCGCACTAGATATAGGCCTACTTGAGAACAGATAAACAAAGACAGCGCGAAATACAACAGTTCATGTCGTATTTTCCGCTCAGTTTGAAGGAGGACTTAGCGATCTTCGTGCCTGACGTGGCGCGCCGTCAGGGCACGAGGCGATCTGGAACTCTTGTAGACTGCCTGGAGTATAGCATAGCCTATAAACGGTTGTTTAGGAAGACGGTCTTCAGGAATTAAGTAAGCAAGTCAGAACAGTAGTGTGGACTGCTACATAACAGCAGCTGACGAGTCACGATGTTACTTTATGCTATCGATTCTTTTTTATATATAACTATAGTTTTACTACTCTTATTTATATCATGGAAAGTCATTTTAATCCAGTTTTCGCTCATATGAAAACATTCATTAGGCCTATTGTTTTTTTAATTTCTTTATATTTTAGCTTTTGTTTTCGCGAAAATTATTCCTTCTAGCTTTCGTAGTATTCTCGTTTATGAAAATGAGACTACAGATGGCACTTGAAGGGTGCTGTAGATCATTGATGTGCAGCATGCAAATAGAACAACGATACTACAAAGCTGCACAGAGTTCTCGTTTTTTACCGCGCAGCGCGTATACGCAAGTGCGGTAGGCCTATGCTATCGTAATTTTATCTGTCTTTCCGTCTGTCCGTCCATCTGTCCGTTCATCTGTCCCATTACGGTATTGTGTCGAAACAGCTAAAACATTCAACTTTTTATCATATCTAATAAACCAATCATTCAAACAAGTGCGATGGAGTATGATGTTTTGCGTTTTTGGTTACTATCTTGATATATCTTGGAAACCATTTAAGGTGGAGACACTGAGAGCAAATAGAACGCTTGTTAACGATGTTTTGTGACAGAACGTAAACATTTGTGACATAAGTTGAAGTTTTGATGGGCTGGTCAAGACAATGATCTTGTAAAGATTATTTAACGACACATACGTAGAATTATTTTCTGTTAGCTATATTAGCTATAGGTGGCGCGGTAGCGCAGTGGGTAGGCTAGAGCGTTGGACTTGCGATCAACAGTCGTAGATTCAAATCTTACTCGGGGCAAAGCTGCGTAACAATCTTGAGTAAGTTGTTCACACTTATATGCCTCTGTAACCAAGCAGTATAACTTGGTACCGGCCAAGGGGGTCGATGCTCTGCGGCGAGCTGTGAAGGTAGCCGCAGGCCTGGCGGAAAGTAATGGCAGCCTACTGCCGGGTGGATGACTTATAGTAACCTGCGGGCTGACTGCCTGTGCACCGGGATCAGCTCCAGGCCCAACGCTCGGTATCGAGTATGGAAAGTCTTTTACCTTTTACTTTTATATTAGTTATATTATCCGACATTTTCAGTCAAACTGATTAACTACCCTGGAAACTATGTAGAAAAAGCAACAAGTATTTTTCTAAGCACAGCGAATAGTGAAAGTGAAAGTCAAGTGATGTTCCCAGGATTTTACTACACAAGATAGACTACCAAGACAAAGTAACAAAGATACTTTTAGAGGGTATTATAAGAAAAATACGCCTTGCAGATTTTGCTTTCTTTTGATTTGAGTCTGTCAAGAACATTTGCGTTTGGATCACTGAGATTTCTGTCGGTCGGCGAGATTTCGATGTCGTGACGCTTTAACGCCGAGGGCGCACGTGTGTGCTTAATTCATGTTTGTTATTAGTCACAGACCCCGGCGATCAATGCGCGTCGTTTATTAGTGGTCTGTCTAATTACCGAAGCCCACCGGGACTGCAGCAGATACCGATACATTGGTCAACGTCGCTCGGCGCTGTAAACATCTCGGAGTTCGTCTGCCAGTCATTAATTTTCTCCGTAATTGCACGCAACAGTTTGTTGTGATTTCGTCAAGTATCGGAAACGCTCAACGTCACGACTGTCGTGTCAGTTTACAATAATATGTCCGTGAAAATGCAGTTGAACGCATCTACCAGCACCGCATCGTCACTGCACGCGTTAACGATAAAAAAGAAAAAAGACACTAGATGCATTATTAACTAGTAGGTATTTTGCGGTAATTTTCACTAGCATACAAGCTAGTTAAAGTTCTTGTTCCACTCACTGCAAACCTACCCGTGAAAATTCCCCGCTCGAGTTGCAGCGACCATTTTAGTAACGTTGTAGCCAAACAATTAAAAAATAACACAGCCTCTGTTACTTATCTACAGTTTTAAACAATTCAGGTATGGTTTTCTGTAGGCTTACTACATGCATTTCTTTTCGGCTCTGGCTACGCCGCGGTCGGCCACTCCAGCAGCTCTTGTTCCTCCTGTGATTGTAAAGTTTGATTTATGACTCGGATAAAATCTGGAACACTGTGAGCCAAATGTTGGGGTCTGGCCGTGGCAGACTTTTGGGTGCGATTAGAGCAGTAGCGACAGTTTGAGAGGGAGCCGAAATGTTGTTGTTTTTTGTCCGGTAAATAACGCACGATTTCGCTGATTTTCAGTCTGAAAAATTTTACGACATTTCAACACAACAACATCGATCAGTGTGGCGGTAAAAACTTTCGGAACAGAATTCTAAAAAAATTACCGTAAGGGGTCGTTTTTCCAAAAAAAGCAAAAATTGTTAACAAAATTTCCAGTTCTTGCGACTGCAGGCCGTCATTACTCCACAATGATTACAGATCGCCGGGAATTCAGTTCCAAAATGGTCCATTTACGGGATGTTTAGTTTCCATTTTTTTTCCATTTATTAGGTCGACTCGTCTTCGACAGAGTCGACCTAATAAAGCCGGTCACAAATGTCCGTCCGTCCGTCCGTACGTACGTACGTACATCAGTCCGTCCGTCCGTCCACAAAAGTCTTTAATTTCACTGAAATTTGGCATGAAGGTAGAGGTCGATGAATGATGCACGACAGTATGCAGTATGACCCGATCGAAGTCAAGGACTCAACATCAAGGTCATGAGCCCTTCAAAGTTGGAAATCCGTCCGTTTTCAAAAGCTATCTCTTTTGCCATTTACAATGGGAGCTGGCAATTGACCACGGATTTTTGAACTAGGGCACGATATCTAAATTCGATCGGGTCGAATTTTTGATATTTTTTCTAGTTTTTGTGTCACGTGACTTTAAAGTTGGCAGAAATGTCAGTTCTGAAAAGTCGACGCGACTATCAGTCCCGTATGGGGCTAATTGTCACCGTTAGAATCACTTCAAACTGTTTCCCCTGGATGTAAGCTGCGCACCAGAAAGGTAGTTTCCCAAATTTTCGACGTTTGATGTCCGATATTGCGTATTAAAACCAATAGTACGCTGCAGTGCTGGTGAGGCCTAGTGAGCGATATATTGAAGAAAAGCAGATTAAATTAAAAATAAGTAACACAGCCCATAACGGTAAAAATGGAAACTATATAGATGGCTTTTTTGGTAGTGATCGGGCGATCTGTAATCATTGCGCAGTTATGGCGGCCTGAAGTCGCAAGATATGGAAATTTGAATAATTTTTGCGTTTTTTGGGAAAAATGATCCCTTGCGGTGAAATTTTTAAAAGTCTGTTCCAACAGTTTTCACCGCGACAACGATCGACGTTGTGTTCAAATTTCGTGAAATGTTGCCGACTGGAAATCGGCGAAATCGTGCGTTATTTACCTGACCAAAAAATTTCGGCTGCCTCTCAAACTGTCGCCACTGCACGGATCGCGCCAAAAATCTGCTAGGGCCAGCCCCCCCCTCAACAATGTGCTCACAGCGCTCCATATTTCATCCAAATCAGTCCACTTTCGGCGGAGTTATAGCCGAACGCGTGAACAACGTTTTTTTTGCCCCGTAGAGTATTTCCATTATAGGCTTTTCGAGCCTATAATTGTATTCGTTTTGTAATGGTTTCGAGATATTGCGGGAACCCCATAGCCAGCTGAACAGCCTGAGTGACAAGCAGACAATGTTCAGACCAGTAACACAACAGTGGATAAAATTGTCACGTGATGCAATCTGAATGAAAATATACGCATCACCTGCGATCGCAGAAGATGTATAACAGATTCACACCGTTCGCTAGAGTCTTCAAAGACGACGCACAAAGATTAAGTGATTTGCGAGCGACAATACGACATGAGCACATATGACAGTTGATAATAATTATAGCAGGCTAAAGCGGCGTGCTCCGGTGCCGTAATAAGTCGCCCCGGCGGAGGGTTTTCACCGGTAAAATTCCGCCGGTATAGACTTCTCAGAGAGCGGAGTTATACTGGGGACATCGGCACGAAAATATGTTAATCGATATCACGCATCGGCCAGCCGGACGGACGCGGTAACACTTCAGCTGAAATAACACTCGCGACACCTCAACGCGCTGTACAGCACGACAGCTATCGCTTGTCGCACCAACCCCTCCCTAAGTAAATAAGTAAGTAAGTAAACATAAATTTTTAAAGTGACCTAAATAACAATGTTACTACAAGGACCACTATAACGATGCCTAATAAGCAGTCAGAGAATCAGGTGTGGATACGATAGACCATTCCAAACTTGAGCTGCAGCAACCGGAAAGGCACGGCTGCCAACAGTAGATCTCCGTCGTGTTTTGTCCGACCCATCAAACTTGGTGGCAGTATAGAGCAATAACCGCTGACTAACAACAACGCTTACTTAGGATTTGCTATATTTATTTTCACTGCGAAATGTCAGCACGCACTGTGTTCGGTTCCACATGGACATTGGTAAAATTTGGGTGTCTTGCCCCTCGCTTATTTTAGGGGGAAGTTTAAATCGGCAAGTGCGTTTTCTATTGGAGCCTAAAACCACATCGTACGGGAAAGTTTCGAGAATGTTGGTTCACAGTCGTTGATAACACTGCTATGAAAAAACATGATTTGACGCTGCATCGCTGTAGCTAGAGTGAGCAACCGTATAATAATTCTGTCAGTCGGACGAAACGTGTCGCCACTGGAGACTAGAGAGATGCACGGGGACAGAAATTACATCTCTCCGCACCCATCGCCTCTGAAGTTACGACCTTATGACGGTATAGAAATGTGTGTATTATTATTATTATTATTATTATTGTCGTCCTCGCTGATTCTTTCTCATCCTCGTTCCATCCCGTTTATTGGCTTATACATTGCTCACTTGGTAAAATATGGACTCTGCTCAGCTGTAACGAAAGAAAAACTTAGTAGCAAATTGGTTAACTGAAAATGCATTCCACCCAATTTTGCATTGTTGAAAGGAATCACTGGTGGAGATTTACTTTCTGTTTTTGATGTGTAGGGCCATCAACAAAGTCAAATTGATCGCTTTGCAGATGGAAGACGAGAAAAAAGACGGGGGCGACCTGCCCTCCAGTTGAAGTATATCGAAACACTTTCACCACGCGGGAGTTTCGCGGATTCCTCGGTTCCCCTCATTCTCATCGCCGTGCAGGACTAGTCGACAGGGGACGCTGAAAATGCGAGACAGAAAATGCGGGGAATACAGAATATGGAAAGTCGTGACTGTATGCCCTACAAACACGTGACAATGCACGTGGTTTGTAGCTTGGTGTTAATTTGCAATCGACTGCGCTAGGCCTACATTGAAGGTCTACGCTGTCCCATTTGCCGTAGCCTACCCCTACCCCAATCAGCACGGTGCTACGTCGGTTCTGAGTTCTAACACGACTCATAAAGTAATCTGTTGCAGGTCAACAGAAGCAGTTTAACCGTCGACAATTAGGCTATGAACAAATTGTAGACAAGTAACTGTGAAAGCGTTCACTAGTGCGTTTTGCAGGCAACAAGGCAATGCACGGTTTACTGACCTTACATATTCATCTATACTGATTAACAACTATACTTCAGCTTTCTGTAGTTAGTTAACTCTGTGAGCACGTCGCATAGCAAGTTTTACGATCGCCAATTACTGTTTCACCTATTTGATTTTATGACTTTATTTTGCCTTTAGATAGACCTATAACATACTTTTCCTATTTATATGTCACGATTGACGAAAACGTTCTTAGGGCAATACTATACTACAATGTTTTGTAATTCTTAAAAAGTATCTTTTTCAACGCTCTAAAACGTTTATCTTTCCATAGCAGCTCATGCCGCAATTCCCAGCCCTGAAATATTGTGCTACGCTGATCACATCATCCTGTTGATCACTTCGGAGGCAGAACTACCGGAGCTGGTGGATCGCCTAGACCGAGTCAGCCTGCTTAAAAAGTCACAGCATACCGATTTCAACGAAGATACAACTAATAAAAGCGCTAGTGTGGCCTGTAGCAACGTACAGCTGTGAAAGCTGGACACTCAGAAAAAATGACCTGACACGTCTTGGCGCCTTTGAGATGAAAGAGCTGAGAAAGATTCTGCGGGTTTTATGGACAGCAAAGAAAACAAATGAGTGGGGTTTTTAAAAAAAGCTGGAGTAAAGAGGGAACTGTTAGATACTGTCAAAGCAAGGAAGCTAGCATACTATGGTCACACTATGAAGAAACAAGGGAGTTGCCTGGAGAAAGAGATACTGCAAGAAACAATGCCAGGTGCACGCAGGCGAGGAAGACCACGCACGGCCTGGATGGACAACATCAATACGTGGACAGGACTCCCCGTGGAAGAGTCAATCAGGACGACAGACGATAGAGATAAATGGAGAAAGTACGTCCATGGTGTGTCCAACCCTCGTATCGAGGACGGCTAAAGAACAGAACAATATTGTGCCGAATTTTCGTGTCTCGCATTTTCAGTCGTCCTGTAGTCAGCACGTGTGGTGTCGGCTACAGGCGCCTGATGAGATACGCGACAGGTGCGACCACAGCCTCGGCTTCTCGGCGTGTCGAGTGTATGGTGTCGCGGCGGCGAGACCTATGTGTTACTGTAGACGATGCTGACGATGACAATGATGCTCATGCACGTGATAGACGTGATAGCCAGCGTCAACCAGCGGTACTTGAAGCGCCTCGTCACGATGTGACGCAGAAATATCGGTCCCGGGTGCTCGTTGTCCGAGTTGTTGTCACGAGCGCTCGGCACGTCGCGGCCAGAGCCTACCGACGGCCGCTTGGTCTGCAGTCGCTGCGGGTTGGACTTCACGTGCGACAGATATAATCTACACACCACCAGTCCACAGTGGTCAAATTACTTCAACTTCCGCCTTCTCTCTCCTTCCCTCTCACCCATGGGCGTCGGCACAAGGGATTTAATGGGGTCGACGGATCCACGGACCCCTGTAATGTAATTTTTACATCGGGTTCTTGAGCCCTTAAATTTTAGGCTCATCAAAATAATTTCCATCGACAATTATCGGATCTCGCTGACTGAATTGTACGGTGCCGGGTCTTAACTAGGTCCCGGAGTGAAGGCGGCGGCGTAATTAGCCCATACGGCATCACGATGCCGAAGAACGTATATTTTACCGCTGTGGTTGATTATTTCTTCTTAGGTGGCGGAGCCTATGAGGCACGGAGGCTCGTGCCTCCTCAGACTTTAGGGCCAGGAGGCACGCTATAGCGCGTGACTCCTCAGACATTTTGCCGTCAAATACTGTTAGACCCCAAGTAGTCGCTATCTGTGGGATTAAAAACACAAGAAAATCGATTACGGTCGGGGCTTTGCCCCGGACCCCACTGAGCTTACAGCTTACTGAGCTTCCCAGACCCCATAGCTGGTGGGGAGGGTGACTAACTGCTCCCCTCTCCAAGAACCCCACTCTCCGCAGCGGCCCTTCGGGCCTCAAGCTTCGGCCCTTTTGGCCTCGCTTGTCCGTGCCTCCTCACTTTTGACTACCTTCCGCCACCCCTGCATAGGCGTAAATTCAGAGGGGGACAAGGGGTTCCGGACCCCCACTTTTTGGAGTAGGGACGGACCCACACTTTATAAGTACACTAAGTCAGAAATTTCACCTTCGAAACGATGCGAATAATGCAGAATCCAAACTGTGTAATTTACTCAAACGTCAAATAAACTGAATGCAGTTTGTTGCACATATTATTACTGGCTCGCCTAATGGGCCAGTGTTGTTTTGCACGCTGTCATCTGTCGGCGTCTGTCGTCGTCGTCTGTTGGCATCGTCTGTCGTCGTCTGTAACGCTGCCAGCGTGCGGGCCGGCCGGGCGCCGGGCGCGTATAGACCCCCAGACATCCAGACTCCCTAGTCGGCTGGGGAGAGGATACCCCTCCCCATTCCTCACCCATCGATCCGGTTACCATAAAAAGCGCCTGTTTAATTTCATTTAATAAATTAGTAGGTTTAATGAATGTGGCGTCATTTACAGTATTAGGAACACATCAAGCTAGACATAGCTTACCAGTTGATATTCTAGTTGGCATGAGAGGCTAACGGCCAATAAGTTTCTAATTCCCGTTATGTCTGGCGTCGTTTTTTTCTGCGTGAGAAAGGACGAAGTTGTGATATTATGAAGATAAAACACAATGAGCTCTTGCTATGCTGAGGTACAAACAGCTGAATATGATTTGGCTGTAATAACATTATGTGAGGCTAAATGTTATAACCGAAGGTGAATAATGATATTTTTCATTTTTTGCATATAACCTTAATACTAACTGGCGGTAAATATTCCTATTTCGAAAGAAAGTGCAGCAACATAATAAAAACACGACTATTTGTCGCACACCATCACATAAACTTTTACCGATTTATGCATATCGACACATTTTAACTTACAATATATATATTTGTCTTGTTAACAACATCCTAGAAGGCGAACCAAAGCAACATTTAATAGCTTTCAGCGATCGTCCGATTTAACTATAATTTAATTATGATACAACTGCTTTATTCGGGTCGGTAACAACTTACAGTTTTAAATGACTAACCGAACGTCTTTAATCGCTACAAATCATAATCGATTAAAATCGATTACAGCCAGTGATTTAAAAATTGCTGGTAGAAATCCTTTCTGTAGTAGGCTATGTGTCTGTGTGTTTATGATGTCGTTGACAAAGATAGGCAAATCACAGTATTAATACCACGATCACTGAGTTCTTCTATTATCATATCGAAAAATGTTCAATTCATATTCCTCCAACAACTTGCTGTCTGCCATTTTAGGGTATGATCGGAAGCGGACCATTTATCAAAACGTAAGTAGATACGTTAAACAAGTAAGAAATGATGCTTATAAATTTTAACTGAACAAAACTTTTTGATCAGTTAAAATGTTAACGATTAGTTAGTCGTTAAAAATCGATGTCGTAACTTCATGCGATGATTGTACGGGCGAGGAGACCTGATGGTGAGCAAGAGTTTGATCTCGTCGAGTGACGTCGGAGTACCAGTGACGTCGTGGTACAGTTGTAGTGGGTTGACAACGGTCTCGACGCTGAGTATCTCCGCCGCTACAACAATCGTCCGCCATCGCTGACATTGTGGCGACAATATTCACTCCGTCCTTAAAACTCACCCGTCACTCGAGTTCTTTCCCACTGTAAGGTCTGCCGTTCATATCGCCCGACTAAACTGAACTGGCAGAACGCATCTGTAACGATTATTATTAACACTATTTATTTATTTAAAATGAAATTCGTACACATTTACACACACACACACACACACACACACACACACACATATATATAT
>Ga0209780_1002458_pt1 | contig 13175 bp, 11 predicted proteins | sample WorMetexBAHAMAS2_FD_187384 | JGI IMG/M metagenome (GOLD analysis project Ga0209780, IMG submission 187384) | Marine gutless worms symbiont microbial communities from Max Planck institute for Marine Microbiology, Germany - Inanidrilus exumae... | ecosystem: Host-associated > Annelida > Digestive... | reverse complement strand
GCATTTCGTCTTAGAAACTGATCATCGCCCTCTGCAGTATTTAAATTCTGCCCACTCTAAGAGCCCAAGATTGATGCGTTGGAGCTTAGCTCTACAGCCTTATCATTTCACCATTAGATATATACGGGGTGAAGATAATTTCTGTGCCGACTATCTTAGTCGTGGTTGTGCTGCGGACACAGAATAGACATTATGTTAGGCACATTTTATTACAGATGTGTTGTTAACAATTTAAATGGGCAATGTTTTTTGATGTTATTGTATATGTTCAATTGAATTATCCTTCCATGTGTGTTGCGAACTATTCAATTTGACAGACTGTTGTCGTATTGATTGTTTGTTTCTATGAGACGTGCTATAATGTGTCATGACTACCATATACTGTGAGTTGTTGTGTAATACTGTGGAAAACAGTGCACTATTTGATTACTTGATGTATATGTATTTATGCAGATTAACTTGGTGTGACTGGTTATATTTGTTTGTATGTTGTATTCGTAGTTTAAAGTGCAATATATTGGAAGTCTATGCTAGACTTTTAGGTGGGGCACATGTAACAAGGTACATTTAAACTACGTTAAATATATAGTGTAATTCACACATCACACTAGAATTGTCTAGGCTAGGTTAGTGCTGGCTAGCTTAGTATAGGAAACATTGTTAGCGGCCCTATAGGCCTAGGCTGGCATCGTATGGCCTATGGCCTTACTTATTTATTGCCAGAGAGTGACAGTTGACAGTGGGAGTTTGAACGCTGATGACGACAGAGCTAAAGAATTTAAAACGTTGACGTTGAGAGAGAGTTTAAAGTCATCTGAGACTTCGTGAAACTTTGGACACTTCTATATTGAAGTTATCTTCGGCCTACAGAGGCGAAGATAGTGAAGTTTGCTGCAGAGGACTCGTGGAGAGGCGAGTCAAATAACTTAAAGGTTATCGTCCCTGCGGCGCTGAGTCACGTCTGTAGAAACTCGCAGGCGGTCGTGAGAGTCGGCAAGGAAGCAACTGCACGACAACGTTGGTGAAGTGGTCCGATTGTGAAGACCTTCTTGAGGTGGAGTCCGAAACGACAGCAATCGTTGGAGGCGTTGTGTCGTCGATTGAACAGTTTTCGGTACGCTGAACACCAGTCGGGAGTCGTCGGAGGTCAACGAACGTCTGCGAATAGCGACAAGTTGTTCGGCAGCGGGCCTGCCGTCCTTTCCCCCTTTATAGCTTGTAGAACGGTGCCAGCACTTGTATTATTGTGTAAATTGTTTGTTTTCCCATATTCATCGATTTGTGTTCATTTATTAAACTGTCATTTCTATATTTTCCTTATTATACCACTCACTACAAGGCATCGAAACCATAGCTGTGGAACTAGTTTTCGCAGACTAAAAAGGTCAATGGTTGCAAGTAGTATCAAACATCTCACTTCATACCCTGCAAGACTCATGACCCTGTCCTGGGATGTGTCTTCGGTCCACCACAGAAATCATCTCTGAATCCAAAACAATGAACCGAGTAAGATGGCGAACATCACAAAGCTGCTGAAATGGTGTCCGCCAATACACATCACCGCGCAGTTCTGCAACTAGAATACAACACATTGGGTTTCCATCATTTAGTGACAAATACAAACGAAAAAAACAGCTATCAGAAACAATCTTGCATGTCAGCAGCAGTGCTACAACAATGCTTCAGAACTCTACAAAAAATCACAGTTCAAAGGCTTGATGGTCACTCAAATTATCAGAAATAAAATGGCTCTTGTTTGCTGGACCTATCACCCATGTGCAACAAAGTATTATGCGCAATGCACCATTTCAGACTGTCAATACACATCTTGCACAGTTTCTGAGATAATACCATTGTCACAGCATACATCAATACCTGTAAACATGAGTAAATCCTTCAGCATTGATACAGCATTCAATATAATAAGTACATATAAATTTTATGACTTCTGTTTAAATATATCATAGGAGTTAGACAATTTAAAACAGTTGAAATGACTTTCATGGTCACCCAAAGTATCATTCAAGATCATTGACACTGGCGCCTACTGATAGGCTACATATGATTTCCAATGTTTCACAGTAACTATAGTGATCTTCTACTGCTACAGAGACAGTACCTCTTTTACAGCATGCACGAATGCCCGAGACCATCGGACGTCTTTCATCATTGACGTGCTATTAAATATTACAAGTAGATGCCCATGTAAACGTACCTTAGTTAATTACATGCTACATTTTCTGAGTTAGAAAGATTTCAAACATTTGAAGTGGCCTTCACAGTCACTAAAGGTCACTGATATTGATGCTGTATGATAGGCCACATATAATTTTCTATTAGTGTTCCACTGCAACTATGTCTCTATCTTGTATGGTTTTAGAGATTATCAATATTTATCAATATTTACGAAAATGTTCTCCATCATGCATAGTCTAGTGCCTTGCTTCACCCATTCCGAATATGGGATAGGGGCCACAAAATTTAAAACTTAGCCCCGTACGGGACTGGCGGTTGACTCCTACTTACTGCCAAATTCAAAGTCACATGACACAGAAACTAGGACAAAAATAAAAAATCTGGCCCGATAAGCTTTAGGTATTGTGCCCTAATTTAAGAATCCGTGGTCATTTGCCAACCCCATTATAAATGGGGGAGGAGATAGCCTTTGATAATGGCCGAATTTCCGACTTTCAAGGGCTCGTGACCTTGACCTAGGATCGGGTCATACTGCATACCGTCATGCATCACTCATCGACCTCTACCTACATACCAAATGTCACTGAAATCAAAGAAACGTTTTGTGGACGGACGGACGGACGTACAGACAGACATTTAAGACCCACTTTATTAGGTCGACTCAGAGGAGTCGACCTAAAAATAAGTCATATGACCATGACCAAACCCATTTGGCTTGCTGTATATAGGCTTGACTTACATGATCCACTTATGCACCAAATTTGAAGATCTAACTTTGACTCATTCTAAAGATAGGAAAGCTACAATACAGGGTAGTTTTATGTCAAGATTTTTTTAGCATTTAATCCCGAATTACAGATATCTGCAATTATTTGCAGATATCTGTCATTAAATTACAGATATCTGAAAATTACAGATATCTGTAATTGTTTCTTTCAGATATCTGCAAATAATTACAGATATCTGTAAATGAATTACAGGTATCTGCAATTAATTGAAGATCTGTAAGTATTTTCAGATATCAGCAATTAAATTACAGATATCTGAAAAACAATTACAGATGTCTGTAATTTAATTACAGATATCTGTAAATAATTGCAGGTATCTGCAGTTATTTCAGGTATCTGTAATTATATTATGATTGCAGATATCTGTAATTACATGTACATGTAAATTATACATATATCTAATTAATTTTGGATATCTGCAAAACAATTACAGATATCTGTAACTGAATTACACATATCTGAAAAACAATTACATATATTTGTAATTTAATAACAGATGCCTGTAATTCAGGTGCATTATTAGCATTTGTCTGTGTCGCGATTATACGCAGTCTAAGGCGTGAGTTGATATTCCGGGGGTGTGGTTGTTGTTTACATGGCTAATTTTGTGACTAATGCTGAACAATAGTTACTATAGCTATGCTATATATGAATTAGTGTAGTAGTTTACGCATCTAGTTATCCACACATGTCGACAGGCAAGGTGTGGCTATATCGTTGACTGTTTGTAAGTTTGTTTGTTTGTTTGTACGGTTACAGATTTCTCTGCTGAGGAAAAAGCTAGTGGCGTCAAATTTTGCAAGGCAGTTCATTGGCGTCCAAGGCAGGGAATCTCCCATTTTGGGGACCTTTGCTTCCCCATAAGCCTAAAATCGGACAAATCAGTCATGGTGTGGGCCACGCCCACTAGCATGTAAACATTACCGTATAGATGCACCAACGTAAACGTCACACTACAGATGCACCATTGGTGCACGGCATGTGGACGTAGGATTGGCATGTGTGGATATACGTCCGTTCCCTTGTTAATACTTTAGTCATAGCAGATACATATTTCTTACTTTGAATGGTATATTTTAAGTCCTGAAGTATGAGCGTTGACAGTATCTTTTTTTCACACTGGGCATACACTAGCTCTGTCACTTCCAGTATCTCAGCGACACGGCTTGTGTATGTCACATGACCATGACCACACCCATTTGGTTTGCCGTATATAGGCTTGGACTTACATGATCCACCTATGCACCAAATTTAAAGTGTCTAGATTTACTCATTCCATAGATAGGAAAGGCGACCAAAAATTACAATATAGGGTGGTTTTACGGCAAGCTGTTTTATCATTTAATCCCGAATTACAGATATCTGCAAATATTTGCAAATATCTGTAACTAAATTACAGATATCTGAAAAACAATTACAGATGTCTGTAATTTAATTACAGATATCTGTAAATAATTGGCATGTGTACATACAGCTAGTGTAGACCGGTGTGAAAAAGATACTGTCAACGCTCATACTTCAGGACTTCAAATATACACAATGCAATAAAAAGACAAGTGAAAACACGTAAAGTCACACGTAATTAAAACGCAAACGAACAATAAAGTTTCGCTTGTTAAATTCGTACTTGATAATTGGCAATTCAGAGTCATGAATGCAGGTTCTACACCATATGGAGCCAGGTGGCGTAGGTTTCCAGATCATAGTAATAAGGAGTAAAGTAGCTACTGTTAGCTCTATGCAACACTTGCTGCAAAATGTGCCTCTGACCCTCAGTCAGGTATCCAAAGTAAACCAACGAGGCATACAAAATTTTATTAAGAACGATAGCTTCGAATGCAGAGTAAAGTGCAGATATGCCAAGACGTTAGCATATCTGTCCTTGATGCATATGAAAATTCTTTAAAGATGATATGCAACGATTTTTTACCAACTTGATTAAAAGTAGTTTCTAGCTGCTTACTGCAATATAAACCCGTCTGTGTAACAAATTTTGATAACTTATGCCGTATAAATGCTAAAAATTACAAGTTTATTGGTCTTTTTGGTATAGCTATTCTTCAGCATGTGTGACGTCATACCTGGATACGCTTAAGTTTAATTGTTTTATTTGCGTTGTTATGCGTCATTGAGATTAGATAAGAAGTTAATTTTGCCAGTTTATGTTTTAAGAACCCATTTCTACGTCGTTCTGCCTAGGTGTTGTGTAATGTGTCACTCAACACTTCAATAGCTTGTTCCTTCGTTTGTTTACCTAGTATGACGTCATCACTTGCAAAAGTAAACGAATCATCGGGTGCGCACTTTCTGGCGCTTTTTCTAAAATTTCCTAACTTTTTGATGTTCTTTAATATTCGAATATATTTACTTATATTAAAGACATACTATGGGCAATTTACTTTAACAAGCAAAGAAATCATTGCATATCATCTTTAAGGCAATAAGCAACCAGGCCTGACCCTCACATTAAGCATAAGGTAAATCCTAACACTACCAACCAGTATCTTACTGACTCTAACCCTACTGACCGTATTGCCATGCTAAATTTTATCATTTATCTGCTAACCATAACTGTAATACTATCATTATAACTAGCCTAAATCTGACTCTAATCCAAACTCAAACCATGACCCTGCTCTGTTGTTCAGTTCTTTAGTCATCATCGATCCAAGGGTTGGCCATACCATGGACGAACTTTCTCCATTTATCTCTGTCCTCTGTCATTCTTATTGGCTCTTACACAGGGAGACCTGTCCACATAGTGATGTTGTCCATCCAGGCCATGGGTGGTCTTCCGCACCTGCGTGCACTTGGCATTGTTCCTTGCATTATCGCTTTCTCCAGGCTGGCTTGTTTCCTAATGGTGTGACCATAGTATGCTATCTTCCTTGCTCTGACAGTGTCTAACAGTTCCCTCTTTACTCCAGCTTTGTTAAGAACCCACTCATTTGTTTTCTTTGCTGTCCACGAAACTCACAGAATCTTTCTCAGCCCTTTCATCTCAAAGGCATAAAAACGTGTTTCTTCATTCTTTTTCAGTGTCCAACTTTCACAGCTGTATGTTGTTACAGGCCACACTAGCGCTTTCATTAGTCGTATCTTCGTTGAAATCGGTATGCTGTGACTTATCCATAGTTTCTGCAGTGAAACCTCGATCGCCTGCAGTGTTTAACCTGGTACGAAATATTATGTCGTACACTCATCATCTTCTGTAATCAGGGACCCAAGGTACGAGAACGCATCTACCTGCTCCAGTTGCTCATTCTGAATGAGTATGCAGCATGCTATGCTGTCGCTCGCCATTACTTTGGTTTTGTTGACGTTGATGAGTAGGCTGTGTTTATGGCTGACTTGGTCTAGGCAATACACCAGCTCCTGTAGTTCTGCCTCCGCAGTGGCCAACAGGATGACGTCATCAGCGTATCGAAGGTTTGTGTCTATACGCCCTCCAATTTGTAGTCCACCTTGAAATCCATCAAGGCTCTCCCTCATCACCTCCGCTCGGATGTTGAACAAGTATGGAGAAAGGACACAACCTTGTTGGACTCCTTTCTTAACTTTAAACCATTACGGTAGTGTTCGCACTACTTTGACCTTAACGAGCTGTTTCCCGTACAGTTTCACCGGCAAGTCAATCAAGTGCAGCGGATATACCCATGTCCATGGTGACCCAAAACTTATCATGGGAGATAGAGTCGAATACCTTCTTGAAGTCCACAAAGCACATTATAGAGTGGTTGCTGGTGCTTGCGTGCCTTGTGCATCAGTATTCTGAAATTTGTGATTTGGTCTCTTGTCCCCCTTCCGTGTCGGAATCCCGCTTGTTCTTGTGCAATTTCTGTTTCCGTCTTCACTCGGATCATTTCCAGTGTGATCCGAAGAAGGATTTTGCTTGCATGTGAGACGAGCAATTGTTCTGTAATTTGCACATTGTTTAATGTCATCCTTCTTGGGAAGTGGGATGAACGTGCAGAACGTCTGTTCCTCTGGCCACTCGTCAGTTTCCCAGATAGTCACACATATTCTGTGCATTCTGTCCAGTACTGTCTCTCCTGCTTTGAACAGTTCTGCTGGGACCTCCTTAAGACCTGCGACTTGCTGTCTGACGGATGGTATGAGCAACCTCTGAAGTGGTGGAGGCTCTTGCTCCCAATATTCTTGTTCAGTTCCTTTCCCTCCTTCATCATGGTACAAGTCTGCACAATAACCTTCCACCTGTCTGCAATTTGTACAGCTTCGGTCAAATTTTCGCCTGTCGCTGACTGTATACATTACAGACGTGGCTGGAACTTTCTACTTATTGATTTGACTATCTGGAAGAGCTGCCGTAAATTTCCTTTTGGGTTGGCTGCTTCCAATTCCATACACATGCCTTCCAGCTGCTGCTGTTTATCCATTCTGAGCTTTCTCTGTACCTTAGCCTTTAATTCTTGATATCAGTTCTTATCTTTGCCTTTTGGTTCCCTCTTTTCCATGACTGCTGCGAAAGTCTCATCATATATCCATCTCTTTTTCTGTTGCGACTTTATGCATCCAATCGTTTCTCTGCTTACTTCCAGCAGGACTGTCTTGGTACCTTTCCAACCTTTCCAGTGATCTTCTGGGGTTACCTCAACCCCAACCCTAAAACATTTATATGATACAACTCAACTCTTTTAGATGAATAGGTGCATAGAACCTTTGCACCCATGCAGTGTTTTATTGAACACATCCCGGCTAGCGCTGAGACTGCTTCCCAATGTCTAGTGAGTGACAAGGATATTATTCTGCCAGTGTTATAGCTAATTACTGCTGGTGTGGACTATGTTGATGTTGATGTTGAGGTCTTTGCTATAGCCCCTTTTGGCTGCGTTGCACAGCGGTAGAATGCCGGTCTCTGACCGGCGAACTTTCCCTGTCACTTGTTTGACCTGTAGCTGACGGGTGACCACTTATGTAGACCTGTAGCCTTCTCATCCTGGAAGAAAAGGGAAAATGCATGGCAGGAAATAGAGCTCCAAGATAAAAAAATGGGAATGGTCAAACTTTATAGACGAGTGCAGAATGAAGACCTTTTTGCTGTCGCGGAGCAGCACCACCCATCATGCTTCAGGTCATTCAGAACAGCATTTGCTAACTATGAACGTGGGGTACAAAGAGCTGAAGGAAGTAAAGATACTGAGCATGTCCAGATGTCAGCTGCCCATGGAAAAGCACTTGCTTCAGTACTGGAGTACATCCACACTCATGTTATCCAGCAGAATGAGGTTCTTAGACTGACTTCCTTGCGCTTGATCTACGTTGAAGAGCTGAAAGAAAATGGATGTGAAAACTCAAACTACCGCTCTGAGAAATTGCTGAAGCGCCTGCAAACTGACCCAATAAAAGACTACATCCAGTTCACCAAGGTGAAAATAACAAAGGTGATGCTATATCATTCTGGCTGGTTTGCAGTGCTGATATTACTGTTTCTCATGCTATTGCACGAGCATATACAGCCTTGAAAGCACAGACAAGTATCATGTCGCTCTCGATCTTCGTGATAACATTCTACAGGCTTTTAGTGAGTCCAACAATCTACCTTGGACACCAACAACTGATGAGTGATGACATGGAGCTCAATGAGGAAAGGATCATGCCTCCAGACCTTATCCGGTTCCTCAACATGGTTATGTCCAGGAAGGAAAACACAGAAATGAGTGCCAAGACGAAGCGTCTGGTATTCTCCATTGGACAGGATTTGTGCCGTGCAGTGTCAGATGGAAAGTGGAAATTGCCAAAACATATCCTGCTCTGTGTTACTGTCAGGCATCTTTTCCGAAGCAAGCAGCTCAACATGATATTGCATAGGCTTGGTCACTCTAAAAGTTACGACTATGCATTGGAGTTGGAAACGGCCCTGGCTAATGCCTTGGATGAAGTCTCTACCTATCTCACACCTCAGATTGTGACGGGAGAAGGTAACCTCCTATTTCATTGTGAGTGGGACAATTTGAATAAAACAACTACAAATGTACATGGCAGCAACATTGTAAACAGTGCTGGTGGAATCATGATACAAGAGATCAAGCTTGGGTTCAAGAACATCAATGCTCGCAGACTGCCTGTCATGGACAAGAGCCAGCAGCGTAGCATGACAATTGGCACACCAGAAATTCTCCCATCTCCCGCTGTTGTCAGAACACCCCCCACACAGATATCTTCGTTATACTTCTCTACCATGCTCACAAGATCAAGTTGACTGTATACCTCGATACAGGGTCAGGAAAACACAGGCAACTCATCAATATTTCTGAACTTGCAGAATCACTGGGTGAAGACTATTGTAGAACACTTCTGGGGTTTTATGTGTTCAGTGGCAAGGACTGCACTAGTGCTTTCAAGAGAAAGGGGAAAGTGGGGCCCATGATAAAGTTGGAGGAAAATCCCAAATATCACTCAGGATTCAGGAACGTCAGCCCTCAGTTGCTGAAGGAGTTGGAATAATTCACGTGCCTGATATATGGACAAAGCCGCGAGTCCTCTGTGTATGTTGTTTGCCACAAGCTGCTGTGCAAAATGGTTGGAGAAGATAAGAAGCTAACTTCTAAGTCCAAGGTTGATCTGGCTCGCCTTCCTCCTTGCAACTCTGCTCTGAGGCCACATATTCAGCGAGTGAATCACCGTGTTTGCTTATACAAACGTGCAGACGATCTGATTGTACAGAAGCCACAACCTTGTGACGACAAACAGGGATGGTTATGACTCCAGCAGGTGTGCTGGAGCCATTGTGGTCTCATGGTCCTGTTCTGCCTGACTCACTTGTTGACCTGCTGGTTACCCCTGATGAGGATAATGCAGAGGAATATGCAGCGAAACAGGACGAAGATGACGAATTTGATATTGAAGATTTCATTGAAAGCGAGTGATGATGAATCGTGAATATGACAGGGCACGATGCCCCTTTGCTAGACTATAGCTAAACAGTTATGAAAGATGTAATTTACCAATTTTTTATGTGATAATATTACGTTCTATTCCCCTGTGTGTGATGGTTAAGATAAATAGTCCATTTCAAAGTAATTAGTCCAATTTCATCTGGTATGCAAATTCAGGAACCATATCCGAAGACAATTAGCCAGACTGGGATTTTGGTGTTACTTATGAAAAATCAAGGAATCATCGTATCGCCTTATAAACTTTATTTTTATGATCCTTGATCCTAAAAATGTGGGTATAAAGACCATGTTTGTTATGATGTATGCATTATTGGCCGAGTTATAGCAAAAATTATGTTTTTCGGTAATGGCGGCACTATTCTGCATAAAAGTCATACATGGGACATTTTGACAACTTTTTAACATAGCTAATCGTTTTCTACATATTTTTTTCAGTCTAGTAGTACCAATTAAAAATATATTTCCGGGGGGTGCATGATAGCCCATTTTCCAACTAAACTACATGTTATCTGTGTTGATCCACAAAGTAGTAACCCAGTTGCAGCAGCAGCTTCACGGTGCCAAACAGTTGCTATGCACTCTTATCAGGTTTCAGCACTAAGTAGTCTGTGGCACATTAATAGCCGTCTGAAATTAGTCCGGTGTGCACAACTTGCTGTGGAACCTATTATCGCCATCAGTAATTTGCAGCCAGCATCTCCTGTGCGTCATAATGCAGATATGGGAGCTATTAAACGTGTACAAGCAGCTGTTGCTGGCTGTACTAATATCAAAGCCATGTTCACAGAAACAGTGCACATACTGGCTGCATAGAAGTGTAGAGTGAAATTGGTAAAATTGGTAAAAGGGTAAAAAGTCAGATCCAATACAGAGGGACGTTGTGATGTTTTTCAATTATCAGTTATATATATATATAGTCGTGTGTTGCTATTGATCGATTTGTATTTACCATGTTGTGACAACTCAACCGAATATAAGAACGAGCTTTATTGGTGGCACTTTATGGAGTCTGTTGCACACACTGATGCCATTATCATGGGAGATTTAAATTTTGCAATGGATTCTAAAACATTTTACTATATGTTGCAGAAACCTATCCTCAATCAGTTTGATTTACATGTGTGCATGAAATTAACCTTTCTTAATTATGCACTGGGCCTTGCAACATGCACTGATCGACTTAAAGTTTCATCTAATTCGCAAGCATATGTAAAAGGTATCAATGTTGTTGATTCTGCTGTAAACTATAGTGATCATCGCCCTGTTAATTCACATTTGAATATAAATTGTGCTCCCTCTCTGAGTATTGGCAGTTCTGATGCAGCCAAGGTTAATAAAGTTTGATGGGATAAAGGGTCATTGGATTCGTTTTATCAACTATCACGTGATTTCTTATATAATATTCTTTTGTCTAACCCTTCCTTGGTACAAGTTAAGGGAAATGACACTATGAACAAGTACTACTGTGATATTATCAGTGCTCTTTCTGCTGAAAGCTGTCAATCCCATGTATTCTTACACCACCCTGGAATGAACAAATAAATGAGCTGAACCGGAAAAGAGCTGAACTCTAAAATTGGGTCATGTGCATTCTGACCACGCCCCTTTTAGGGGTGGTTTGTCATCTGTAGGCTAGAACAAGAAGTTGATATAGCCTATCTGTATATAGAATTTGACAACTCTAGCTTCAGCCGTTCCAGAGATAAGATTGGTGCCCCAAAAATATTTAAATAATTCACGTGACCTAGCCACGGCCCTTTTGAGGATGGTTTGTCATCCGCGGGCTAGCGCTTGCTACGATCAACCAGCCTACCAAAGATATAAAAGGCAATACAAAATGTCAAAAATGGGATGGTTTGGGGCAGTTACCGGGTCATTCAAGGTCACTGGAAAAAGCAACATTCGAAAGAGTGTATATGAGTTCCTAATAGTCTTCCACAGTAACTATATCCCTATCGTGCACCGTTTCTGAGATAGAGCAAGATATTGGTTGAAAACAGCGTATTTTTCTACCGCATCTCTATTTAGCGCCCACGTAGGGGGTGAACCAATCAGAAGTTTGCCGAGATCTTTGGCACCAGAAAACTAGTGTCCCTGAATTATGTTACGGCATTGTTTGCATGATCCTGCGTTTAGCTGTTTTGGTACAATACCGGCGTGTGACGGATGGAAGGACGGACAGACAGACACATGACGACAGCATATACCGCGCTAGCACAACGTAGCATGGTAAAAACACTTTTGAAAAGGCTTGCAGTAGGTGAATGACCTTGAAGTTAAAGCTCATCGGAACTGAAGCCATTCGATAGGCCATATATCATTTCCTATTTGTGGTCTGTAGTAACAACGACTCCATCTTGCATTGTTTCTGAGACATTAGTGTACGCGAGTAGTGGTTTTAGTGGAGTTCAAGCCATTTAGGAAACGGCCACATAGCAACTGATGAGTCATTGATGATGTCACAAGTGAGGTCACTGATGACTTCACTGATGACATCATCATCACTGCTGATTACGTGTAGCTGACAACACACTGCACGTCTGAGGCATATGTTACAGCTGTATTGCATTCGATTGTTATCGATCAATCATCAATCAGCTTGCTCACTAATAACTGACCATATGACGACGACGACAGGTGACAATATGAAAGCAAGCCAAGATAAAGAATGAACACTTCCAGATTACATGTACTATTTTACTAGTTGAGTAACTGATGTTATTTCAAGCATTCTGTAAACCACCATTATGACACTTGGAACAAGCTAACACCTAACAACGATATAACGACTCACCATGACATGTATTGACGTCTATCAGATGAATAACTTGAGTCACACGCAGCACAACGCAGATCTGTGACATGTTACCAAGCTGGCGTGCCAAAGATGCAGGTAAACAGGTGACATCATCTTTACAGACGGGAACAATCTCGACACTGAACACATGTTTGTAGTTGTAGATATTGCTGCGAGGGTCGTGTGACACTAGCTCTTTTGCCGTGTTTGTCCTTGAAACAACATACACATTATGTACACTTACTACTTATAGTCTAGCTTGCAACAGCCATTGAGCATTACCCAAATCATGCATTTGGGAAGCTGGCAACACTAAAACTGTAGAAAACACAATCTAGAACTGATGGTTTGGATGTTGAAAATCCATTTATCATTACCATTATAAAAACAAAAACTGGCTTCAGTTTCTCTTCATTGTAAAAGCCACCGTTCTAAAACAGCAAATATCAAAATTTTATCCGCAAATTCTAAGCACAG
>Ga0209780_1002457_pt1 | contig 13176 bp, 10 predicted proteins | sample WorMetexBAHAMAS2_FD_187384 | JGI IMG/M metagenome (GOLD analysis project Ga0209780, IMG submission 187384) | Marine gutless worms symbiont microbial communities from Max Planck institute for Marine Microbiology, Germany - Inanidrilus exumae... | ecosystem: Host-associated > Annelida > Digestive... | reverse complement strand
ATTATTACGGTGACCGTAATAATAGCGTATGCGGCAGATGTAGCTATAGTTCCGGTTGCCGGATCAATAGCCAGTTGGCTATTTTTACGGTGACCGGATCAATATCACCTGCCTTCCAAGAATGTCCTCTAGTTCCCTTATTATTATCATCTAAAGTGAAGAGCTGGTTCAGCTTAAGCCTTGCCAGCCCATTACACATCTTAAAAACCTCAATGAGATCCTGCCTATTTCTTCTGTCTTCGAGTAACCATGGCTTTAGCCAGTGTAATCTTTCCTTCCATATTATTAATCATTTTCATAAACCTCTGAACTCCTCGATCAGCTGCTTATCTTTTATATAGTGCGGATTCCAAGCACTACTGCAGTATTCAACATGAGGCCTAACAAGTGTTTTATACAAACTCAGCATTACCTTGGTGTCCTTAAATCTAATTGTTCTTTTAATCATTCCCAGTACTGCTTGCAGTACCTCGCTAGTCGCTACCAACTCAACACTTCCGGCCATTGGGCCTTTTCAGTTGCCGGCCCCATAGTCTGGAACTCTCTCCCAGATTTCATCCGGGACCCGACCATCACTGCAGACTGTTTCACACGTTTGCTTAAAATGTACCTGTTTGCTCGATACTAGTGCATTCAGCGCGTTAGAGGTTTTTGACGATAACCGCACTCTATAAATTTACTTGCATACTTACTTACTTCAGTTGCCTTATTATTGTATACATACACTTCAAAGAACATTTAATATCAGTTGATATCCAGACACCTAAATCTTTTTCATAACTTATTTCAGTTAACTGACTCCCTTTGATATAGTAGCTACTGCTATCATCCATGTTTCCTATGTGCATGACCTTATTACCAGTCAGACAGTACTGTCAAAGAAGGCAATCATCCTATTGCCATAGATGATGCGCCATTGCTTATTTTACTACATCGTCGTGCAAGACTCAACACATCATTTAAAGACATCAGCCCACCATGTGTTCCATGGACAAAGTAAATAAATGTAAAGTAAAGTAAAGTAAACAGCGATTTGTATACCGCGTCGTCGTAAACCACCTCTAAAGCACTTAGTTTAACCTGCCACCCAAACATTTATCCACGAATGGAACGAACCATCCTACCTTTACTCCGTAAGCATTCACCAGATAGCGCCACCTGAGCAAGGTAGCGCACATCAGATTACAGCTCGCTACTCATTTATCGACCTCGAAAGGATGAAAGGCTGAGTTGGCCTAGGACAACCCCGTCATCTAATTCCTGATTCATTGTCTTATTACTGTAAAACCTCTGGCTTCTATTAAAACATCTGGCCTCGGCCCCAGCTTGTATTAGAGACCCGGCTTATACTGGAGACCCGGCTTCTATTAAAACATTTCCAAACTGCCGCAGTGAACCATTTTTTTTGTTTACATCAGTTCTACACCACAAAATGCTTTACTTGTAAAGAAATTTCCAGCGTTTTGGTAATCCATGTCTTGTTACCACTAAGCTTGTAGAAGAAGGAAAAACAGAGAACGACAACAGAAGATCAACGAACACTCAAAATCAGTGAACATGCAGTTTATTAGCAAAAACACCAGTAGTTGCAGACTGTGCATTCCCAACGTGGAATGATACGGCATGGTTCCAAATGCTAAAACACCATTAATGCAAATAGCAAGGAGTCCTATAACTATAGGCCTATGGTACATGGAAACGTTTTGCAGCCTTCTCATTAGACCACTGTTCAGCATAATCACAAGACTCTAAGTTTGATTGTATACATACGATTTTCTTTTACGGGTTTCATCAGTACCATTCATAGCCATTTTGCATGCAAAACCATGACGTAATCAACTATGCGTAGTTCCGGTAATGCCATGCAGCTGGCACCATGCGCAAACCCGACTTGTATTCGAGATCCGGCCGGTGGCTTCTATTAGAAGTTTTACAGTATAGGGTCAAAGAGCCTATATTGCAATCACTACAGGCCATGGAATGGTTCAGCTAACTCCCCAAACCTGAACCGATTGGATAAAACTCAGAATATAGAAACGACAGTGGTGTATCACACCAAACGGAACAAAAATGTCTTTTTTGGGCATGGTAAAAATACAACGCAGTCTTTCGGCCACTTATCCTGCACGGCTTTCCACCGTTTTTGAAACAACAGACGTGAATCAGTGTCCCAGTGGTGACCGGCATGAAAATTTTTTCCAAATTTCTGTGCAAGGAGTTTTGTGGGCCCCTAAAACGCAATTTTTTTGGGAAGCGTGTGGGTATTTATACCCAGCATACAGCTTAAAAGCTACAGTTTTGGGTGACAGGAGACATTTCAGGGGCTGGCCAATATCCCAGGGATGTGCCTATTGTTAGCGAGTTTTGTTGGGGGACATATGGTTTTTCACATGACAGTGACCATGCCTCTTTCAGGGACGATTTGTAGTCTGTAGGCTAGGACTTGCTATAATGGGACTAGCCAACATGGTGCCCGCCGTTGGACAAACAATGCAGATCAGCAATAATTATCTCAACGCCGGTCATTTGCTGCCTGAAAAACCCCGAATAGATGGCCAGTCGGCGACAGAGTGCCGCCATGCCGTCCACCACACGCAAATAACACGAGCTTCAATTCAGTGTCACAACGGTCGCATCTGACACCTGGCCGTCGCGGTGTTTTTCGCGACGCTGCCCGCTGGACGACCACCCACGCCGCCGACCGCCGTGGACCACCCACATTGCCGACCGTCAAGGCGGGTGGCGGCGTGGGTGTTCATCATCCGTGGTCATCACCCTCTGACTTTAATATCATTGCACGCTGTTTACTTTACAATTTTTTTACAAAATCGATATCGGCGATGTTGCCGATGCCGATTCGCCGATTATCGCCTATGTTCTAGCATTCTCCGATGTTGTCGATTTTAGATGTCCGATGTGTACATCGGCCGAACTCTAGAATGTAGGCTTAAGCAGCTTGTCAGGTATTTCTAAACACGCCCCCTCTAGGCATGGCCTACTGTCTGACTAAGGCCGGACTGGCACTTGTTCAGCGACAGCCCTGACTGGTCCACCGTTCAGTACCTGGCCCAGACTGGCACTTATGCAGAGGAAGTGGTGGGCCGTTCCTTCGTTCGTTCGTTCTTTGCGGGCCGGGGTCCAGCCTACTCTGCACCCCAGCACTGAGACCATATAGCGGTCCAGTGCGCTTGCCCAGGGAGTGGAAGGGAATTGGTAGGTGTGTGCGATGTGTTAGCGACGTTCTGGGAAGGCAGGTTAAGTAGGAGTGAGCAGCTTGTCGGGTATTTCTGTAGCGTGCCCCTTGTAGACGTGGCCTACTGTCTGGCTTAGCTCTGACTGGCGCTGTATATTACACCATCCAGCGACGAGCCAAGTCTATTTACTTCGACTCATGCCAGCGCGGCAGGCAGATTTGACACTGCTAGATCAAGGTGCCTGCAATGGTCACAGTTTATAGCGGACATTGTTGAACCCTTTTTTCCTGCCTGGGATTATCTCCTTGTTCATTATGTGTGCAGGAATTATTAGAAATAATTCTTTGGTAGGCGGACACACCCGGGCTGAGTCAAACCCCGGCCACTGAGCGCATCACGCTCTACTGCACATGGCAGCCGAGTGCATTAATCACTCGGCCACAAGGGCAGGTCGAAGTGGTGGGTCACTGAGCGCAAATTTTAGGTAGATGGGGACGTCGCCTGCAATCCTTCTGCAGACTGTTAAATAGGGGAATGATGTAGCTACAACATTGCCGCTGGAAGTTTTCACACAAATAAACTTTGTAGCAGACTTCTTTCGATAGATGTTGAATTTTACCGGCAAAACAGCAAAATCGCGTTTTGTGCCACCCTTTGGGGGACGTAGGGGTAACGTACACGGTTCATCTATGGCTCATTGGAAAGCGCATGGTCGACTTTCTGTTAGTGCTAATTGAACTTTTTTCGCAAGCTGTCACGGTTGAGGCTCTATGAGCGGATATTGGTCGAAATAGTTGTGTTTGAAGGGGGGTGCGTCACTTTGAGCACAATTTCAGGGTGATTGGGGGTCGCCTACCAACGACTGTTGGCGTCAGAAAACTATACAGAGTCCCTGTGCTATCACGTGGCGTTGTTTGTGTGATCCTACATTTAGCCATTTTGACACAATACCAGCCTGTGACAGATGCAGAGACAGACGGATGGACTGGCACACGATGACGGCCAGTGCCCGTGCTAGCATAGCGTCATGCGGTTAAAAAAATTAAGGATTTTTGCCACACATGGGCGACCGTATATGCCAATCAAGCTGGAATTTGGGTGTGGCTGGCCATCTTGCCAGTGTTGCAGCGACTCAGCAATGCTTACGGTTTCTAGTTGTAAGTTTTGTTTTCTTCGTTTAATTCATTGTATTGGTTATTGAGAGTCATTTGCCATGATCGTGCATACCGTAGTCTGGTGCACTCTTGCACTGCTGAGACCATGCAGACTCGACCAGACAGGCATGTTGCTTAGCGCTGCATGCCTGCTTCTGTGCTGCTGAGGATCATCGCGTGTGCCGCTGTCTGTGCGTTTTTTTGTACGTCGGACATGGGTAGATACTTGAGAGCTGACAGTAGGACACAGTATTTGTCACTTGCCATAAGTTCATCTATTTACACAGCGTGTGCACTGAATGTCAAACTTCAGGAATTGAAAAATAAAAAAAGAATAAAAACTAGATGGCTGTATTGTGTTGACTGAACACAATACAGCATTCGCCCGTAGCGGTCAGCTATCCATGCACAAGCTGTTTACTTCCTGCATTCAACGATCCTAGTGTCACGTGCCTGCGACTGAGTCATGTCAGCATTATCTGCCACGATACTTATTCTCAGTTTCTAATTCAGTCTGCTTTTCTTCCATATATCGGTCACCAGGCAGCACCAGCACTGCGGCGTACTATTGGTTTTGATATGCAATATCGAACAGCGGACGTTGCGGAAAATTTGGGTAGGTACCTCTCTTGTGCGGAATGTACAGTCCAGGGGAATGATTTTGAATTGATTTTAACGGTAAAAGTGGAAACTAAACATCCCGTAGAGGGTCAATTTGGTAGTGAATTTTCAGCGATCTGTAATCACTGCAGAGTGATGGTGGCCTGTAGTTGCAAGACCTGGAAATTTTGTGAGTAGTTTTTGCGTTTTTTGGAAAAACGACCCCTTGTGATAAAATTTTCCAAGTTCTGTTCTGAAAGTTTTCAGTCTCATCAATTGACCTTGTCGAAATTTCGTGAAATTAATCTGACAGGAAATCGGCGAAATTGTGCATTATTTACTTGACAAAAAACAAAACTGAATTTCGGCTGCCTCACAAACTGTCGCTGCTGCACGGATTGTGCCCAAAATCTGCCAGGGCCAGCCCCCAACAATGTGCTCACAGTGCTCTAGATTTCATCCAAATCGATTCACTTACGGCAGAGTTATAGCCAAACGTCTGAACACCGTTTTTTGCCCTGTAGAATATTTCTATGATTTGCCCGAAGCTATGCTTCGCTTAGGGCGAATAAAAATTCTGTTATTAATGTTTGCAATTATTTAAGAAGCCTAATTTCAAGTAATTATGATGATCACAGATATTGATCTTGTGAAGCAAGTAGTGCTTTTGTGATGGCGATTACTCAGCCATGTAACATCATGTACTTATAGCTTTCTTTATTTGTAATTTTCTGATGTTAGTATATTAAGATGATATTATGTACTGATGAATTGGCAGGAGCTGAAGATATTCTACCAAACAGCAGCTGGTACTGCACAAGCGAGTAACGGTTCTGCAGTTGTTATGCTGCATGGGGCTGGTTCCAGTTCACAAGTTTGGATTAAAATCAGAACCATGCACTTGATTGCTGCAATGGGTCATCGAGCTATTGCTGTCGACCTGCCTGGTACACTTCTATGCATTGCGTTGTGAAATACTGCATTCTGCTTGGAATCCTATGTATCACTTATAGTTGACCAAGTACAAATCAGTAACCCAATTATTGTAATTATTATTCCACCTCACCAAGCTTGCAAAGTGTTAATATGTTAAAATACTGAGTTACGCATACGTGTAATAAATACACTTCCTCAATGCAGATATCCAGTTCAGTAAAATACTGAGCACTTTTGCATGTCATTAGTAATCCATGTTTCATGCTTTTGTTTTTGAAAGTTTTTTATTAGCTCACTTCTTAGCCTGAAAACAGTTACTCAGAAGCACTGAATACCAGACAGCTGCAGAGTTTGTAAATACCCAGAAATTTTGTCATTGGCTGTAAATCAAGTATATATCATGTTCTCTGTTCATTACTTTTGTCATTCTTCCTTACTTTAACAAATGTTTTGATTCTTTAAACATGACAAGTTTTTCATTTGACATTGTTGTCATTTATTTGCCACATAATTTAAACATGACTGCCACTGTCGAGTAATTTACTGCTCATTCAAGTACCTTAATGAGTATTTGAATGAAACAAGAAGTGGATCGTGAGTAAGTAAAGGGCTAAGTTAGGGAGTACACCTGTAGTGCACGAACCGACGTTATCACTCACCAGGCGTTAATCTCCGAGCATACTGCTACTTGCTACTGGTGGCTGGTGGGATGTGGCAGTTGGACTGACGGAGTGGTGGTATAGGCTAAATATATGCCAAAGGTGTCCGATTAGGCACAGTAACCAAAAAAGTGCCTTGAAAAAAGATTGCAGGAAGTGGAAATGGTAACTAGAAATAGAAAGTTTCAAGTACTCGTAGTAAAAAAACACTCGAGTAGTTTACTGCTCCAGTAGTACTCAAGTATTCATAGCAGCCCTAGATACAAAGTATAGGCAAAGTTATGTGTTGTTAATTTGTTATGCTTGACATCATGATGCTTACTAAGATACATATTTTCTAGTTCATGCCTCTTTTAAGTTACTTTTCTGACAATGGCGATTCCTTAAATGTATTAGCTTATATGAAATTTGAGACACTTGAATGACGTAAAGTTTGGTTTTAACGTTTTACTGTTATATGTTTGAGGTGTGTGTGTGTGTGTGTGTGTTGTACAGGCTGGGGTAAGAGCAAAGATGCCGTGCTGAGCAAGCCTACCGAGCTAGATCATTTTCTCACAGCGTTTTTTAAAGCAGTGAAAGTGGACCGGCCGATGTTGATCAGTGCATCAATGAGTGGTAGTTTCGCGTTGCCATACATGATGTTGCCAGACCCTCAGTCATGCAGTGAACGAGTGTCTGCATTTGTGCCCCTCGCTCCAGTTAGTACGTCAAAGTTCACCCATGCACAGTACCATCGCTGTGAGGTATGGCAACTTTATTAATAATCATAACAAGTGTCCAGAGTAATATGGTAAAAGGCTGCATTGCCAACTTGTCATCCCTTGCGGATGCGAATGGATTCGTCCAGTGTCGACCCCCGTCTAACATATGGTCTCTTGGACCCATGTGCATCAGCCCCACAGACGGCATCTCAGTTGGTTCAGCCGTTTTGCAGAGCTCACCCTTTTATCTAAACCTGCAAAATCCTGTGCTCAAGTTTGCAATACTTTTTGATGGCCAGACCAAAACTGCCCCTTTCCATGAGGGATCTGGCATGCTATTCACTATATGCGTACATACGCAAAAATTTCTGTCGTACGCTCGTTCTGCGATTTTTCATACGTGCTATTCACTGTCCGTAAAAATTGTCTTACATACATGCAGCCCACGATGATCATATTCTATTTATAGAACGCCTACTTCAGTGGGCGTGCTCGTTAAGTAGCATGTTTGGTTTGTCAGTATCTCGATCAGTTCAGCTGTTTTTACCGGGCTCACGAACATGACCATCAGACACATAGACCGCACTACTCCATCTGTAGCAGTAGGCCACATCTTATGCACTGCATGCATGTGATGTGGCTCAATAATAATAATATTAACATTATTGTTATTATTATTAACTTACTATGATAATAGAATTTCTTGGCACCTCACTGTTTCTTGGCACGGTTCTGGATCTGATGTGGGCATAAAGATGCAATGAGTTGACCACAACAATTGACAGGTTGGTTTCTGTTGGCTCAGAAAGCTTCTGTTGGCTTTACCTTTACCTTTACGTTTAGACCTACAATAACAAGTGTCCAAAGTAATGTGGCAACAGGCTGCATCGCCGTCTTGTCACCCCTCACCGTGGCAACTCCCGGAGGCGGCACTTTATTTCGGTATGTAACCAGCCACGCAGGTCGACTCAGCCTTTCATCCTTTCGAGGTCGATAAATTGAGTATTAAGCTGTAATCGGATGTTTGCTTCCTCGCACGAGTGGTGACGTCTGGTGAATGCTTACGGGGGTGAAGGCCTGGTGCGGTTGATTGGAGCGGTGGTGTGTTTGCTAGCTGCATAACGCGGGTCCAATTGTACGTTAATGCGTGCAATTGGATGGCCGCAGTTTGCGCTGCAGCACCATTGGCTCTTGCCAACCAACTGCCACTTCTGAGATTGTAAAGCGCGCTGGTCCTGTCATCGCGTAAGCTGCGCTATATAAGAAACCGACCTTTACCTTTATTCTATTAAAAGCTTCGTTTTGTAGCCCGAAGATGCTACATCTGTTGCGCTGCTTGCAGTCAGCAGATAACCATGCAGTTGCTCTTAATATTTTTGATGGCCATCTGAAGTCTGGCATTAGCAAAATCACAAATTCTGCTTTGTCCGACATTCAGTGGCTACAGGTTTCTGTGTCAATTACACACGGAGGCCTGGGGTGAGAAAGGTGTCACTGCTTGCAATTCCCGTCTTTTTAGCATCTGTGGTGAGCATCCTTTCCCTCCAGGAAAACATGTTGTTATTATATCTCTGCCCCGCTGACACTTCCCTTGAACAATACGTGTCCACATGGTCCTCATCAGCTGACTTATCACCAGATCCTTTGCCGGGAAAAAGAGTCTTTCTGGGACAGACGTTTGGCTGACCACGTATTCATCAAATCCTCACTTGTTGAGCCATCGCAGAGAGCAAGGTTCCTGGCATCGCATAGTGGTGACTGGCTCCTTGCATTGCCCATCGCTAACTGACGTATGCTGCTTGGGCTTAGTTTGTGTGTCCCACACAACTGTCACTGTGGGACTTTAGTGGATGCCCACGCACTTTTTGCTATGGTGTGCAAGAAGGCACTGCGCAAAATCGCAAGGCACAATGTTCTCAGCGACATTATTTGGCGAGCCTTCAGTGCTGCTGGAATTCCGGCTGTCAAAGAGCTTTGTGGGCTAGATAGACAAGACAGAAAACGTCCAGACAGCATAACCTTAATCCCATGGAAGGATGGACTTATCAACGAACGGGTGGACGTTTTGTGATTTGGGATGTGACAGTTGTAAGCCCATCAGCTGCTTCCTCCATTGACAGAGCAGTCACAGATGGTGGCACACTGGCTGATATAGCGGCTTCCAGCAAGACAGTGAAATACTCAACTCTGTCTTCAATGAACAGTTTATTTTTCAGCCAATTGCAATTGAAAGTCTTGGTGCATTTAGTTCAGCAGCGTTGGACTTTCTTCTGGAACTGGGCTGCCGGATTAGCACTCAGCCTGGCGATGTCAGAGTTCATACTTACTGCAACGTATTTCTGTTGCAATACAGCGCTGTAGCTCAAGTGCTTTTGCATGATACTTTGACTGTCTACGTTCTGGACCAGTAGTCATCCAGCATTCTTGTTTTCATTTTGTTTTTTAGCCCTCCAGTCATATACACTTTGGGCATAAAGAATAGCAAGTGGTGAAAGAATTTTGACGAAAGGTCGCATCGTCGTCTTGTCAACCATTGTGGCAGCGAATGGATTAGTCCGACCTTGACCCTATCTAGTAAATGTTCCTTGGGCCCGTGAGTCAGCTCCCAAATGGCATCTCAGTCGGTTCAGCCGTTTTTGCATACACTGCCGCAAAGCCTCCCAATGCTTTTCGATGGGCAGACAACCCCAAAAATTGGCCTCTCCGCTTTCTGCATAATTTAGTGCTACACAGCCTATATTCAGCAAGTAAAATGGTAGAAAGAGATGTAACATATTGTACTATCATCAGAGGAGAACCGAGCCACAGCCGTGATTAACATGTACAGAAAATTACAGGAAGTAGTAAAGTATACGTCGATTTGTATAGCGCATCGTCGTTTGGTTTAGGAAGTTTGGACATGTTTTTTCAGATATGCTAGCAGACAGACATGCTGACCGCAATACTTCTCACCCCTATCGGAGGCTAAGATCTCCAAAGATTCTGTTTTGGGGGACCATTGTGGCTGGCCCAACATGAAGTAACTTAGGAAACAAGTGGTTAAAGAATGGTGACAAAAGGCCATATCGCCATGTTTTCACCCCTCGCAGTGGCAAATGGAAATGTCCGACCTTGACCCACTAATATATGCTTCATTGGGCCCACATTACTCAAACAACATCTCGGTCAGCCTTCCAGACCGTATGTCGATTGGTTCAGCCATTTTCGCATACACTACAGCAAAGGCGTAAACATGTGAGTACTTAATTTGGGTATGCTGTAATGTTACAGATTCCAACAATGATTGTCTATGGAACAAAGGACACACATCTTGGCTTACAGTCAGTTGGAAATCTGCGAAACATGCCAAACAGTGAGATTATGCCGATGGAGGGTGCTGGCCATGCAAACTACGAGGAGAGGGCGGATGAATGGAACCGACTACTCTACAACTTCCTGCTGGCTGTTGAACTGAAACAGCATTGATAGTGTTGCTGCACCAGTTTCTTGTTTCCTTATATACTGTGTTGTATGTTGTTAATTCATGTGCCTTAAGTGGATCCAGTGTTAAGTTCATTTAATGTTTAGTTATTTTAAAACTCTCCAAGAATTCTTGTTGCATGTTTTTTGCAGCATCATATGTTGTTTTTTTTTTGCAAAATAGGCATATAAACTAATTTAGTAACTTGTATTAGCCCTAAATTAATCAGTTAGTTCATCATCATCATCATCAAACATAATATTTATAGTGGCCTAAATAGAAAGTCCATTTCAAGGACCACTATAAGAGTACAAAGAGTAACAGTTAAGCAGCATTGTAGCAGCAGCGAAAAAGTTCTGTCTTCAAGCGCCGTCCGAAGACGGCCAGTGACGGAGTAGACGTAACTTAGTTGTTCAGCAATTTAAATTAACTTTTCCCAGGTAAGCTTCTAGAAAATGTTTTCATGCTTATCTTAGCAGGCTCGATTTTTCTCAGTGGTCAGCACTCGGAATCATCGACTATCTGTAGTTGTTTCGTTTCAGTTATAGATTGTTTGTGACACTGAGTTAAGGTTTTATGCCCCACCCGACACAAAACAGGTTGTTTCGGAGACGTTCTTCCCAGCCAATCTCTTGGCTTAGTACTGAAAAGTGTTTGTGGCAATTATTTGAAGCAGTGTAGGGCCTACATGTGAACTACATTTTAGATGTCTGCATCAAAACCAAGTTGCTTACTGATGTTTGGTATTGCCAGTCACTGAGATGTGCTGTTTTCGTAAGTATGGTAAAACATATTGTTATATGTCTACATAATGCTGCATGCAACTAATAGTTAGGGCTGCAAGAAAATCGCAGAATCACGATCACCGTGAATACCATGATTTTGGGCGTGTGCCGTGATTTTTGGCGATCGCCGTGATCTTGCGTCACAGCCGTGATTATCGGTGGACTATGCACAAAATCAGCATGGTGGCTGTGTAAAAAATCTCATTCAGTATTAGTGTTCAGACACTGTCACACTGATGGTCGAATACAGCGCGTTTTGTACAACCATGGCTGAATTAGCGCAAGCAGTTTGATCCACAGCAAGCCAAAACACTGTCTTTCAGTATAACTGTAACGATTAATACTAGCAACAGCCTAAATGTTTACCAGTAATTAGTGACGTTTGCCGAATTTCAGCAACGACTGTTGCCTTTTTTGAACTGAGAACTCTCCACTAGGAGTCACTGCAGTTGTATCACTCTGCATGGTACAACCCTGTAATTCCATTGATGCTGAGTGCAGTGTTAGTACACAGCAGTTAATGCTCCGCAGCATCCGAGCTTCTCTGACAGTGACACCAACTTGGCTCTTCAAGTAACGGTGGCATTCAATGCCAGGGATTAAACTGAGATTAGTTTATTACTATACTAGCGGCTTACCCGGCAGAAGATGACCCCTGTGAACCATGAAAAGTTTCATAGAAATCGGTCTGCACGTTTTTTAAAAATCCAGAAGACAAACACACGGACAGACAGACTTTCATCTGAAATTTTGGCCGTTTGACAAACTTTTCTTATTTTCATGATCCTACATGGATGTTATGTGGCATGGCATATGACTTTTATACAAGTTTTACTGCTTTGCATTAAAGTGCAGCCAAATAGTGACTTTGAAGGCAATACCTATGATGAGTATTGAATGCCATTTTACTGTTTTTTCCTAGTTAAAAAATACTGTGTGATTTTGCAGATTATTACCGTGATTTTCTTGCAGCCCTACTAATAGTCCATTTACTTGAAACTACAGGTCCACCCTCGTAAATCCGCCATAATTCGTTTTCTGAAAATTTTGCGGATTAACGAATTTGGCAGAATAACGAAAACAGGCTTTTTGTGGGGCAGGGTGTGTATTGTGTTCGTGTCTGTACAGAGTAAGCCTATATGCACCACACAACATCATATTACTGTTGTAAAACGGTACTGAGTGATCTTGCAAAAAATCAGTACATACCCAGTTTGAATCAAATTTATTTATCAGTTTTGTAAATTTACTAAGCACTAAAATAGCCAGTTATCTTGCTCTGACAGAAATTTTTCATGGCCCTTTTCGGTTTCCACAGAAGTTTAGCAGGAAATAATTACAGCTGTAGTGTAGTTCGGCGGATTAACGAGTGGTAAATCAATAGGTTGCTATTGAAAACATTTTGGCGGTTGGCGAATAATTGGCGGATTAACGAGTGGTTTTAACATGGGAATGAATTTATTCTGTGCAGTTTTGGCGATTAGCGAATTTGGCGTATTAACGGGTGGCGGAATAACGAGGGTGAACCTGTAATATTAGTTTCCATGTTCAGCTGGTTAGACTTAATTAAATTATAAAAACAAAAACTGGCTTCAGTTTCTCTTTATTGTAAAAGCCGCCGTTCTAAAACAGCAAATATCAAAATTTTATCCGCAAATTCAACGCACAGAAGCTAGCGATCACATTT
>Ga0209780_1002456_pt1 | contig 13177 bp, 6 predicted proteins | sample WorMetexBAHAMAS2_FD_187384 | JGI IMG/M metagenome (GOLD analysis project Ga0209780, IMG submission 187384) | Marine gutless worms symbiont microbial communities from Max Planck institute for Marine Microbiology, Germany - Inanidrilus exumae... | ecosystem: Host-associated > Annelida > Digestive... | reverse complement strand
ATTTAGACGTGTGGCTGTTGAGATACACGAGCGGACAGACACACAGACAGACAGAGAGACAGACACGTTCCCTGGCGGTGGCGAAGTAATCACCATGTACAAACGCTGAAATTCACGGCAAACCCCACAATTCACGGCTTCCGTAAATTCCTTGCATTTTTTATTTTCGTAGAGCTCTGGATCTGCATCTGGATCTGGATCTGGATAGATAGCAATGTCCTCCGGAGGACACAGCGCACTGTAGCCTATGGATCAGCTGCTGATCACTACAGAATATATATATTCTATGCTCCTAGTTCCGGTGTGGTGTTGTTGAAAATGGGCGTGGCTGTTGTTTACGGTTTTGAAAACGTGTAATTCTAAACAAATATTGTATTTTTGCACTTTGCATGTTTTATACATAATTATGGATAACTTCGTTTCAGCCAGATGGACAGCAATCGTGCTGACATGTAGAAATGAGCAAATCGCTAATGCGTTTCAGAAAGGTACTGATGTGAAGTAAATTCCGCGGCTTGCTGCAGGAAAATCATCTATATTCCGCGGCATAACCGTAACCTGTCATTTATGAGTAAACTCAGCCGTGTTGTCGATACATTGCGCTAAGTTTCGTTATAAACACGTCAGTAAATAATCGATCGTTTTTGAAAACGCTGTGTCTTGATGTCCAAAAGTGGGACGTCTAGTAACGCTGTCCCCATGTCCGACAGTCAGACGTCTACTTTACGCATCTACACATCCGACAGTCGGATCTCCATTAACAGTAACCTCTAGGTCCGAAAGTCGGACTTCAGGTTACTGCAACTATACGTTTGACAGTCGGATCTCTAACCCTAATGCTAACCCTAATGCTAACTATAAGTTCTAACCGAAACCCAAATCTAACCCTAACCCTTACCGTACTAAACCGGAGATCCGACTGTCGGACGTGTAGTTGCGCCAATTAGACGTCCGACTTTCGGACGTGGACGTGTGACAGTCTGATATATTTCATTCACCAGATGGCGATACATAATGCAACCAAACTAGTACCACTAAGCAGTCAAACTAAACTGACCGTAAGCATCACCGAAACCCTAACCCTAAACCTGACACTAACCATATACCTAACCGTCACCGTAGGCCTAACCCGAACCATAATATTTCTGCACACATTGTTGACACCTGTAAGAAGGTTTCTCGGGATTTATAAAAGGATTTTTTTCAAGGAGGTGCATAGCAGGATTTGTGGATGGGGTGAATAATTGCACTACCAAGTAATTGCACTACTCGTTCGCTGATGTAGCAGCTGTACTCAGCTCAGAAAATGTCAGCGACAAGAAGTTGATAGTTGATACTACATAGAGGTTACTGTTAACGGAGATCCGACTGTTAAACGTGTAGTTGGGCGAAGTACATGTCCGACTGTTGGACATGTAGTTGTGCAAAGTAGACGTCCGACTGTAGGACCTGGCGACACAGCATTATTAGACGTCCACTTTCGGGCCTCAAGACACACTTCATTTTGAAAAATGTGATGAAAGTGATTGGTTACCTCACAGGCTTCTATTTTTAGAGCGGCATATATCATACCCAGAAACGAAGGCATGTGTACGGACCACCAGTGGACTGAAAGGAGGTCATTTTGCTGGATTTATTTACATTGTAGTACGTTGTCACATTAGTGATCGAATTAATCACCAAAACTTAATTATCAAATTCTGCAGAAACGGGGAAAGTCTGCAGCTAGGCTCGAAATTCTGCAGCTCGCGGAAAACTGTGGGCCCTAGTGATTAGTTACAACTTTCTGATGACTGTTGATAGGTGTTAACTGAAATGAATTATAACGTAAGACATCACTAAGGCAGCTAGTAACACTTGTGGAATTTTTTGTTTCTGCAGAGATGGAGATACGTCGAGATAAAGGTGAAATTGATGAAAATGTGATACTGCTTACTGTTGAAGACCCGAAGAGCAAAGTTGGCAGTGGCGGCGCGACTCTGAATGCCCTTCTGGTAGTTGCAGAATACATCAGTGCAAAGCAAGGCTATACGGTGTGAAAAGTCCAAATTTTTATGTAATTGTATGTTGCTTATAATCCTGCATCCAGCCAATACATCCATAAAAATTCATAGGTCCAGAGAATTTGATTTTTACGCCTACACCACGTAGACAGTGTCTGCAAAGGCAGTATGTTTTTAGGCTATCCCATTCGTTCCTTTGTCTGTCTCTCTGTCTGTTTGTTTGTCTGTTCATTCTTCTAGTCAGATATTTGTTACGTGATATCTCATGAACGGCTTGAACAATTTTGATAAAACTGACAGGAGCCCCTTCTGATGACCTGATTAGATTCTTGAGGTCAAAGGTGAAAGGTCAAGGTCACACCTTGGTTCAAGTGTGTGGTGGTGAAGGCAACCACGTTGATACTGGTGCATAAAAGTCTAGTTCAGATGATATCTAGGAACAGCAAGAAATTGAGATGTTGTGTCCGAACATAGTGCACGTCAGATGATCGTCTTTCTGCCAGTAAAAATGTCACAGACCATGCTCTGTATCTATTTTTGATGTACGAGCCATAAATTGTGCTGTGTGCGATTTTGGCTCGATTTGGGCCGTCGGCTTGCATGTCTGCCCGCCCGTCCGTCTGCCCGGCCTGCTTGTACCCACGCGCCTCGTAAGCCACGCACCGTGCCGCCCCCTCTCCCTTCGCCGGCGCCCACAGCCGGTCTGTGCACGTCGTCTGTCCACGCTCGCTGCTTGCCGCCCGTGTGATGTCTGCCGCCCGACCCTCGATTATTCACGTCAGCCACGCCCCCGTGGCCAGCGCGACAGTCCTATTATTATATATAGATGCTGTATCATTGCACCATCACGCTGATCACTCTGTCTCTCACACGTTGCAGGTGGACACAGATATCTGGCAGTATGGCATCTTCCTCACAGCAAGTTTGCCCAATCAAAAATCACTGGTTTTTACCCACACCACCTGCATTGGGCACCCCCTATTTGGTGCAATTCCAGTGGAACTTCATCAAGATCTATGGCGAGAGATAACTAGATTCCGTAGCTACCATGCAGCATTGATTGCTTAATCAATGTTCAGTCGTTTTAGCACAATACCAGCACGTGATGGACGGACAGACAGATGAGTCAAACGATGGATGGAATTGCTCTGTCAGTATCACACTGTGCGTAGCTGTGCTATGCTAGTGTGCAATGAGAAGCTACCAATAATTTGGGTCGACATGTCAATTTCTGCAGCTTCTTTGTGGCAGTTAGTTGATTGTTTGGTTCATTTATTTGATCCTGGATTTATAATACCTGCTGTTGGAAGGATGCATGACAGTTCTCTGTACGAGTATTAGATTCGCTTTGTTGTGATAGGTGTCTTCTTTGGTCATATTCTGAAGATTGAGAGTTGTTTTTTTGCAGGTAAATTCACTGTAAATATAAGCATTGTACAAACAGTAGATACGAAAGATATGCTAGAGGCGATTAAAGGATTGAGTGACGTAATGGACATCTGGCCCTTACCTTACACACTTGCTCTGAGTAGAAGAAGGCTGCTGAGAGAAACTGAGCATGACTGGTCGTTGATGCGATGGTTTCAGGTCGTGAATGCGGACGTTCTGAACTCGTCTCTGATTCTCATCATGCACACGGTATGATTCTGACGGTATTCTTCAATCTAAAAAATACACTGATTTGTGTGAACAGACATTTAGTGTGCATTCGTGCCTGCCATATGAAGTATCGATGTCAGCGAGTGACTCATTCAGTGGTTGAAGCAAGGATGAGGTTTACTGAGTGAGTTGGCGTCAGGAACAACAAAAAGCTCAGCTATCGCAGAAGGACCACACAATGCGTTATGTCAGTTGAAATCTTATCAACTGAAATGGCATCCAGAGGCGAATGGCCTTGAAGGTCACTCGAGATTGTGAGAAATGGCACGATTTGACATATATCACTTCCTATTAGTGCGCCGTAGTGGCAACATCTCTACCATGCGTCATTTTTGAGATATTACCACTTTTGCAGTGTGTGTAGCCTTGAGAAATCCTTAGTCCCTAGGTTGTTGTATGGCGTTGTTTTTGTGATCCTTTGTTTAGCCATTTTGATAGAACTGACGTATGACAGGTGGATAGAAGACGGACACAGCCACAGCAGATACCGTGCTAGTGTAGTGTTGCCCAGTAAAAATTTTGCAATAATTGCTGTTAAGGGAGCAACTGCCTAAGTATGGTTAATGTGGAAAATGCCGTAGTATGTAAAATACAGGTTTTAAAGCAGTGGATGTGGGCATAGGTCGCTCGCTGGCTTGCAAGTCTTTGTGCTGAGCCGAGCTTGCTGTTTTAAACACTGCATTTTGTATGCAGTTAACGGCCGTGTGTATTGTGTTGAGTACAGTAGTATGTTATTCTGTATATTTGTATCAGGGCCGCAGCTATCCATTTGATGCATGTGGCAGAGCTTTTGTTAGTTTGCCGATGTGTCAACCGCAGTCTTGTGAACAGTTCAGTGGCATAGTTACAAACTTGGATCTTCTGCTCGAGACAGTAACTACACAGGTACTGGTAAATTTGTTTCATTCTTCAAGTTATCAGTCTCATATGGGCTCTGGGCCGGCAATGCACTTTGATTCATTTGTTGATACCGGCACTATATAAACCGTTTGTTTACTTACTTACTTCTTTAGTATTTATTTACTTCCTTAAGAATTGGCCCCTTCCATTTCCAGGCCGGAGGTCGTAATAGGCGACCAAACCTGGCTTTATTTTTTGTGCTTGTTTTATGCTGTTTTAGATTTTGTTATGGATGCATGTTTGCTTTTGTTGTGTTAGGTTTGGTTTTTCAGTACTAAGCCAAGAGATTAACTGTCTCTGAAATGACCTGTTTTGTGTCGGGTGGGGCGTAAAACCTTTAACTCAGTCAGTCTTTCAAGTTATCAGATACCTAATTCAATAGTTTATTATTTGTTGTCATTTAAAATGGGCGAAGTTAGTATGCAGTTAGAAATTAAGTGAATAAGGTTGATAAAAGTGTACGTGGATTGTGTCTTTGTAGCTGGCTGTTTCATCACCGCCGGGTGTTTGGGTCTGCAGTTCAGATATGTTTCTCAGCATTGCTGCTCCCGTCGGTAGAGTGAATGTAGTCATTTTTCTCAGTATTTAGATTGCAGCCTTATTTCCAGGTCAACCTGGGTAAGCTGACACCAGAAAGATATACACATCTTTATTTCGTCATCAAGACAGCCATACAATACAGAAAGTAATAAGATAATGAAACAAAACAAAAGATAATAATAAAAATAATGATCGGCCTAATTGCAGTTACAAGACGTGGTTATTTGGCACAACAAATTGTCGAGTTGTTCATAACCATCAAAATACTTCTGCTTTCGCTTCATCAACATTTTATCAACATCATCACAGTTAAACATGTCCATACAAATCTGTACATTTTTGTCAGTTTTAACATTAAAAATTTTCCTGTCCCATGAAGAAATGGCATAATCCATTGACCTTATCTGGGCTTTATTGGGCGAGCAAAGGTTCAGGCCATATAAGGCTACTGGTAGGCATTTCATTTTCAGCAGTTCTACCCTGACGTGTTCAGAAGCCGAACGGCTGACTTTCCCAGAAATAGAGATATAAAACTTTTCTGTATTTTAGCGAGGCAAGGAATGATGGGGTGTCAGTGGCATCAGCTGGACCATATGAAAATCATCTGCAGCTCACTCGAGGCAGATAACCATGCGGTGCCAGCCCCCCATCAATCCATATTTTTACAGGCCAGATGCTGTTTGTGATGCTCAACCGACAGTGTCAACGCACTCAAGGCAGTGGGATGTTGATCTGTTGGTTTGTTAATACCAGCTTTGAGGTTCAAGGATGTGGCCATTGCTCAACAAATTGTTGGTATTTATCCACAGCTTTTGGCAGAGTGTGAATCTGAACTGTCACTGTAAAAACTGCTCATATGCATGTGCATATGATTGTGTGCAATTGTTGTACACAGTACAGCACTGAACAGTTATGATAAATTTCCCCATTATCTTCCAGATAGCCATCATTGCTCAGGTGTAATCTACTGTCATTGTTCAGGTGTTGTGTACTGGAGGGAGGGTACGACCACTTAGTGGATAGGTTGGGGAATTAAAGCCGGGTCCAGGAGATGTATGTGAAGTGAGCGTACACAGTCAGGGAACATGACGTCAATATCAGGGAAATTATTGTATCAGGCAAACTGGAACAAATCAACCAAGGCTATTTCTTGATCCAGTGCATTTTTGAAATGTCACGACCTATCAATGACACAAGCTGAAATGCGTGATATGTTGCTATGCTGCATCTTGTCATGATGATGATGGGCATAGAACAGTTTGCCGTCATTGTTCAAGCTCACTTTCCGATGGGAACTGTGGACATTTCTACACCATTCGAGCTTTGTCGACCACTGAACTGACTTAGCTTATTGTACCATCTCTTGCAGTACCTCTGAGACTGTGTAAAGTACCCTTACAGTGTATTCACGACAGTGTCACTCTAATCAGTACATTTTAAACAAGGTATCGCCTTAACGGGACGTAATACTACTGGCCCGTCGTGCAGTGTTACAGTGGAGCTATAATTAGACTGGAGGCGGCATGACATCATCGCCTGGCTAGCACTGGTGAAGCCGCCTGCAGGCCCAGATGACGACGACAGGCGCCAGAGAGCAAAGTAATACTGGCCCCCTACACTATGTGTAGACGGGCCAGTAATAATAATAATAATAATAGTAGTAATAACAATGCTGCTTGTACAACTTACTGGAAAAATCAGACAATTTGGTGGTATTATGTACAGATGCTAGCGTCATTCAGCATTGCGATGCTTGTCTAATAACTTTGCCGGCGACAATTGACTATGCACAGCAGCATGGCGTCTGTAAACTCGACTCCTCGGTGAGATGTGTTTGTTTTTTTGTTTGTTTTTTTTGTCGGAACTTCAAAAGACAGAATGAGAGCGGTATAGTTTGTAAAATTTTGCAGCAGTCACTGTATAAGCAATTAAGTAAAAAAAATTTTAAAGCACTGTAATCCTTTACTTGCAAATGAATCAGAGCTGCTGGGATCAACCACCACAGGTTGTCGAAAGCAGATTGAAGCGAATAGATTTTCGGAATGCATCCAAGGTTTTGCGTGCGCGAAAAGAATGTGAATAGTTATGTTTACACTAGTATACACATTATCTGTGTAGACATTTCAGTGTTTTGTCTTTGTTTTGTGTGATTTTATTGTTTTATATGGATGATTGTGCTTGTTTATTGGATTGGTTTGGCTTTATCTAATAGACAACTGTTAATAAACATGGATGATGATGACTGTTTTGACATAGTAGACGTGCCATGCTCTGCTGCAGTGCAGTAGGCTGAGATGTCAGCATGGTTTATGCGTTTCATAGGCCAACTCAGTCTTGCATTCCTCCAGGGTCGCTAAATCGAGTACCTGCTTTGGCTAGAGGTAAAGGCGGGATTCATACCTCTGTTGGGTGGCAGGTAACACTGTGTGATCCCATATGGCATGTGAGTTTCTTAGCGGTGAAGAGCTAAGTTGATGCTAACTGCGGTACACCGTTCACTTTACTTTAGGAAAGGACGAGAATGATTATGTGAAATGATGATGAAGTGGAGGTGTTAAACGTGGAATCAGGCCACAGATAACTTGAAGGAGCCTGCTGATAAAGATGTGAGAAAGTAATCAAGTGTCCAAAATAGTTTGGCAAGAGGCCACATAGCACCTTGCCACCCCTCAAGGCCGCAAATGCATTCGTCTGCTGCGTGCGCTGGGCAGGCACAGTGCTCGAATTGTTGGGAGTACGGGGGGATTTCCCCCCACTGTGGTTGTGGACCCCATGTAATACACAGCGTCGAAGCCTTGGCACTTTCGGCGCCTTGTTGTCGTCCCCCACTATTTTTAAGTTTGACCACTGGGCAGGCATATTCGCCACAGGCGGATAGAGTGCATTCATGCATAGGTACGTTACAATGCGCCGGCCCGAATAACTGTTTTAAAATAATTTTTCAATAATAATAATAATACCACAGTAATTTTGATGGTGCTGTCGTCATGGCAAAGCCATTGGAACAATTCATCTGGTTTATTTGATGAATGGAGACTGAGTGCCAGGTCGCCACCAACCTTCAAGCCAAGCCAACCACCTTGGACTATGAATGTTTTTGTAAAGGCTGCTACCATACCAGCCTCATCCACTATTGCTGTTCAGTGAATGAGTGATTTTGTTGATGAAGCTAATACCAGCTGACCAGGTAAGTCTGGATAAGGGATGGAAAACAAGCCAGGCAATGGTGGCTAAGTGATGAAGACAGGGTTGTTGTCAAGTAGTCAATGTCTCTGTTCAGGGTTGCATTGAAGACATTCTTTATCAGTGTCAGTGCCATGAGACATTGAAAGGCTGCACGTTGCCGTCCTTGCCTTCTGGTCTTGTGCCGTTGGTTTGTTTCTTTTGTGTTTCGTTTTGTCAATTAGTTATACACAAGGTTTCTCTATCAATGTTTGGATAGTGCTGCTGACGTCTGGCCTGGGACACTAGTGGTTAGACAAAGAAAGTGTCGGCAGTTGTTGTTGTTGCTGTAGATAAAAGATTTTAAGAACTCGGTTCGTTCTGGTAAACAGACATTACATTACATTACATTAGAACTATTTATAGTGGCCTAAGTAAATATATCTGCAAGGACCACTATGGCGACCAAGCTATAAAACAATGTCTGGGTATGATTGCTATATTAGTTAATAGCAGTGATGAGTTGTACGTGTGAGATGGTGGCAGTTGCCTACACAAGGAGCACTTTTACTGTCCATTTTCGTTCAATGCTTGAATTATTGCACGCTTTGTTATACAGCTTTTCTGATTTCTAGTTTCCTAATTCATTCTTATGCTAATGGTGGAGGGAGCGTAAATGGCTCTGTTTTTATGGCCAAAATGCCCACCCTATCACTGAAACAACAGCCTCAGAGCACCGAAGGGAAATCCCAGCAAGGGAAATCCCAGCGTCGAACCCATCCCGGGAAAATCAATTTTTTGATCCATTGTCTCTCCGCTGAGGTCAAACTGTTTTTTACTGGCTGTGCAATGCCATTTCTGAGACTCTATGCATATATAATGTAGTAGTGGTGATGATGGTGACAATGATAAATATAATTAATATACATTTAGTGAAAAACAAATTATTAGAAATATATCTGACTTGGAGGCGATGGTGAGTATATGAAATAGCAAACGGCATGAGTCCGTGAGCAGTTGGCATTTTATTGTTACAACACTAGTCGTTTAACAGCCCTAAACCAGGACAACCTTGGTAAACCAGCACCAGAAAGAAAGGTATCAAACCTTTCCTGATTTTAATGAAGCAAGAGATTATGGGTGACAGTGGCACTAGCTGAACCACATGCGGATCTTTTGCACCTTGCTTCAGACAGATAACCATGCCAGCGCGTCGTCACTCATTTTTTTACGGGTCATATGCTCTTTATGATACCCAGCTAACAGTGTTAAAGCATTGAAGGCAGTGGGATGTTGATTTGTTGGTTCAAGTCTCAAAGATGTGGACATTGCTCAGCGCACTGTTGCTATTTGTCCACACCCTTTGGCAGAGTGTAAATCTAAACTAACAACTTAACTGTCAAAATTGTTCATTTGTGTGCATATAACTGTGCACAGCTGTCATGCAAAACACAGCACAGAACAGTTGCGTTAATTGTCTTTTCCTCCATGCAGTCTTCATTGTTCAGATATTGTTTGCTGGTGGAGGGGGGGGGAGATTATTTCAGTGTTAGAATACAGTACAGTAATAAAATGTGTATAGCACCATGAAATCAAATGAGGCACTTGATGGTTGGGTACATTACAATTGTTCCTTTCTAACATTTTTAAAACTTGGACAGTTTTGGTAAACCAGCACCAGAAAGAAAGAAAAAGTAAACAGTTGTGTCACCTGTCGAGTACGCCGGTGGGAATCTCACAGAGTTTATTATGTGCGTGCAGAGTGTTTCAAACGATGGATGCCATACTAGAGAAGGCAGATTTTGCATGACATCAGCCCAGTCGTTTGAGGAGCACTGCAACTCCTCATTGGCTGCACACTGACCTGAGTAAATTGGCCGCATGCGATTGTCTCTTGCTTGGACTTTCTGCATACCGTTTAATTTTTTACTGCCAGTTAAAGATTAGTCCTAGCGCCACATACCTAGTGAGTGATACTCGTCTCTGATATAGCCATATTTGTGCTGAAAAAGGATGTTAAACTTCAACCCTGGTGCGGTTGATTGGAGCGGTGGTGTGTTTGCTAGCTGCATAACGCAGTCCAATTGTACGTTAACGCGTGCAATTGGATGGCCGCAGTTTGCGCTGCAGCACCATTGGCTCTTGCCAATCAACTGCCACTTCCGAGATTGTAAAGCGCGCTGTACGCTAACGCGTAAGCTGCGCTATATAAGAAACCGACCTTTATTTTTAACTAACTGCAGTGTATCGTGAGACACAGTGCAATATAGGCTCAAAGAGGGCGTTTCCCACCGGCGTACTCGACAGGCGACACAACTGTTTACTTATTTACTAATGCAACGTCCCACAGCTGCCACGTCCACATCGGTTTGTTTACTTTTGCGTCGTGACTCAACAAGACGTCCACGGTGACCATCAACGATTGCCGAAAATTTGGGTAGGTACCTTTCTGGTGCGCAGCGTACAGCCCAGGGGAAAGACTTTGAGTTGATTCTAACAGTAAAAATGTAAACTAGACATCCCATAGAGGGACCATTTGTAAGTGAATTTCCGGCGATTTGTAATCATAGCGGAGTTATGACGGCCTGAAGTCGCAAGACCTGAAAATTTTTGAGCAAATTTTGCGTTTTGTGGCAAAATCGATCCCTCTCAAACCGTCGCTACGGCGTGGATTGCACCCAAAATCTGTCAGGGCCAGCCCCCCACATTTGGCTCACACTCTTTCAGATTTCATCCAAATCGGTTCACTTTCGGCAGAGTTATTGCCGAACGCGTGGAGACCGTTTTTGCCCCGTAGAGTATTTACATTATAGGCTCTGCGAGCCTATAAATAGTGAGTGATACGTAACGTTAATAAGGTAAACATAGTCACAATGTGTTCCCGCTCACAGCAGTGTCCACATGGAGTCACTGAATGTGCGTGGCCGGCAGTCCAGGTGTTTTTAATTTTTATATGCCAAGTACATGTTGGTGGTGAGTGTGTGTTCATCACGTGCACTCGAGCATGGTGAATTGTAGGTGTCTGGGATAGTGTATCTGAGTGCTAGAGTTGCCGAGAGGCTGCTATCGTGCCACGTGCTGCCACCTCTTGACTCTTGTACTTACCTCGGCCTTGATAGTGGCGCCACACCGATCTGTGTACGTTTTACTTACTTACTGTGTTCACTGACTGCATTCTTCGTTTACTGTTCAAGTGGCGCTTAGGTTTACCGACTCTTGCTTCTCGTGGCGTGCTTTCTTGATGTAAATTATTGCTATTATTGCGTACCGTTGGATGTCTTGCCAGTATCTGATGTAGCATCTGCTGTTTTACTGTAGCTCAGTGGTTTTGTATGCAGTTATTAACGTTTTTAGCTGTTAAATGCATTGAAATTTATTAAATTGACTGTGACATGTTTTGAATGATTTGAATGAATTTTTTAATTTGGATTTTGAAGATCTGACTGTAGGTTGGCCCTTCCATAGTTAGTTAGTTTAAAACGTACAGATGAATGTGGCGTGAGCAAAAGTGCTTCTAGGACACGGTGCACAAACTAGAATTATGGGAACGACTTACTGAAAAGAAAAGATGCCAGATTTCACCTCGATTAGATCGTCGTGTTACCCCTGTTGGGAAAAAAAACAAAAACTGACCTAAAGAAATTAAATACGGCAGTTTGTCGTGCAGGCAATCCTGTCGGTAAAATGCAGTAAAATAAAAACTAACTAGAACCTTTATTTCATTCTCAACGCACTCGTGCGAGGTTGCTGATGCTGTCGTTGTTGTACTGATGTGTTGTTTCAGTTGTCGTTGTTCTTCGACGTGCTGTTGGCGCTGTGTGTAAACATGACCGAGGACCGTTTCATAGAGCGCGGAAGTGCGTTGACGTCACTGTCGGCCAGTGGTGACAGCGCCGACATCTCGCTCGTACGCAGCGCTCGGCGTCTTGTCTGGCGCCAGCTGAAAGGCTTCCACATGAAAGCTCGTCTGTTCCGTTTCTCTCTGTTTACCTTCTAGGAATTTGTATGGCGTTTATAGCGCCTCGACGTAGTCGATCGGAAGTGCATTGTGATTAATTTTTATGCCTTCGCCGCAGCGTGATTTGAGTTATCGGTAACGGAAATACGGATTTTTTCCGTTAATGGACAGAATTTAATTCTGATAACGATAATGGAAACAGAAAGAAATGAAAGAACGAAACGGAAAAAAATTAGCAACTGAAACTGAATAAATATTATTTCCGTTTTGTACGACGAGACGCCGTGTACACAACGTAGATGGACGCACGCCTACACATATACAGTACATAAAGTGTTCAGTTTTGACCGAACTGCTCTGGTGGTGCAGTTTGTTAGCATTATACCAGCTATTATGCAGACTGTAGCTACAGTGTGATTTAAGTTAACAGTAACGGAAACGGATTCATTCCATTAATGGATAGAGTTTAATTATGTTAACGATAACTGAAATGGAAAAAAATGAAGAAAAAACCGAAATTGAAAATTGAGATTGATAACTTAACTGAAACTGAAAAATATCCACAACTTAAATCACACGGTTTTGCCTGATTAAATTTTGGAGGTCAAAGGTCATGGTCACATCGAGCCGTTGAGGTCGCGAAGGCATCACGTCGGCGCTGGGGCGTCAAAGTCTGTCTTTTAGTTCACAGATTTCTACACTGATGTTATTTGTTGTGCCATTAAAACGTGTTTGCAGCAGGCGGCGGCCTGGCGTAGTCACAGGCTGCGCGGTAGCGGCCACTGGCTTTGTCAATGGGAAAGGGCAGTTTTCGACCCCCCACAGAATCGACACCCCTCAACCGATCGCCAAAAAATTTGTCACAGGTGATTACGTCGGCGACCCCTACGGCTGTGCCAAATTAGGTGCATATCCGTCCACGGGGGGCTTCTGGGCACATGGGTGAAATATAACC
>Ga0209780_1002455_pt1 | contig 13181 bp, 7 predicted proteins | sample WorMetexBAHAMAS2_FD_187384 | JGI IMG/M metagenome (GOLD analysis project Ga0209780, IMG submission 187384) | Marine gutless worms symbiont microbial communities from Max Planck institute for Marine Microbiology, Germany - Inanidrilus exumae... | ecosystem: Host-associated > Annelida > Digestive... | reverse complement strand
TAAAAAGTGCTTCTCCACTTTTAGCTTGTGCCGCCTGTGGGGTGGGCACAGTTGTGAACGAAGGGGGCACAGACGGGCACAGCATCATGCAAGTTCTCATATTTTACAGCAGTTATTTTAAGCCCATAGTTATGGGCGTATATAGGTAGGCCTGATGACTTTCTTAGCTTGTTAGCCTTTAGTACAGTGGTTCTTAGTTGTAATTTGGCGCCTCAGATTTAAATCGCTTTACAACAGAAGGTGCAATCATAGGCGCCGGAAGGTGTCAAAAAGTGTGTGCCATGGCGAGCGCGGTAGCGCGAGCCTATAACGGGAGTCTGGGGGCGGAGCCCCCAGCGGGGGTCCAGGGGGCAGAGCCCCCGGTGAGGGGTCACCTTTTGCACCTCACATTTTGCACCTTTATAGGAGAATATAATTAGGCCTGTTATCCACACACGGCTTCCGTTGGTTGACGTCTTGGCGTAAGATAGGCCTATAGGCCAGACAATTTGACAAAACACCCAAAAATATAAGGTGGGTATATTAAATGCCGAAAATTAGAAGGCTGGCATACATGTAGGCCTGCACCAAAAAGCGAAACTCTGGCATACACCGAGACCGCACGGCGCACAGTCAACACTAAGTTTGCACAAGTAGCTCAGCTGTCGCTGACAAACCCGCGCGACGCGCTGCATTACGACAAACGGCAAAATTTTAAAACAGTCACGTGACCATAACCACGCCCTTTTTGTTGGTGATATGTCATTCTGTTGTTAGAATTGATATAGCCTATACTCGTGTACAAAATTTGACGACTAGGTTCAGCCATTCCATGCAGTGATATAATTGGAGCCCTAAAAATTTCAGTGGGTCACATGACTTAACCACGCCCCTATCAGGGACAGTTTGTCGTCCGAAGGCTGTGACTTGCACATTCAACCCTTACATCAAATTTGTAGTCTTTGCGATCGCCAATTACGAAGATGCATAAAACAGTGCAAAATGTAGAAATTGAGGTGCTTTAACGTGCAAGGTTATCGGCAACATAACCATTCGATAGAGCGCATACGACTTCCTGTTCAAATTTAATAGAAACTATGAGGTATGGCGTACCGTTTTCGAGATATTATCGCTTATTTTCCACAAAAATATAGAGGTCACGTGACAGTGACCACGCCCCTTCAGGGACAATTTGTCGTCCGTAGGCTGGGACTTGCTATGTTTAACCACATATTAAGTTTGAAATGTCTGCGATTACCTGAAACGAAGAAATGAAGGGCAACGCCAAATGTAAAAATTCTCGTTTTGAGCCACCCTTTGCGGGACTTAGGGGTAACGTACACGGATCTATGCATGGCTCGCTGAAAAGCGCGTGGTCGACTACCTATTAGTGCTAATTGATTTTTTTCTCGCTAGTTCTCATGGCTGCGGCACTATTAAGCGAAATCTGTTTAAATCAGAGTTTTCTGAAGGGGTGGGTCAATTTGAGCGCACATTTTTGGTAGATGGGGACGTCGCCCGCAATGCCTCTATGGACCGTTCGTTAGATAGAGGAATGATGTAACTACAACTTTGCCGCTGGAAGTTTTCACACAAAGAAACTTTGCAGCAGACTTTTTGGAAAAATAGCAAAATCGCGATTTGTGCCACCCTTTGGGGGAGTTAGGGGTAACGTACACGGTTCATCTATGGCTCGTTGGAAAACCCGTGGTCGACGTCCTATTAGTGCTAATTGAACTTTTTTCGCCAGCTCTCACGGTTGAGACGCTATGAGCAAATATTGGCTGAAATCGTGCTGTTTGAAAGGGGGTGGGTCAATTTGAGCGCAAATTTCAGGGGGAAGGGGGGGGGTCGTCCACCAACGAATTTTGGCGTCAGAAGACTAGAGTCCCTATGCTATCACGTGGTGTTGTTTGCGTAATCCTACGTTTAGCCGTTTTGATACAATACCGGAGTGTGACACACAGACACAGTCACACACACACGCACACAGGATGATGGCTATTACCCGTGCATCGCTTGCGCCGCGCAGGTAAAAAGTTTGAGGCGATAGTGGGCATTCATTCATTCATTCATATTCGTATGAAAACAAGTTGACAGACCGCAACTATACATAGATAAGAAAATGAGTTAAATAAAATAAGCTAAAAATACTAAAGAAAAACTGGAAAAGTAACTAATAACAGTCTTTGTAGAGTAAACGAACGATAAAATTGCGATCAAACAAGTCAGTAGCTTTGGGTAATAGTTGTCTGTCATGTTGCTTATTACGCAAATTGTAATGACTGTCCGATTTGGGCGGAAGAAGACTAGACAGAATGTGATTGTCATTAGTAAGTATGCGCTAGAAGAGTTTGTCATCTGCTGCATCAACGAGTTGAGTAAGATCTGCGTGCTCCGGAGAACACAGACGGCTTCGAATACTACGACGCCGAAAGGCCTCCAAGTGATGTCTGTCCGCGGCTGATGTAAATCCCCACCATGCAGTGGACGCGTAGCTGATTTTGGAGATAATCACAGCCCTGAACATTTGTTGCAGTGCTTCGTCACACAATCCGTGGGCACGTAGTACCTTCAGCGCATACAGATGCTGGGCACACGAGCTGGTGACGCTGTGAACATGCTTGGAAACTGACAAATGATTGGTGAATGTGACTCCGAGAATCTTCAGAGATGTAGAACGGTCTATGTCAGGTAGAGGTGGAGGTAGAGGAATATGTCGTGATTTTCGTTTGGGGTCTGTGAATGATCTCAGTGGACTTGGATCGATTGAGCGTGAGATTGTTAAGCTTAAGCTTACGCTAAGTTGTAGATTCCGAGCCAGAGAGAGAGACCTGTGATATTTTAATAAATCCTCGGGATCACATGCTGAAGTGATTTTCTTGTATTTTACAAGTTACTAAGTGCAATCTTGCTTTGCTTCACACTTTGCCGAAATGTTCCTTTCCTGACTGATTGCGGCTCGAAAATTCTCCCAAAATGTCGAGAGGATTCAGACTGGCGGATATTGTATTGAAAAGTGACACGCAGTAGCAAGTTATAATTACTAACCAGACGTTAGTAAGTAAGACACGTGAAATTCAGCTATAGATAGTATTGTCTATATGAAAAAATTTCTACACACATACAGTCTAACTATTAACAAATAACAGCGCCCATACTCACAGAGTGTATATAGGCTATATTGGTTGCACTCTCGACTCCAGTCTTTGAACAAGTTGAAAAATTCCGTGTGGGCCAAATACATGGCCGGCCCACACGGTCAAACATCTGTGTGGACCATGGCCCACATGGCCCACACGGTTCCGGCGCTTATTGGTGCTATGCACATTTTATGTAGGCCTTACGCCATACTGCTATAGGCCTATAGGCTATTTTTTGCAAATTTGCAGAGCGTATTAAGTCTCCTCGCCAGTCGCCACCTGCTGTAGGCCTACTCTGTTTTAAGCGCCCCTTTTGCTGCTAGCTAGTAGCTTGCATTATGTTTTTAAAATTTCGAAAATCCAAGATGGCGGCGGCGGCCGCCATCTTGAAAAAAATCGAAAACTGACATATCTCCGCCACGGTTTGAGCGATTTCGACAAAATTTGGCTCAGTGACGCAGTTCGACCTTTTTGACCGTTGCGACTGCTAAAAATTTAAAATTTTAAAAATCTAAAATGGCGACCGACAGTCGTCTTTATACGTACTCTATTGTTTCTTTCTTTTGCTATGCCCCCAAAACAGCCATAAATATACGGACGGTCTGAGTTGCCGTACAATAGGCCTATAAAATTTGTGTAAAGGTAGCGAGTTGGTGAAGTTACCTTGTTGTTTGGTTTTTTAATCACAGCAGAATTTTTTTTACTGCGGAGCTTGTTATAAAATATAAATCCCGTAAAAGACTACATAGTCGGTGAAAACTGAGCCAAGCATTGAAGTGGAAAATTATGTTTTTTGCAGAATACACACATGCAAAAATGGCCAGTCGTAACTCGTAAGTGAGAAACATATCAAACAGAGCCAAGAATGTACTGATTATCTTTAAACTGTACTGGACGATGAATGCACAAACGTTAAAAAGCTACCAATGATTAAAGAACTGGTCTTGGCTGCCATCTGGTTAGATGGACAGAAATGTCGCAGCCAAGAAGTGGGCTATGAGTGACTTGCTACTATCAACCTGCCATACCAAATCTGAAGTCTCTATCTTCGCCCACTACGAAGATATGGATACAAAATATGAAATGCGGGTGGTGTGTGGTAGTTAGAGGTCACTCTATAGGTCACTGAAAATAGCGCCATTCGATAGAGCGCATACGAGTTCCGATTAGCCTTTCATAGTAACTATATGGCCCTGTCTTGCACCGTTTGAGATATAGCGAGATACCGGTCGAAAATCGCCGCTTCTAACGTACCCCATTTTTAATTGTCGCCCCCACTGGGGGTGACCCCGTCGGAATTTCGCCAAGAATTTTGGTGTCAGCCAGAGTCCCTGCGGCCTGCGCTATCGTGTGGCGTTATTTGCGTGATCCTTGGTCTAGCCAGACAGACACACGATGACGGCTAGTATCGCGCTAGCATAGCATCGCGCGGGTAAAAATTGAATTAAAACACAAAATCACCATAATACAAAATAGCACGCAACAACACAATAGAACTTAAGAGTTGGACAGTGAATATAAGTACGTTGTGAGATCAGTCTTGGCTGAAAATGCTGAAAGCTGTTGAGGCTTATGAGATGTCCGTCGTTTGCTGCAAGACTGTTCACCGGTACAATTAGTTACCCTTCTGAAGAAGACGAATTTACGTACATCAACAGCATTCTATACAGTGACTTGATAGTCAGCTATTACTCCCCTTCCACCCACTCAACTTTGACTCAATTAGCACTGAAATTCAAAATCGTTGCATCTTAATTTTGCGAATTTCTTGGAGTATTTTTCGGTCACTTCGATATTCTAAGCAGATAATGTTATGGTTATGGGCAAATTCCAGAAATTCACATGTATTCAATTTCGCAATTCTACTCAAATCGTGAAAATCGTAAAAATTTAATGCACGCGAAATATAGGTGAATACAAGCTCCTCTCACATGCTTACAAAGTTTTCATATCCATTTTAGCAGTGAACGTGAACGTCAGTTCACGTTCGCTGCTATCGCCTGTCTGTCTGTCTGCCTGTCTGTCGTTTGTCTGTACTCTGTAACGTTCGTGCACCCCACTCACTGTACTCAGCCGGTTAAAATTTTCGGCAATGTTTCTTCGCCATTTGGTACATTGGCCATCCATTGACATCCACGGAAACTTTTTACCGAAATCGTCTCAGGGGTACCGTTCCGTTGGGGGGTTTAAACGCAATAGAGGTAGCCAAATATACCGATTTTTGAGCTTTCGTAAGCCATATCTTAGAAACGGTGCAAGATGGGAGGTAAGTTAGTGTTAATCACTAATAGGAAGTCGTATATGAGCTTTCCATTGGTACCAAAATCGGTGACCTTGAATGACCTTGAACGACGTAGTGACCCTTATTTTGTGGGTTTCTTAAATTTCTTGGAAGGCTTCTCAAACGACAGCACAGTCTGTTGAAGTCTTTTAATTGTAGGTCCGGCACTGCCGGTGTCACGAAAATCTCATTTTTTCACTCAAATGTTCTATTACTGCTTTTTCAGAGTTCAACCAGTCGCTGCTTGATTTCTTCAGTTTTGTTGACCTGAAACTCATATTCACGCTGCTGTAGACTCTAAATCTCGTAATTAGTTGAGTTTAGCTCTGGCCTGTTGGGCCATGGCTCAGGAGAAATGAAGTTGAGAGTTTTTCGCAGCAGCTGCTGAACAGTGTTGTGCACACCATGCACTGTTGCATGTATGCGCTGCAGAGATGGGCATGGGTTGGGTTAACCCATGGGTTGTGCTCGCGTAATGACTGTGTTAACGTCGCCATAACCTCGTCCGGTCATGCCACGCGCCATCGCTGACCGCCCATCTATCGCGTCGCTCGACGCGCCTTCGTGCGGTATGAATGTATTAGCAGCCGGCGCGCTATTGCTCGAGTCAATAATTACATTCGTCGGCCCGTCCAGCAACGCCCTGACGGGCTCGTCCTGCGAGATCATCATTAGCGTCGGCGTGTCACTCACGCCGCAGCAACCTGTTCAGCCTCGCCGTTATACAGACTTGACGCTAACTGGTCATCATGTGTCGTGTCAATTATTATTTTATTAGTCGGCGTTGGCGCTCCGTCATCGGTCGTCGTCGCTGATTCCCGTCGCGGCTGCATGCTCGTTCTCGGTCGCGTCAAATTTATACGCAATGATTGACTGGGTGGTCTGTAAGTCTTCGTCCGAGTCACGCTTAAGTGCTGTCGACTGACCTCCGTCCGATGTCGCTCAGTACGCAGCGTTACCACGTTACTGACGGGTGACCACTTACGTGGGTAAGCCGTCCGCTATAGGTTAGCCAGCTAGGCCAACTCAGCCTTTCATCCTTCAGCAAAACATTCGGACTACTGGCTGTTGTTAGCAGACTAAATGTGCTGTAACTTTTAATTTTACTTCAATATTATCTGAGTAACTTTTTACCTTTTTACTTTTACTTGACCAGCTAACTTTTCTACAGAATGCTTTTACTGTTACTTAAGTAAACAGGTGTACAAAGTAATTAGGCAAAGGACCGCATCGCTCACGATATGAGTTTTAGGCATATAGCATTATAGGCCCCCTGGCCCCATATGCATTTTAGTCCGCATCGCCTACACAGTGTATATGTGTGGCCTATAATTGCTACCGATGTCACACGAAACGTGGACTGTCTGTGTTGGGCACACGGGTGAGGTGCGCAAAAACGGCTGTACTGATCGAGATGCCGTTTGGGGCTGACTCGTGTTAGTTCAGTATGGGAGCCATGTATAATGGGGGTCTAGATCAATCAATGCAAGGGCATCTTTGAGGGGATGCAGCCTTTTGCCACGCTACTTTGGACACTTGTTTGAAATGTAGCCTAAATAGCGTCAATTTCTATGTCAATTTCGCCCTCTGGCGCAGGGCCTCCCATCCCCCCTTCACTTATGGATGCAACCTCCCCCCTAGCCTAAGGTATTGTAGGCTAAGCTACAATTGTAGAGACCTACTATCACTCTACTGCCAGAATGCCCTGCACTGTACATCGATAATCGACCTACCCCTTCACACGTCGCGCATTGATGAACACTGACAGGTGACGTAAGCTACGAATAACAAGAAATGTCACAATCACAACTGCATCATTATACATAATGCAAAACAAAAAGCAGTGGCAGAACAAAATGGTCTGTTGATTAAATGCTTAGTGCTTGGCGATTATGCTCTACAGCTATGGACGTCATTTTTGAACGACGTCCTCGAGTCACTATACAAATCTGACTGAAACTCAGGCCCGCTCTGCCCTACCCAAACAGAAGCAGTTGCTTAGGCCTAAGTGAAGGGCTGCTACGTGCGAAATTGTCACCGTTGGGTGGGTTGTCTAACGATCGCAGCAGGTCTTTTTCAGACGACAGTATACTAGCAAAGAGGAGAGAGATTCATCAGCAAGGGAAGTTCATAGAGGGTTCTGTATATTATTTTGACTTTGCTGAGTGCTCGCTCTGCTGATGCGCTGGATACTGGCAGGCAGCAGAAGATGGAGTAAAGCACTGTCAAATTCGGAAAGCCAGACAATGAAGCAGAAATCGGTACGGCTATGTCCTATTGTCCCACTGCTTCACGAAAGTGTTTTGTTGCGATCTACTGGCATGTCTTCACGATCTTCGTCGTCGGCACTGTCATCATCACCCGCTGGTTCTTTATACTGAGGATCGTCACATTCTTCCACTGTACCGGTAGTTCAGATGATACCTTCAGGCCTGACAGTCTGTAAACCAATTTGAAGTCAGACAATTCTCGGCAAACTTCATCAGCGTCTGCTCCGTACATTTCACAAATGTCAGCCACATCTCCAGTTTTAACATCTTTCTGAGTTCCAGCAAACTCGTGGTGTAAAGTGCCACAGTTGTGCCATGAACGCGACCTGCTGCTCAGGAAAGCGACTGGCCATCTGCTGGTTAATTGCATCGGCTACAGCAATGAAAGTCTCCACTCTCCACCTTACAGCGTTCCTTGCCATCCATCCAAACATTCATCTGATCCAGCAGCAGTCATCCCCCTCCTGTCGGCTCCCGATCTCACCCAGCGATGCCTCACTGCTCAAGCTGCAACCACGGCCCAATTAATGCTCCTATACAGTACTGTATAGTGAATGCAGTGTCTTGTTCATAATACGTTTACTTACGCTATGAATGCGCTGCAGACTGCAGGCCAGGGGGATGATATTCCCCCTAAGACAAAATGGATGCAAGCTGCATCCTTCCCCCCTTGTGTGGGGGGGGGAAGTTCGCCAGAGCAGTCCCTGGCCTGCTCTGGCGAACTGGACGAAGCATACACGTCGCCTTTGATTCTGGCCCATTCCCATTCGCTCTATTATGTGAAAACTTAACGTCATCCACAAAACCGGAAGTACATAACTTATTACACTGCCGTCTTAGTAGGACCGAGCCGTGGCCACAGGTAACATGTACAGAAAATCTGGTGATATTTGGACGTGTGGTTTATGAGATATGCGAGCGTACAGACAGAGACATACAGACACGCTGATCACAATACTTCGCGGCCTTACCGCAGGCGAAGTAAATACTGAGACAAGAGAAAGCGCGATTTGGCGCCAAGAAAGACCGACATCTGACAGGTGGGCGTAAATGAGCCTGACAAGTCACATGCATCCTGCAGTCGTGTGCGCTATGCCGCTGCGGGAGGGAAGTGTCAAATTAAGCTGCATGCATGCAGGCTGACACGGCTACTGCAGTTGCCACTGGCAACATCGACCACAGCATCAGCATTCGTTTCGCTTATACAACTGCTGAACTGCTCAGTTGGCTGTGAAACAGTTTCAAAGCGGCAAATTCAATTCTAGCGTCCTTCAACTGTCCTTTGTCCAGAGACGAGACCAGACGAAACATTTGGGGGCCTAAGTTTCCCCCTTCCCTTCCTCCCCTCCCTTTCCCCTTCCTCTTAGAAGTAGGGTATCGCAGCTAGGGGGTCTGGAGGAGCGCTGTAAGCTCCCCCAGCGGGGCCTGGGGCAAAGCCCCAGCCGAAATTGAATTTGGTGCATTTTAGCTTTAGGCTGAAATACGACATCTGATGGCAACAATTCTAATGATTTTCCTGAGAAGCAACTTACCAAATTTCGTGCAGATTAACCACTTTTACGCAATGCGCCCCGGAAACTACCAAATTCGGTAAAATAACGCAAAATAAGGGCCATTTTTCGTTCAGGTCATTCAAGGTCACCGATTTTGATGCCAATCGAAAGCTCACATACGACTTCCTATCAAGACCATAGCTAGGAAAGTACTGCGCATTAAGTCTTGAATTTATGAATCTTCTACAGAATTTCCACCTTGCAGTTATAGAATACTTATACCATGAGCGTCGCGCGGCCCCTCTGCAGACGTTTACTACTAGACACAGTAATCGTAAATTGTCTATAGTTATGGCTTTGTCAACCAATTTTACGTAATGCACCCCCAAATTCGATAAAACTAGAATGTTGGCAATTAACGTGTCAATTCCCAACCCGTAGATCGCCCGTCTTCTGCAGTTTTGACCGTGACAATTCGATGTATGAACAGCAAACATGAATGCTCACACTTGGCTCACTGAATAGGAACACCGGCTGTCAATGCTGCTCAGTCAGGTGTTCATCTATGTTAAATTCCCCTATGCATATCAATTCACTTACCAAATTTCAGCTTGGATTTTCAAAATTTCAATTTTCAACAGTCAGAACGGTCAAGAGGGTAGAACTGCATCACTATGCCAAATTTCGTCGAAATCGCTCCAACCGCGGCCGAGATATGGCAATTTTGCGATTTTTCAAAATGGCGGACGCCGCCATGTTGGATTTTTAAAATTTCAAATTTTTAACGGTCGAAAAGGCCAAGAACGTCGAAATGCATCAGTGTGCCAAATTTCGTCAAAATCGCTTGAATTGTGGCCGAGATATGGTGATTTTTCGATTTTTTAAGATGGCGGCCGCCGCCATCTTGGATTTTCAAAATTTGAAATTTTAACGTTCGAAAAGGTCAAGAGGGTCGAACTGCGTAACCATGCCAAATTTTGTCGAAATCGCTCGAACCGCGGCCGAGATATGTGAATTTCAATATTATGCTAGCTTGGCTTGAAAATGCCTATTCACGCCCCTTTTTGAGGTTTATGGGGGCACATTTTCCCCCAAATGATGTCACTCATCGTCCTAACATTCAAATGGACCATCCTTGGGGCAAACCGCGTCATATGATAGCAATGATAGGACTATCTTGTACAGTTACCGAGATGTAAGCGCGCTATTATGTCAAAAATCGCAAAATTCCCCCCCCACATAAACTACCGCGTCGATCTCCGTCACTATGTAACCGACCCCTACCAAATTTGGTGAACATATAGGCTAATAATCACTGATGAACACTATTGTTTTTGATTTTCTATTTTCCTTTCACATTATGAGTGACGGCGCATAATATGTTGCATATAGACGCGAGATTGGGCGAAATTTGGGGTTTTCGCCCCTCATTTTTGTTAGGGGCACTTTTTTGAAATCGGCATAGCAGCGCTTCTTTTTCGAGTAAAGCCACGTCATGTGGAAAAGTTTCGAAAATTTGCAGACGTCGGTAAAAAGTGAGTTGGGAAGAAAAGAAACATACGCAAAACATAAGATCGACCGTTCACAGAACGGGCGATCTAATAACCCAAAATAAGGGCCATTTCGCCGTTCAAGGTCATTCAAGGTCATCGATTTTGGTATAATCGAAAGCTCGGACTTCCTATTACTGATTAATGCTAACTTACCTGCTATCTTGCACCGTTTGCGAGATGTTGCCTTCGAAATGTTAAAAATAGTTATATTTGGCTATCCCTCTTGCGTTTAAACCCCCCAACGTAGTGGTTCCCCTGGGATATCTCCGTGAAATTTTCCGTGGATGTCAACGAATGGCCAAGGTATCAAACGGCAAAGAAAAATTGCCGAAAATTTCAACCGGCTGAGTAGGGCGCACAGTCGTTACAGACGACAGACTGACGGGTGATAGGATAAAGCGAACGTGCACGTTGAGTTCGTTCGTTCGTTCTTTGCGGGCAGGGGTCCAGCCTACTCTGGACCCCAGCGCTGAGACCATATAGCGGTCAAGTGCGCTTGCCCGAGGAGAGGAAGGGAATTGGTAGGTGTGTGCGGTGTATGTTAGCGAGTGTAGGGTGAAGGAGGGATTGAGTAGGAGTGAGCAGCTTGTCGGGTATTTCTATAGCGCGCCCCTTCTAGACGTGGCCTACAGTCTGGCTTAGCCCTGACTGGCGCTGTGTGTTACGCCAACCAGCGGCCAGCCAAGTCTATCAGCTTCGACTCACGCCGGCGCGGCAGGCAAACTTGACACTGCTAGATCAAGTTGCCTGCAACGGTCACAGTTTATAGAGGACACCGTCGAACCCTCTTTTTTCCTGCCCGAGATTATCTCCCTGTTCATCATGTGCGTAGGAATTATTATAGAAATAATTCTTTGGTAGGCGGACGCGCCCGGGCCGAGTCGAACCCCGGTCACTGAGCGACACGTTGAGTTCACGTTCGCTAACAAATCACTGAAAATGTAGTTTCTGACAAAGCAACTTCGTTTAGGCCCCCTATGTGTGATTAGTGACAGTTTGCCTACAGCTGATGCTCAGTTTCCTCTTCTTTTGCAAATGCATGATCTCAGGCGGGGAAGAAATCTACTGAAGATATTGAGCAAGTCACATTATTTGCATCATTAGTTCGATGCAGTTTCTGACGATGTTCCAGGGGCTTACTTTGTATGCAGATACAGTGTGTACTATTTAGTTGAATCGGCAAATCACTTTCAGCCAGAAATCTTGATAACAGACGGAGAAAAAAAACTCCTGCTGCAGCGGTCCTTCACACCAAACAGCTGGTACGTAAGGGTTTGTGAAAGGAGTAAGGATAATAAGCCTAAAGGGAGGAAAAGGGGGTGGGGTATAATGCTGATGGGGGGAAATTGATTGGCAATAAGTTATGCCAACGTCGATAAAGGTTGGCGGTTGGTTGGCTAGTTATGTTGGCCTGTCGCCTAGTACGGATTTTCCTTAACCGTTGGATAGTGCAATCTTCTGGCTACATTCAGACCAAATTTAATTTGGTTCGAATGTAGCCAGAAGATAGCACTATCCAACGGTTAAGGAAAATCCGTACTAGGTCGTTAATTTCGTCCACCTAGTCCCAGCCGTCTTTTTAGGGTTCCATCTGGAAGACAGCTATCCCCATCATTTTACAGCGAAAATTTTTCCACTCAGTCTAATCCGCAATAACTTGAAAAGTGCGAGATATGGTGTAAGTTAGCATTATTTACTAACAGGAAGTCACATGCGCGCTGTCGATTGGTACAAAAATCAATGACAGACAGAGGAGCTTCACTGGTGGTGGCCGGATTTAATGCGCTATACGACAGATGAAACGGCAGGGGTGAGAACACTGTGGCCCGATTTGGCGCTCCCGAGCATGTCACGTTAGTAGTGACCCCAGATTCTCCCACTATACCCATTGGCTGGACCTTAGGGTTTAGATGTGGCATTTCTGGTGATTGTTCGGTAGTCAGTTGCGGCGGGGCACTAGTCATGGGTGAAAGAACCGGAGGCTGGTCTTGTTCCTCGGGCCAGTCCTCAATTTGGGATTGAGCTCCCGGCTCCTCAAATTGTAACCCGCTACGGCTGGAAATTCTGACTGGTCCACGTGGCAGCGCACCGAAGTAGAGCTCTGTACATGTATACTTGCCGAGAGAAAGGGGGACCCGGAGTGGGAGGGGAAGGGTTAGGAAGGAAAGGGTGAGATGAAGGATTAGGGGAGGGGATGAAGTAAGCCTCGGCCGAAGCATCACATTTTTTAAAGGAAAAATATGAAAAAAATTGTGGAGGCGTAAGTAAAATTGTAATTTTAATAAGGACATGTTGCTTGAAAATCTTGCCAAAAAATTCGCCCAGATAGGCTGAAAATGCACCAGAAACTGACAGAAAGCATTTGGCGGACCCGCTGGGGGAGCTTATAGCGCTCCCCCAGACCCCCTAGCCGCAACCAAGGGGTCCTACTTCTAAGGGGAGGGAGGGGGAAGGGATAGGGA
>Ga0209780_1002454_pt1 | contig 13183 bp, 9 predicted proteins | sample WorMetexBAHAMAS2_FD_187384 | JGI IMG/M metagenome (GOLD analysis project Ga0209780, IMG submission 187384) | Marine gutless worms symbiont microbial communities from Max Planck institute for Marine Microbiology, Germany - Inanidrilus exumae... | ecosystem: Host-associated > Annelida > Digestive... | reverse complement strand
TACAGAACGCGCAAGTATGCCTCAATGCATGGTCGAGGAAACCGCACAGGTTTGTAGCAGAGCTCTTTTGATGCGTCTGAACAAGTTGATATATATATATATATATATATAGGTGATATATATAAAGGTGATATATGTTGTGCATTTGAGTAGTTGTGCTGAAGTGGTCTGTTTCAGTTATATTGAAATAATGGTTGTAATGTCTGTATGTGTAGCTGTGATGCAGCCACCCGGCACTGTTCCTATTGATCTAAACTCTTACAGAACGCGCAAGTATGCCTCAATGCATGGTCGAGGAAACCGCACAGGTTTGTAGCAGAGCTCTTTTGATGCGTCTGAACAAGTTGATATATATATAGATTTTTTAATACTGTTTCCCTTAGTACTGTTGCCAGTTTGTATTCTGCCTAGGTCATTCGTTGATTTACAAGTAATTCTGCTAGTTAATAACTAGGAATCTTTTTGATGCTGAAGCATGTTGTCTTTGATAATATTCAACTCTTTTTTTCGAATATAGAACAGTGAAAATTTGTGGTGCACTAGAAACAGCACAAAACTTGCATTAACTGGTGTTATGTGGAGACTTTATGGTAATTTAAATTAGGGCAGTGTTTCTTAATTAATCAATTAATTGTGCAAAAGTTTAATTAATTGTCTAAAGTTTAATTTAATTGTCTGATTACTTACTTATTTTGTTTTGATAATTCATCTGTTTCATCTATAGTTTGTTTGCAGAATATCTTTCTGAACATCTTCATCCTAATTGAACTGATGAACTGTAGTAATTATGGTTTTCTTAATCTTTGTCGTACAACATCATTGGCATACCACTTGTAGCTGACCGAAACATCACCCATCAAGAGTGTGCATTCACAACTTTTGATTTAATGGCCTCGATCGATTTCAATTCATTAAAGAAGTTCGATTAGTCGATTGCTACCAGCCCTGATGGTAGTAGGTCATTTTCAGGTTGGATTGTGAGTTTGAAATATCTGTGAGTGGTTTTGTGGAACGTGTAGGCAACAACGGACAGATCCAGCTGTGGCAGTTTCTGCTGGAGCTGCTGACAGACCACCGGTACAGCGAGATCATTGAGTGGATGACGACCGACGGGGAGTTCAAACTGCACAGCGCCGAGACGGTTGCACAGATGTGGGGTCAGCGGAAGAACAAGCCGACAATGAACTACGAGAAGTTGTCTCGTGCCCTGCGGTACTACTATGACAACGACATGATCACCAAGGTCTTGTTTATTCTCTCTCACTACACACACGCACGCACGCACCAGTTTACAGTTGACTGTGGGTCCATGCTCGTCGCTGCCTTGTCCTGAGTGGTGTGCCATGCATTTTTTTCAGAGACTAACAGATCTCAGTACCCGCTTATTTTGCTGTTGTTATTACTATATTGCAGTGTGAGTAATTTCTTGTGATTGTATAATCCAGCCTCTTGTTGCCGTATTAATAAATTGAATTTGATTTTTAAAAAGTTTTTGGTTGCTATCGATAGTGTCTATAGCCTTTCTAACTGCCGTTCTTCAGCATGTGTTAACTATGATATATTTATGCATGAATCAGAAAGCACATATGGCTTGTAATTTCAGTCTTTTGTCGTAAATTAAGAGTTTCTCAATGTCACTGACAGTTGCATACATTGTAAATGTGGTATAGTCTCGGAAACAATGCAAGATGGAGATGTTGTTACTGCAGATCATTAGTAGGAAGTGATATATGGCCTGTCAAATAGTGGTAATTCCAATCACCTTGTAGCAAACCTCGTATTTTTCATGCAGTTGTGCAGCAGTCGACAAGATACCATTCAGCTGACACAGCATGTCTCACTATCGTCTGTAACAGCTGTGTATCTTATCTGTCACTGTGACACCTGCATTGAGATTACATAGAATAATAATAATAATAATAGCCTTTATAAATCATTTGACAAATCACAAATGATACAGACATCCGCCATGCAGGGCGGCACTAACAACTAACTATATACAGTATGGCTAAGCCGGCCAAAGTGCAGCCGCACCGGCTCAGCCTCGTGAACACTCACCAGATGGCGCGACCAGCACACATCTGATAAAGTTGGTCACTACTCAATTTATTGACCCCGAAAGGATGAAAGGCTGAGTTGGCCTAGTATCAGCACAGCTGATACAAACTTGTAAATGCAATCACCAGTTCATTATTCATTTTCCAGGTGTAACTGGTCATTTTCGTTTTCTTTTTTCACTTCTTCCAGAGTTGGGTGTCCTCTCGGGACTGAGAACAGACTCAGTACCCTGTGCACCTCCATGTTATCAAGTCTGCCTTGGACATCCCTTACGCCAGTTCCATTTATCTCTCTCATTCTACCATGTTAATCGTCTAATGTGACTGACAGGTAAATTGTCGTGGTTGTGTGTTGCAGGTTCACGGCAAACGTTTTGTGTACAAGTTTGTCTGTGATCTGGCGGCGACGGTCGGTTACTCGGCAGCACAGATTCAGCAGCTGATCGCCGTTTCTGCTGCTGAAAATGAACTGCGTGTGTCTGGTGCGATCGATGAGGATACGGAGTCAGCAATGATGAAGCTGGAACGTCTCCGCGAGGTGCTGCGGACGCCGGGAGCCATACGGCGGGTCGACCATCGAACACTTGGCTCGACAGTGCCGGTCGTTGTAGCTCCAGAGGACTTGATAGTTGACGGAACGAGTTGAGCGCCATTCCGTCAATAAACGTGCTGAGATGGCGTGTTTGTCTGTGTCAGATGTGGGAAAGCTACAGTTGTAATTAATGCTGTTATTTTGAAAGGGCAAAAACAGCAAAATGCACTTTGTCACGTAACTGTTATGTGGAAAATGTTGCGACCAACGTTTGTGCGTAATTTTGATAGAGAAAGATAGGTAAGCTGTTTGTTAGAGCAGGTTGCTAAAAGTGCTTAGTGGCAGGTTTTCTGGGTCATACGGACGGTTCAGTAGTGCTGTTTTCTAAGTTTAAGTTTTCTAAGAAGAGTACATTTTGCATTGCAAAGTTGTAATGCCAAGAGAGTGGAAGTTAGGACCATAGTGTTTTAATACCTATGACCATGGCAACTTCCCTTAAACTTTGTATCAGTGGCCATATGGAGACTACTATGACAAACTGCATACAAGAACAGTGCAGTTTAGAGTATAGCTTCTGGTCTGATGTACATTTATGAACTGTGAGTAAGTGACTTGCTACATTGACAGTTTATCAAATGCCTTCTTTTGTAGAAACGAACAGTCTGGCTGAGTATCGATGCATTCGTGTTATACCTAAAATAATTTTATAAATGAAGTACAATTTCACTAAAACAGTTTCTGGTTGTCGTATGTTACGCTGGATGGTGGTTTTCTTAGTTTTGCGGCAGTGCCCCATGCAGACTGTTGTGCTGTAAGTATAGACCCAGTCAATGTCCATGTTGGATATCTAGCAAGGCAGCCAAACCTTGCTGTAAGTTTTGTTTATTGTGTTACGTTAGGTTTCAGTTTGTGAGTACTGAGCTCACCCGATGGCTGGAAGAACATGTCTGAAATGACCTGTTTTAATGCAGTGTTTATTAGTCAATCAGTCGGTTTATTATCTTGTTAGTAGAATGTGGCTCAGCTGTCTTGATGATGGACTCATTGCTCTGCGACTCCAGTTCAGTTCTCCAGACTCATGGCATCAAAATGGACATCCGTCCGTGCTCCAATGATTCATGGATATTTCCACCTGACGGATGTTTATGTCTGAGTCCTAGCGTGGACAGTGAAGGCACGTTCTTAGTAGCAGCCATGTGAGAACATTGTTAGTCCCTGTCTGATTCTGTCTGGTCAGGTGGGTGGCATCTCATTTGTTACCTGGTCCAGTTTCAGACAACCTGTTGACATTACGTTGCTGTTTCGTTTCATGAACTCAGCAACAGTCGACTGTAAATTCAGGTTTTTGACAATAGTGCTGCATGTTAGTAACAAGGCACTGATACGCACCCTTCGTTTTGTTTTTGTATTGTAATGTAATGTAATTTAGACAACTTATATAGCGCTGTAGGCAACACAAGCCGCTTCAAGAGCTCGTTACAATCATAAGCTATCCGGTTGCACAATTGAGATTTTAAATAAATGAGTTTTCAAAAGTTTTTTGATTGTTCCAATGATAACGGTCAGTGCAGTGAGTCAGGCAGACTGTTCCATGCGCGAGGTAGTAACATCGCAGGTAGTATCAGATTTATTATCATTTTTTCATTGTAAATAATAAACAAACAGAATCACTGCAAACGTGTTTCATGTTAAAAATGCACCTGTTAAACGTGCATGTCACTTGACAGTGTATTATAGACCGAGCATTGTTTAATATCTTTTTGCTGATTTGCTGTGAGTAGTTAAACTGTATTATATCAGATAGTTTTAGTGCTATGGGTAGGCTTTTAAGCGTGGGAGTTAGTTCAGCACTTTTTCCCAACAGGATGTGTGCAGTGCATATGCCGGTATTTTGGTTCCTTTAGGTGATTCACGTTTTTTATGCCATGCAGGGCCTCATATTGTACCGTTGGGGGCGAAATTTGGCGTGTAGAAGTCAACCAAAACCAAATGTTCACTATTGCACAATTTTTACAAATTTTTCGGGCTTTATGGGGAATATCATTTTCAGATGACTATTAAAATTTGAAGTGATGTTCTTGAGGGATTCCTTAGTTGTGGGTTTAAGGTTGGGGCTGCATTTTCCCATAAATTTTTAGCACCTTTTTGCGGCAGAAGTATACTTCGCTTTCCAAAACGTTATAGAGGTGAAAACATGTACAGACCTTCTCTGTATCGGTGCCATGTTTGGTGGGGCTAGAATTCACATGCCGTTTTTTGTCCATACCCTGTTGAACTACAGAACATAGGCAGTCGTATCGACATGCAGACACACGCCGGCAACGGCCGCAGGCAGCACAGGTTATGCAATACCAATGGTCACTAGCAACTGTGCGACCATGACGATTTTTGTACCGTGTGACCTTGACCTTTGACCTTTTGACCTCTGGGTCAATGCATGCCGAGCGACTACTGTAGAGTATACGTGTACCAAGTGTGGTGTTGATAGCTTAAGCCGTTTTCCTGTTAGATCACGGACAAATAGACAGACAGATGCAACTGAACGCTCTGCCCACGCCGGCAGCTATGCCGTCGTGGGTAACGACATAGATTGTGAAAGTAGCATCGCCATTAAACCGCTGGTGGAGGGGGCAAGTCTGTTAACGTGGGTAGGAGGTCCCCTGGATGCTTCTTTTGGGTTTTACCTAAGAGAAGCATTCCAAAGCCAGACCAACCGAGAAAAGATAATATACAACAAAAGTTGTTAGGCATTGATATGTTATAGGAACTGAAAAACAGCAGTTACCCAAGATATCACATTGAACTGATAAATAGGTCATGTGGTGATTGGTTAGTTTCCACCCTGTTGTAAGTGCTAGCGTAATAACTTAAAGGATTCTTCTTTATCCTTTCCCATTTTGGGTCGTCGCTGAACAAAAGGCAACGAGTTCGGGAGGTTACTGTATCGTTGGCCATATTTAACATGGTGAAACTAAATCTCCGGTGTCTCTGATATAGTTTATTTTTGTACTGACGTTAATCTCCCAACCAACCAACCATCGTTATTAAGCCATTTGAATTCAGAAACGGTTTTGATATCATTGAATAGGGGAACGGGAATAGTTGTACATACAAGTTCAGCTACTATGTCTTTATGCCGATAGGTGGCGCCACCACAGAATGAAGTTGAAAATAGGTAAAATTTGGGGCTTTTTACCCCTCGTGGACGACAGAATATACTGATTGGGGTGAAATTTGACATTTAGTGCAGACCATTTATCTACTCTAGTGTGCCAGATCTGTGAAGAGGGTCAGAAACCCGTTGATAATTGCAAATTGCGTTTATTGGCCTCATAAGGGCCATAGTGTGTACCATTTACAGTGAAATTTGGCATGGTATAGTACACCTTGGGTCCACTGTCGGTCCAAATTTTGCCCTTATCAGGGAAGGAACAGGTTTGGTAGCCTCCAGACATGAAAATTTAGTAAAAATTGTTGTTTCTTGCGCAGTTTTATGCCGCACATGGATGACAGTATCTACTGATCAAGCTGAAGTTGGGCATAGCAGAATACACTATGCACGCTAATTTACGGATGTCGAGATGCTGGCCATCCTGCCGGTGTTGCAGCAGCTGGGCATCACTGCATACGGATTTTAGTTGGTGTTATGAAACGGACTTCGGAAGGTGTTGTATTGCTACTAGGGATAAGCGGGGATGATAACGGTATGTCAGTTGCTATTTTGTGTAGAGTGCTGTTCTCCAGCCGTCTGTTGTGTTGACCGGTTATTTACATGCATCGGTAGTTTGTGTATCTGATTGTATACTGGCAGCTGGGGTTGAAGTTTGATTGGCACCAGTAGCAGCTCTCTGTACTGACTCCAATGAGATTTGTGTATCACTGGTAGTTTGATATAAATATCATTCATTTGGAAGTATTAAACTATTTTTCAAACTATTTTTGCATCTATCCTTTAGTTAATAATTGAGCCCATCCTACACCGCATCGCTTGCATACATTGCGTGAGATGCGGGTCCCATGTGCGCTCCATGATTCATTTGTTAGTTTTAGCACTATATAAATTTTTGGTTTGTTTGTTTACTAAACTTTCTTCATGCTTTCTTTCATTCTTCCTTCCTTCCTTCCTTATACTTTCTTTCATACTTGTGTACTTCATTACCCATTTACTTCCTGATACTAGTCTTTCTAGAATAGATCTGTTCCGTTTCCAGGCCGGAGGTTGTAGGAGGCGACCAAACCTGGCTTTAATTTTTAGGTCGACTCTTCGACAGAGTCGACCTAATAAAGCTGGTCTCAAATGTCCGTTCGTCCGTCCACAAGAAGTTTCTTCGATTTCAAATTTTCAATGAAATTTGGCATGTAGTTAGCTCACGACTAAACAGCAGTGGTCAGGCTGGTGCTGGTGTTTATAACCAGACAGACTGTGAAGAATACTACTATCCATTAGGAGTAATCCAGAGGAAACGCAGTTTAGGGGTTCGTCCATACCGGATGCGGTACGGTGCGGCGTATTGCGGTGTGTGGCAAAAACAGCGCACCGCATCCAGTGTAAACGAACTTTAAAGTGTAGAGTTTGTGGAAATGGATAGCCTATGTCAAAGCTATTGCTGTTAACGGCGTTTTTCCAGTCTTTGAGACTATTTGTAGTCTCCTTCGTTCAGCAACACTTTTAAGGTAAAATGATCATTAAAACACCAATAAGTCTTTCAAGTCATCTATTTTACGCGGTAAGCGTAATGTAATGGTCTAGCGTCAGTGTCGTCTTTTTCTGAACGTTACTGGCCAGGGTGACATGACAGCATGCGACGCGGCCAGCGTACATTTCGGCCCGACATACTTGTACTAATCGTTTGTGAACTATGCGTTTTATTCTATAGATTTCCGTCCTTACTGAAAAGAAAACATGATTTTGAACGGCGTCAGAGAGTCCGAATGCTTGGGCAGACAGACGGCGTTGAAGCCTTGAAGGTGAGCCAGTTCAAACAGTTGAGGACTGTTAACGCCTAACTCGGCTCGATCAATTATGGGTCACTCGTATTTCACTGATAATTGTCGCGTCGCGTAGTGTTCGCATGTAAAATTGGTCTTCGGGCGAAATTTAAATAATAGACTTGATCGTAAATGTGTCGTAATTGCAGCGATGTCGATCGCGCTGTCCAGTGAATGAATAGCGGTAGGCCTATAATTAACGTTAATAAATTAATTCACGCGAACTGCAAAGTGCGAGACCAGTATAATCCTAATCGAATTATACCGGAGCTTGGTCTGTCTAGCACTGCTGTTTCAAGTACAAGTGAATTACAGTAATAATAATAATAATAATACCAATGCTGTTATTATGACTACAGCCGTTGCGAGAGTTCACCTAGCTGGTTCAGTTGGTGAATGCAGACTGAGCACCAAGTGGCCGCCAACCCCCAAGTCAACTGATTTGGGCCATGAGATCCCATCGTCCACATCCACCATCGCCATTTATTACTGTTTATGTTCTCTGCAATACTAAACGTGTTATAACCAGAGAACTATAAATAGGCCTGCATAATGGCTTGTACTGCGTTTTTAGATTATAGCGCGTGTGAAGCACGAGTCATCGTGCTTCTGTCTGAATGTAGTGTACTCTTTTTCTGAACCGTGCCCTCTCTTCTGTTGCGTTTGTGCAAATATATCTAGTGCTCAGATTTTCCGGTATTTTAAAACCCGGGTACCCGGACGGGTATTGAAACGCGTACCCCGGTACCCGTTTCAGTGGTTGTTTTGCATTAATTACTTCGCCTGCAGGAGCAGTGGCGAAGTATTGTAATAAGCACGTCTGTGTGTGTGTGTGTGTGTGTGTCTGTCTGTCCGCGAGCATAGATCCAAACCACACGCGCGATCTTTACCAAATTTTTTGTGAATGTTGCCTATCGCCGTGGCTCGATCCTCCTCCGGCGGGGTGACGCATTCCCAAGGGGAAGGCGCAATTGTTAGGGTTTTCTTCCCCACTGACATTCTAGTATACTGTGTTCGTTTTTATGTGATGTATGGGATACTTCTATTTTTACTCATTGTAATTGTACGTATTTTATGTGCTGCATTCGTTGCGTAATAAACAGTAATGCATTGTACAGCATAGCATTTGGGACAAATACGAAAACGGCTGAACCGATCGAGATGCCGTTTAGCTTAATGACTCGGTTGGGGCCGGTGGGCCCTAGGTACCATGTGTTAGATAGGGACCCGATCCCCCAAGGGAAGGGGCAATTTTTTGAGGGGGAGAGCGGCCCATTGTAAAGTAATGGAACACGGTATGACACGACCGCCCACGGGTATTAAGCTCTACCCGGGTATCTGGGTATCTGGCGGGTAGCGGGGTAGTGGGTATAGAGACGGGTACTGGTGTACCCGCTCCTAGCACTCAATATGTCATTCGACTCACTCACCAGACAAGAATAGCGATGACGTTTTCATATACCAGCTCTGAAGTGCAAATAAAGCGCCGTCGAACTGTTTGCTGTGGAAGCCTATTACGTGCTCTCAGACAAGCAAAAGTTCAATTGCTTCTTTGCGTCGGCAGCGTGCGTGACATTCTGTTTGCCAAGTCACGTTCAATGTGCAACAGTGCAAGTGTTTGCTTAGGCCGAGTTGTTGAAGCTGCATTCAAGCACTCTTCGTGTGACGACGTTCAGACGATTGATTGTTATAGATGCGAGGAGATCAGCCGGCGTCCAGAGTCCAAACTGTGATGAACACTGCATTTGATGTCAAGTCAAGTCAAGTTTAATGATCAACTTTGCGGCCAAAGTGGCCGAATAGCCATATAAAGCACATAATAACCGCGACTAAAACTACAATACATATACAGTTGTGCATAAACCGGTGAGGGTAAATATAAAACTGTAAAAATAATACAAGTACAAGTGAACAAGTGATTTGCCAGACGGAGCAAGATTTACTGATAGTTTAAGAGGCCGAAATTTATAAAGGATTGGTTTATAAAGGATGGCACGTATACAGTGATGTTCATTGTTCTGTCATATCGGTCTCAGTTCAGACAGCACATAGCCTACATGTACAGTACAGATAAGATTACCAGAAGGACGATAGATCCATCGAGCTATCCATCCAGCACAAAACAGAACGACACTTTCATCTGCGGTTAGCTACCCCTCTTGGCGCACGTGCTTTCTTCTCTGCTGGACCACCCGCACCGATCCGGAACAGTTTTCCCCCGAGCCTTCGACACTATGTCCCTATCTTGCACCGTTTCTGAGATACAGCGAGATATTGGTGTTTATATTGGCTAACCTACCTTGACACCCCCTTGGGGGTTACGCCATTAGAATTTATCATACTGGTACTTTATAAACATATCAAAATTTATTGTAAAAAGTAAAAGATTGCCGAGCTGTGATTGATTTGGTGTCTTTTTGAGTATGGTCTTTGACATCAGAAAACTAGAATCCTAGGAAGTTTATAGCTATTTTGGTACGATACCGGCTTGTAACAGACGGACAGACATACGGATACACGACGACAACCTATACCGTGCTAGCATAGCGTTGCGCAATAAGAAAGCGTTGTAGTTCTACTGTATTCGTTTCTTCTGAGCTACTCGGGTTTTTGTTCTTATTTTTTTTCCTTCATTTTTCGTTTCTGTGCCGTGTGCTAGATTAAGCTGGCCATCTCGTCAGCTTTTGAGCGCATGCTAATCTACCGTATCGTATCGCAGCTATTTTGCTTAACACATTATCGATATTTGGAATATTACTAGCCGTCTACTGTAAATGATTTTACAAGTTTGCATAGCTTTGAGCGTCCAGTGGACAAAAAATTGATTTTAGTCTATTTCTAAAAAGTGTTTAACGTCTGTGTTTTATGTTAGCTGTAGTTTTATGCAAATTTTTAGGCAGCTATAAAATGTAGTTTTACCTAGCTGTCCTATTCAGAAGGTTTGATTGTTCATTGTCGCATACTACATGTATATAATCATTATCTGAACCAACAAGTACGTCGGTCTTCCTTGTTGTCGGGCCGACATGTACGCTGGCCGCGTCGCATGCTACCACCCCTGCAGTGGTGAGTTACGGCGAGTATGCCGACGGGACAGACAGACAGAAGGATGGACGACATACCAGACCGTTGCATTACGCTTTCCGCTACGTGTGGCCGCGGCCATTGTAATAATGTCTAGATGAGATAGGCCTACTCAGCGATTATCAGCTCATGTCCTTGTAGAAAGTGTACCGGCGGACCACCCTGATCGATGATAATTAGAGCAATCATTCGATTGACGTGCCAGCCGGACAGGTGCCCGGCGAGGCGTCGAGAGAACGTTTATAAAAAGGCCGTCGACGATCATAGTACGAAGTCGCAGTTCTGCCCGTGAGAGCCGATAGGCACGATCTGTTGTGTTCGAGACTAGCTTCGTTGTCGACGCAGCAGAAATGGTGAGTGTAGCCGCAAACGCTAAACTTTGTTTACACGCTCCGTATCGCTTTGTTAACATGTAGATGATAACGAATTGCCTCTTATACAGATGAATTTAACTAGGTCGAAGTGAACGACATGTTCACGATATTTGACTCAGCCGATTGGCTAATGTCTCATTTGGTTCATGTGTGTTCCATTGTAAGTAAGTAAGTAAGTACATTTATAAGGCGCACTATGTCTTAAATAGGTCACTAGACGCCAAGAATGTTACCAGTAATAATTTATAATATCTTTTATTGACTGAATTACGAACAACGAACAGTTTAATGTGTACGAAAGATTTGCTTAATACCTTAGGTTGCTTACTACCTTACTACACAGAGGGGTAATTGTAATCCATTACTGCGTATAGTAAGGTGGTTTTTTCTAATTCACTTAGAGCTACAAGGCTGCCGCTGAGGTTTTAATCGTATTAAACAAGTATGTCCGTCCGAGTTGGAAATGCACGCTGACCGCGTCGCCTGCTGAGTCACGTTGAGTATGCGCCGCGCGCAAAAGTCGGAACAGACAGACGGACGGACGCCAGACCGTTACATTACGCTTACCGCTAGACGCGACACGTTAAAGCATGTACTGTAAACAGCGTTGTGGTCTGTGTGTTGTCTGTTGCACGACAGTACACGTCGCTGGCTGTGGTATTTGCCGCCTTTCTGTCACTCTACCGAGTAGAAGCGAGCGCAGGTCGAGCGTTCCCGATAGACTCGGAGAACTACGTCACCGAGAGATTCAACCGCATCAATCGTCGACTCGTAAGTTCAATTTTATGTCGATTTTTTCGCCTTATTTTACTGACTTATTCATTCTATTCATTTTGCCATGGATGGCATTTGCGTTAAGTTAAACAGACACAGTTCTCTGTAATTAAGTTAAAAGTTATGAGCTGACGTTGGAGGGCGGGTGTTCAGCTGAGCCACCGACTGGCTGCGCCGCTCACCGCTAGTTCCTCTGCGACACAATTTTCGAATATAAATCACTTTTATAAAAATTATATCTATTATACCGGTACTTTATAAACATATCAAAATTTATTTTAAAAAATAAAAGATTGTCGAGTTGTGATTTATTTGGTGTCTTTTTAAGTATGGTTATTTCTTTATTAAGTCTCTTGCTTTTTGTTTGATGTTTGTTAATCTAGCCTTTTGACATTTTGTGTGCTTTGTCTCTCTGTCCAGTCTATTCATGTCAACAAATTAATACCACTACTATTATGTACAGAAGAGAAACATATGCAAAAGAACTTTCAGCATTCAGCATTCTCACACCATTAGGCCTAACACTGTTTCCGTTAACAAAAACATATTCTCGATTTCTCGTTCTAGTTATTGTTTTTTCATTCTGATGACTTTTAGCTGCTATCATTACGCATCACGATGTCTCAAGTGATGACTTTTTATTCACACATGCCGATAGGCAAAGTGTGGATATATCGTTTACTGTTTATTTGTTTGTTGGTGTGTTTGTACGGTTACGGATTTCCCTGCCGATGACAAAGCTAGCGGCGTCAAATTTTGCACGGTGGTTCATGGGCTTTTGGGCAGGGAATTTCCCATTTTGGGGAACTTTGCTCCCCCAGAAGCCCAAAGTCGGACCAATAGGAGCCTAGCCTAGCCTGCAGGCCTAGGCTGACTGACGTCAGAGTGACGTTCTATTTATAGATTTATAGTTCAGTGAGCGCGCGGTCTACGCGCCGTTCGTGAAATCGCGCGACGTGTGGACGTAAGATCGGCATGTGTGGATATACAGCCGTTTCCAAAGACTGACTTACTTGTTTTTTATTTACTGGTCTATTACTAATATGTTATTTATTATTTGTACGACCATGGAAGCGTGTTGCGGGTAAAACGTGATCAGCTCTATCATTCTGCGCAAAATCTGCAGTTAGATAATATTATGCGAATTTATCACTATCAGATATATTTCACGAAGCGAGTTGGCAAAATACCTATGTGGATTTGAACTGAAAAATGTATATATGGTGGATTATAGTTACACTAGGGTTAATATAGCGTCTATTAATGTCGCTGCCGGGTTTCAGCGACAAGAAATTCTTGTGTTAGTTTAAATGATTCAAAGACGACCAATGGCGACGGAGCGTCGAAAATATTGACGGGGGAGGGGGCCAGAA
>Ga0209780_1002453_pt1 | contig 13189 bp, 12 predicted proteins | sample WorMetexBAHAMAS2_FD_187384 | JGI IMG/M metagenome (GOLD analysis project Ga0209780, IMG submission 187384) | Marine gutless worms symbiont microbial communities from Max Planck institute for Marine Microbiology, Germany - Inanidrilus exumae... | ecosystem: Host-associated > Annelida > Digestive... | reverse complement strand
GTGATAGTTTTGAGATCGCGCTGCATGCTGTGCCCGACAAAGATTTGCTTTAAGAGTATCGGATCGCCGTCGCATCGGACGATAACGAATATTAATTTATTATTATTATTAGTAAAAAAAATAACTTATTAAATGATCAGCTTTAATCAGAAGTTGGTTATGTTTAGGCTAGCATGCTGTCGCGGTTCAGTAATTCAGAAATAGAAGCATAGTCGTCGAAACTACTTCAGAATGTCTGTTCATAGAACTATCGGTACAACAATCGGTGAAAAACTATCGGGACCGATGGTCATCCGATAGTGCAACAATCGGCGGAAGCGATAGTTTGATAGTCACTATCGTCCTAACCCTACTGCTTGATGTTCACTATCAGATGTATTTCTATGAAGTTTGATGTTTCTCTGAATGATTGGATCAATCACAACACATTTGTAAAGTGCCATTTGTTGTACGACTCAGAGATTCATTGGAATTGAATTGTAAGAGCTGCTCAGATGGTCAAAACTGCGTTTCTGGTGGTTTTCGGCCTGCAGCGGTGACAACATGAAATTTGGAATGATACATCACAGCTCCACTCTTTTTGACCAAATTTTCAAGTTTGGGGACTTCTGTACCCACCCCTTCACAGATCACGGCCAAATTAGGCATGCTAGAGTAGATCCACAGCATATGCTTATATGCCATATTTCACTTGGATTAGTTTACTGTGTCACGCTTGATGGGTGAAAATGCCAAATTTGGCCACATTTTTAGCTTCAACATCAACGAACCCTAACCCTTCCACCTAGCAGAGACCAAGTTGAACGTAGGTGCACAACTACGAAGTCTTTCCCAATCCCACAAAACCAAAATTGTTTCTGAATTCAGTGACTAAGTGGTGAAGTGGGTGGCATTCACAAACTTTGTCATTCAAAAGCACGATGAACAAAAAACATCAAACTTTTTTTGCTCAGGGAGAATATGCTAGTTTTTTCTGATAATATTACGTACCATAGACACATTATAGCCATAGAAACAGTCGCACACAATCCGTTGATGGTGTAGGTCCGTGTTGTTGTCACACACAGTCCGTTGATGTCACCTCTGCCGCCATGTAGGTCCGTGTTGTTGTGTGTGTAGACGACGTATGATGAGTCGCATGCGTCCGTGCTGTGTATGTGCCTCGACGTGATCGGCGCCTATGTCTCGTGGATCGACGTTGCGCTGATTGCTAACACACAGTTTGTCACCGTGCTGCTGAGGCTGATGACAATGCCACTACTGCGTGAAAGTGCGTGTGACTGTGTCCATGAAATCATCTGTAAAGGCATGGAGCCAACAGCAAAGACAACACTCATCGAGTCATTTGTTTCGGTTCTAGAGACGGCAGGATTGCTGAAGATTGCTGATGTATGTTCCTGCTACCTACCGTCAAACTCGACTACATATTCAGATTATGTATTGTCTTACTACTGTTCAGTTTCCGATGATATTATACTGATGTTACATGGAAAAAATACCGTTCTTTCACCTTCTGGAGTTTAACTGGAATAATTATCAGAACTGTTCGGTATTGTTTACAATGATGTTCTGTTCTTTAGCCATCCTCGATCCAGACAAGTTTTGAACCTTTCTGGTGCCAGCTTACCCAGTTTGCTTTGGGAAAAGGTTTTTCAATAAATGCAGTTGTTTTAGGTGTAAAAATTATAAAGTTTGACAGTGTTTAGTCTGTGATATAAGTTATTATGACATATTGTTTCTGTATTGGTATGTTCATATGGCACTTGTTTAGGGTGAAGACGGAGATTTTCTGGCTAAGCTTGCCAAACTAGTGAATGGGATGGGACTACAACTGATACTATGTTATCAGAAGTGAGTCGCTCGGCTGTTCTGATTGTGTTATGTTTTATGAATAACCAGTTGTTTCATTAACTGTTGTTTTTACATGTGTGGATTGTGAGCATTTCTGAAATGCTATACGTTTAAGCACAGATTTTTCCATTTTAACATGTGCTTATTTGCACCATTTGATTTCTTACTCTCAGTAACATTTCTGCCAAAAATATCAAAATTGGTTTGTGTTTGTCAGAGTTATAGCAAGCCAAGGTGTGTTGTTTTCTTGAGATGTGAAAGTGTGAAAGCTGTTGTCCGTCTTTACAGTTTATTATTTTGCGCATGTAACATACGTCGTGCGATGTTGTTCTGCGTAGATTAGTGAAGAGCAGAGATGAGGCGAATGCCGGAGTGTCGAAGCAGGCCATCGAGGCCAAGTTGCCGTATTTGCTGCAGTTTCTGGCGAGTGCTGACGATGATGTTTCTGGGACGGTTGCTCCATTTGCTCATGACTATGTGACAATGCTGAAGCAGAACGCGTCTCTTAGTGACAGCCAGACAGACTTTGTTAAGGTACAGATTACAGTCTATCACTGCATTTAGTGGTAATGTGGTTTGTGTGTGTTGGAGTGATTCTGTAAGCATTGAGGATGTCTATGTCTGTTGTGTGAGGTAATTGTCTGTCTCTGTGTCAGTAGGACTGGGATGAGGAACTGTTGGTTAGATCTGTTGAATGATCTCTCTGAATTATAGATGAACAAACTGACATTGCTTCAGAGGTGGTTATTGATTGATGTAATGCTTTAGAGGCGGTTATTGATTGATGTAATGCTTCAGAGGCGGTTATTGATTGATGTGGTGCTTCAGAGGCGGTTATTGATTGATGTAATACTTCTGAGGCGGTTATTGATTGATGTGGTGCTTCAGAGGCAGTTATTGATTGATGTAATACTTCTGAGGCGGTTATTGATTGATGTGGTGCTTCAGAGGCAGTTATTGATTGATGTAATGCTTCTGTGGCGGTTATTGATTGATGTGGTGCTGCTGAGGCGGTTATTGATAGTAATGGTTTCAGTTCATTACAACTTCATCCTCGCTGTGTGAAGACATTGTAGCTATGATTCAACGGCAGATTTCTTTGTTGTCCTGTTTATAGTTCGCCTGATTTCACAGCTGCATTGCAGCTTACTTACAACACCTTTAATGCAGTCGAGTTTATATTGTAAGTTACTGATTTTCTACGAATGCAGGAACGTCTTACTGGGTGTGTATATGTCAGACAGAGTGCCGTGGTTTAAATGAGTAATGACAAACGGTGTTGTTGTTGACAGCAACTGCTGTGTATTATCATCTCAAAGATGAAATATGAAGACCTCAGCTCATATGATGTGGAGGTATGATTGATATATCATACTGCTGTTTTGCCTTGGATATCATTCTTATCAAGGAAGTAATTGCTTTGCTGTATAAACGTTCAAAATAATGCAGACTATCCTCATTGTTTAGTGCTCACCATGATGCTTGTCATTCTTTTTGAAAATAGCTTTCTTTACTTTTTATTCCTATGTGTTTTTGACTAAATATTTTGCAAAACCAGGACACATTTAAAGCCTGATGTTGATATAGTTAAACTGTGTGTGGCAGGGTGAGGAGGAAGCAATGTTTTTAGAATACCGCAAAGAACTTCGAGTCATCTATAATAACCTTGGAGCACTGGTGAGTCATTGTATTGTGACTAGCATCATATCATTAACATACAGGTACTCTGATTTAGGATCAGAGTACCTGTATTTGTTGTTGTATAGTATGCAACATTTTGCTTGTGCTAACACTGTGCGAGATGTTGAAGACGATATTTTAATAAAGTCCTAGTGTAATTGGTTGATTATGTTTGTATGGCCGTCCTGTTGGACGATGCATTCCTTGTTCATCACCGACGGTGAAGGTGATTATGGCTCTTGTTTGGAGGTGGAATGATGTGTTTTTATATCAGGTGTAATTTCACTGTTACGGTCCACCGCTAAGTGAAGTGTGTGTGTGTGATCTTGTGACAGGACAGTAAGCTGTTACTGGGTACAGTGCATGAAGCTGTTGATAACACTTTCACTCACTGGCACACGCTGAGTGTTGAAGACGTTGAGCTGGCTGTAACTCTGCTCTACCAGCTAGCCGAGGCTCTGCCGGTCGGTCTCATGTGCTTTATTAGGTCCACTCTACCAGCTAGCCGAGGCTCTGCCGGTCGGTCTCATGTGCTGTATTAGGTCCACTCTACCGGCAAACCGAGGCTCTGCCAGTCTGCCTCATGTGCTTTATTAGGTTGACTCTTCGTCAGAGTCGACCTAATAAAGCCGGTCTCAAATATCTGTTGATGCACATGACTTGAACTGGACATTGTAGTCGATAAATGTACACTTCCTCTCTTTAGAAATAGAACAATGTAAGCTACTGTTGTGCAGCATTATTTTAGTTCCGAATATTTTTCTTTGAGTTTTACAGCGGGTCTGCGCCCGGCCCTCGCCTGTCCGACTACTCATGTAAGCCACGCCCCTGGCCAGATTCACAATCCGATTATTATATATAAATTCATTTTACTTGTAGTCAACTTTTCACTTATTTGGGGCTTTTTGGTTTGTGTTGAAGTTTTAATGAGCTAACTTATTTTTGTAGTTATTACATACTTATAGTTTTAGTTATGAGTTACAGATGACTCAAATAACATTGCTGTGAGCTGTCTCTCCTGATGTGACTTGTGTTATGAGTGTGTTTGTTGTGTCTGTGTGTCGAGGCGTCTCATAGTCAACATTTCAGCGGTGATCCAGCGAAGGTGACAGCATTACAGAGCATGATGAAACTGGTAAATACTGACAGTTGTATTGTTGACTATCAGTCAGTGTGTGTATGTGTGTATGTGTGCGTGTCTGTGTGTTATGTCCACTCACTTGTTTGTCTCTTTTCCTGATGATACGTGGATTGATTGATTGATTAATTCTTCTTCTTCTTTATCTGTAAACAGTGCAACTTCACACAGTTGAAGATGATCATGAGTGTGCAAAACACTGCGAACGGCTGCGTTCGTTTCGCAACTTCAGCGACGCGTTTGTCAGCGGCATTACTGGCTCTGCTGTCAAACGTGATGCACTGCCATTTAAAACGGGAGCTGGCAAATGACCACTGATTCTTAAACTAGGGCACAATATATGAATTTGTTCTGGCCGGATTTTTGATAATTGCCCTAGTCTGCCCTAGCGGAAGTCGACCGTCAGTCCCCTTACGGGACTTATTTCAGAATCTGCATTTCCTCGGCAGTGTAACCCACAGCGTTTGGTAAGTTATTCTCTGAACCACATGTGCATTGATGCAAGTACTGAAGGCATGCTGCTGTTGTTGTTGTGGTTGTGTGTTGAGATGGTGACCAGTCAGGTCTGCCGCTGTGATCACCCGGCTGTACAGCTACAGTTCTTTGAGACGGTCGTTCGCTATGAGAAGTTCTTCGGCACTGAACCGCAGTTTCTACCTGATGTCTTGGTCTGTGACTCTTGTGTCAATCACAATGCTGTGGGTTTGTGGGTGCCTCGTAAGTAAGTAAGTAATGTAAACAGTGTATAGCTGTTTAGCATCAACTTAGCTCTTCACCGCTACGGGAAACTCACATGCCATATGGGATCACACAGTGTTACCTGCCACTCGACAGTGGTGAGAATCCCGCTGCAGGTACTCGATTTAGCGACCCCGGATGGATGCAAGGCTGAGTTGACCTATGTTACGTGAAAGCCACCAGCTGGGAATTGATCCCGCGACCTGTAAATCGCAAGTCCAATGCCTTACTGCTGAGCTACCATGTACACCTAGTCCACTCAGAGACTGATTTATTGAGGCTAGATTTGAATGGCAGTCTGTAAGTAAGTGAGCAGTCTGTGGGAGGTAAGTGAGTGTTTGAATTCTAACCTGCATCATGCTGGATAAAGAACTATTAAACGGTTGTTGTTGATGTATGAATATTTATAAGAGGTCTTCTTTTAATCTCTGAGATGTATTTTGATTAGCAGCTGACGGTGAGGCGGTGTGGGCATGTTGTATGTGTGTGTGTTTGTGTGGTTAAGATGGCGTTTCTGGATGAACGTGGACTGTGGAACAGAGCGTCACATGTCTGCAGTCGGACAGCGTATCTCTTTTCACGCTTTGTCAAGAGTGTCAACAAGTACGAAGCATTTCTTTACAGTGTTTAATACATTACTATGTTTTTGATAGTTTTCATGTACATTCAAAGCAGCAACTTGTAGGTTTGTGTTTGCCATGATTTGCTTTCTCGACATATTTTAAAAGAGAACAGTTTGTGATAATTAATGTGTTTTTACCGTTTTTCTTTCCTTTTTTACAGTTGAGTCAGAGCACTAAAAGGCAACACAAAGCACTTATCTCAACCGCAGAATATGCTTCCATTTTTCCACTGACTGACTTCCAGTGGAAGGAATATTTTCCCCCTGTCTGCTGCCAATACTGTTCCTCAGACTACACAGAGCCACAACAATGAAGTCACACTGATAAAGCATTGTAATTACGTTTGTGTTGATGGTGTTTAGAGTCCATTTGCAAAGCTTCTTGGAGCAGATCCTTGGTCGGATGCAAGGCCTAATGTTGCTGAGACTGCCGGATGATGGATGTGAACAGTGTCTGTCACCAGAGGACCAGCAGTTCATGTATGAAACAGCTGGCATTCTGATTGTTCAGAGCCAGTTTCCACCTCAGGTGAGATTGATTAATTAATTGCACACCTGTGTTTCCACCTCAGGTGAGATTGATTAATTGTACACCTGTTCATTCTGATTGTTCAGAGCCAGTTTCCACCTCAGGTGAGATAGACTCACATTCAGTTTCATGTGTTTTCCAGGTATCACATGACATTCAGCCAGATTGTTACCTGTGCTCAGGTGTCTTTCTGGTTCACCAATCATCTTGCTTACCTGCATTGATGATTGCATTACCTGCCGTCACTGCACCATCCATTCAGTGAATATGAAAGTTGACAACGGTACTCTGTTGAATCTGACAAACGATCTTTCAGTTATCTTCACGTACCATCTGCAGTAGTCTAAGACTTAGTACACTGATGTGTCATTAGAACTCACTGTTTGCATGGCCTGTCAGTGGAGCTGGTTGCATGTGTTGGTGAAACAGAGAAAGCAGGAGCTGATGCGTCAGCTGCTACAGCCAATTGTCTCCAAGTTTGATGAGCTGCTGCATTTGATGTCTGCTGAGCCTGATAGCAATATACAGCTTGCATATGCAACTTGCGTCAGCCACGCAATGGGCTTCGCAAGGTAAACAAATGATCTACCTCAGTCATAATACGATCACTGTCGGCGATCACTCATTTGCCATTGCCGGCCCACGACTCTGGAACAGTCTACCTGATGATGTCCAGTCTGCCCCATCACTCGCAACATTTCACCGAAAACTGAAAACTCATTTATTTCGGCAGTCATACCCAGACATTGTTTTATAGCTAGTCGCCATAGTGGTCTAGACGACTAGAAGGCTATCCAACCTCTAAAAACCTTCCAAAAAGGTTTACTAAATGTTTACTTTTTGAACTATTTATAGTGGCCTAAGTAAATATAATTGCAAGCAGTTATATTTACTTAGGCGACTATAAATAGTTGTAATGTAATGTAATTTAACGGTAATTGCACTTATAAAAGATTATATAGGATTTTTAAGCTGATAATACATCTTTATTTAAACATACATATTCGGAGTGTATTATTGTTTTTTGTGTATTGTACTGTTTTGTTCTAGGCGTGTAACATGTGCTGGCGAATGTGTTTTGTGTAGTCGGACGAGCAAAGGTTTCTCAGGCCAGCAGACGGTGAAGTTGAATGGTTGTACGGAGGTTTACGTGGAGACACTCAAAGTATTTCTGCACGCATTGAACATGCCAGTGCAACGGCCGACACTGCACCAGGGAGTCCGACAGTTTCTTCATCGCATGGTCGTCTGCCTTGACACGGATATACTGCCGTTCATTCCAGTAGCAATGCACTGTCTGCTGGAGCACGCCGACGTCCGAGAACTTTACGACTTCATTCCGTTTGTCAATCAAGTCATACAGAAGTTTAAAGTGAGATATTATTATAAATAAAGTTACAGGTTTCCCTTCATTACAAGCGTTTCATGTTCACTCTTAGAGTTGGTTTTTGATGTTGTGTATTTAGTACTATTTACTGCTAACTAGTGACACAGGATTGATATTATTTCCATTAATGTTATTATTATTGTTATTATTATTATTTATTATTTCATTGAAACAGTGAAGTACTCAAAGGCTGCAGTAAGTTCTTGATGTACCAGTCTTACTTAATGATGACAGTTATTTCTGAAATTGTGAATTTTCAGTACGTGATTATTGGTTTTGTCAAGAGGCTGTGTTATCGTTGCCGGCCAGTTATTGTGAACTTGGCGGTGTGTTTCAGACAGCAATTGTTCCGTTCCTGCAGCAAGTGTTCATGCCGATTGTGACGACGATCTTCCACGCGCTGACGACGACGATTGACGAGCGAGATCAGGTGTCACAGACGGAGCGTAGACTTCTGCAGCGCGGCTATTTCACGTTCATCAGCACTCTAGTGAACAACAATGTGACTGAAGTACTGAGCAGTCAGAGTACGTGCAGTACAGACTGTCTGTTCGCTAGACAGATAGAGTACGTGCTGTACAGACTGTCTGTTCGCTAGACAGTCAGAGTACGTGCTGTACAGACTGTCTGTTCGTTAGACAGATAGAGTACGTGCAGTACAGACTGTCTGTTCGTTAGACAGATAGAGTACGTGCTGTACAGACTGTCTGTTCGTTAGACAGTCAGAGTACGTGCTGTACAGACTGTCTGTTCGATAGAAAGTCAGAGTACGTGCTGTACAGACTGTCTGTTCGCTAGACAGTCAGAGTATGTGCTGTACAGACTGTCTGTTCGCTAGACAGTCAGAGTACGTGCTGTACAGACTGTCTGTTCGCTAGACAGGTGGAACAGACTAGTTGATGAACAGATCACTAGCATGATTTGGTTTGAATCATAACGGAACAGCTGATGCGATTCCATTTGAATGTTATAGATTTGATTTGATGCACTGCAGTTCGATTTATGATTCAGTTAAATACAACAGGACTCAGTTTATAGTCTTGACTCACGGTAATTTCTACGGCTTTATTGCCGACGTCATGGGCAGATGTACTTACGTACAAGAGAAAGAATTATTGAAGCTCTGATTCTCTGATTCGCCCGTCACTAGTTGATGTGATGTCGACACATCACTGGTAAACATTAGACGTTTACAACGTGCCATACATTTGCCGTTTAGTTTTCCATGGAGCACTAGGACCTAGTTGATAGCAATTGATGGTTTTGAATGTACACTACTATATACTGGATGATGATAGGTTTAAAAGATTTGCTTTTGGAAGAATTCTTATCTGCAGTAACTTTTGAGATATGGCTTATTGAGTTGAATCTTTTTGGCAAATGGTTAGAGCTGAGACTTGGTTTGAGATTTGCCCATCACTCATTGTTGCAGTGTCCACACATCACTGATGACCACTTGTTACGTCACTGTTGGTCAGTTTCAAGCCCTGCTGACCTACATAGGCGTGTGTGTGGACTGTATGTGTAGGTCCAGAGAACCTACGACAGGTCTTGACAACTGTTGTTGACGCTGCTGTGCAGTTGACTGATCCAGTAACACAGAAACTCTGCTTTGCTATACTCCGGAAGCTCGTTGAAGTCTGGGGTCTGTCCCACTTGCTGCTAATACTAATGCTAGAAATATACTACTCACAGTAAATGTATTTACTTCTACTCTGACTTTGCACTTTTGTATGCTTGGCCATTTTTCTGTTCACAACCGTGTAGGCCAAAGATTCTCTGTTAGAACAAGCGGATGACGAAAAACTAAGGCTAACATAGGTTCATCTGAAACAGTTTGTTATTGGTTTGTTCTAGTTTTGTGTACCTGGTTTACTCAGCAGTTGTCCTGACTGCTGTGTAGCTGCTGCTGCTGCTGAGTCAAGTATGTCGGGGTTTAATGAGTTCATCTACAAACGCATCATCCCAGCTTGTTTCACGGCGCCAATGAAGCCGACGTTTGATCTCACCGACGCACAGACTGTACAGGTGAGTGTCGCGTTATACAGGTGACAGTTGTGTCATACAGGTGTTGCGTGGTGGCTCAGCGGTAAGGCGTTGGACTTGCAATTTATAGGTCGCGGGTTCAATCCCGGCCGGTCCGCTTTCACTTAACATAGGTCAACTCAGCCTTGCATCCCTCCAGGGTCGCTAAATCGAGTACCTGCTTCGGCTGGGGGTAAAGGCGGGATTCTCACCTCTGTCGGGTGGCAGGTAACACTGTGTGATCCCATATGGCATGTGAGTTTTCCATAGAATTACTGGAGCTATGTTTACTGTCACTGATGCTTGACGGAGGTATAATGAATAATACAGGTGTACGATACGGTAGATTAACATGTGCTCAAAAGCTGATGAGATGGCCAGCTTAATCCAGTGCATGGCACAGAAACGAAAAAATAAGGGAAAACAAAAACTGGGTAGCTCAGAAGAAATGGTCCAGGCAATAGTCCATGCATAGTATATCATAGCATGTTAATGATTCTGATGAAATGGGACGAGTTTAAACAGTGGTTTCACACATGAAGCATGCACTTTTGAAGTTTATGCTGTAAAATGTTGCCTTTTGTTTTGCAAGTAATCACCGTTGAAGACCTGTCCACACAGAGCTGTATGCCAGACAACCTGTTTTGTGTTAGTCTTTTGTCTGACTCTGTTACCACGTTAACAGTTTTGTTGTGAAGCTATTGTCAGTATTTGGAGTCTAAATTGCAAGACATTGTAGGTGTTGAATGAATGTGCGTGCTGTCTTAAGACCATACACGACAAACGGGTATGTATTAATTACTTCTACGCTCAACGAGTTTGAATCTGTTGTCTATAAATATCTGACAATAATGTCGGGTATTTTTTTCATTTTCACTAGAGCCATGACAGTTTTGTGCTGACATTAGTGATGTGACATAAGCCTTGATTAATGTAACAACACTCGCTTAACGACTTTCTTCCTGGACAGCCTGGTAAACAAGACTTGTTTAATGATCTTTTTCTGCAGGATAACCTGGGTAAGCTGACACCACATGGACAGAACCATTCTGGATTGTAATGAGACGAGAGATGATGGGTTGCCAGTAACATCAGCTGGACCATATGAAAATCATTTGTAACTCACTCCAGACACAGTCCATTCCAGCCTCTCATCACTCAATCTTCACAAACCGGATGCTCTTGCTGACCAGACGGCCAGGGTTGAGGTTAATATATCGCTGGCCTTCCTTCACTGGGTAGGGATAGCTCTCCACCCCTAACATTTTGTGTCTGATATAGCCATATTTGTGCTGAAAGGGGACGTTAAACTGAAACTAACTCTTGCTGAGCACTGAACTGTCCCTTGATATAATTTACCTGCTGTTTTGAAAATGATACATGCATACAAATAGTTCATTGTGTGTGTAATTGTTCCGTTACTGATGGACGCTGTGTGATGCATTGTTGACTAGGGAGTTGAATGTGTGCTGTTTCTACAAGTGGACTATCTACCAGCACTCAACATGTCTCCTGCGGCTGTACAGGTACAACTTGTCTGTCACGCTTGCATTCACTGATTGTTTGTTCACTCTGTTCTGCACAACAGCTTATGCTGTATCCTGTGACCAGTCTATAGAAGTCATTTGTACCTGGATTTGTAGTTTTGGGTTTTTGCGCTATATAAATTGTTTGTTTGTTTGTTTGAATTTGTTTGTTTACTAAAATTCCTTCCTTGCTTTCTTACTTCCTTATACTTTCTTCTTTACTTATTTGCTTCCTTGCTCATTTCCAGAATAGACCCATTCCGTTGCCAGGTCTGAGGTCATAGGAGGCGACAAAATCTGGCGTTAGTTTTTTGGCAGTTCATTTTTATGTTGTAGTATATTTTGTTGTGGACGCATGTTTGCTTCTGTTGTGTTTGATTTAGTTTTTCTGTACTAAGCCAACAGATTGGCTGGGAAGAACGTTTCTAAAATGACCTATTTGATGTCAGGTGGGACGTAAAAAATTAACTCAATAAATCAGTTAGTTTTTGGTGAGGTTCCACAGACGTAAATAATGGTTGTAACCAAATTTGTCGGTAATAAAGTGTGTTAAAAAGAAGTCACTGTGTTGAGGCATCTTACTTCCATGTGCAATTAATTCGTCTGAAATTCTCTCTATGGACTGCCTCCATGGACTATTACTCGGACCATTCCTTCTGAGCAACTTAGTTTTGTTTTCAAGTTTTTCTTATTTTTCCATTTTTGGTATCATGCACTAGTTAAACTGGCTCTTTATCAGCTGTTGAATGCACATAAATGTGTCTTCTCGTATCGTATCATAAGCTGAGTGAGTCAGGGACCATAATTGCACAGAGCACCACCATAGCTGGAGAATCATTTGCCAAGTGGCATTTGACTTTTTTGTAGCGTTCTGTTGCTATGTGACTGCCTGTGTAGTTTGTGCAACAGCTCTAGAATATTTTGCTGTTGTAGGACTTCTGTCAGATGCTGACGTCTGATACAAAGTTATTTCACAATTATTTCAAGGTAATTTTTATCATTTCGCCCATGGGAGCGGTTGCGAAGTATTGTGATGAGTAGTGTGTGTATGTGTGTCTGTCTGTCTGTCCACGAGGATATCTCCAGAACCACACGTGTGATCTTTACTGAATTTTTTGTGCATGTTGACTATGGCTGCGGCTCGGCGTCATTGCAATATGTTTAGTACTTCCAAGTCGACCTAAATGTCTGTCCGTCCGTCCGTTCACAAAAGTTTCTTTGATTTCAATGACATTTGGCTTGTAGGTAGAGGTCAATGAGTGATGCATGACGGTATGCAGTATGACCCGATTTAAGGTCAAGGTCACGAGCCCTTGAAAGTCAGAAATTCGACAATTTTTAACAGCTGTCTCCTCCCCAATTTATAATGGGGGCTGGCAAATGACTACGGATTCTTAAATTAGGGCACAGTACTTAAACCTTATCGGGGCCGGATTTTTGTGACTTTGAACTTGGCAGTAGGTAGGAGTCGACCGCCAGTTCCGAACGGGGCTAATTTTTCATTAGTTTTCTTGTCACAAAATGTGTCCGTCGAGCACAGCGTCAAGTTGTTATTTTGACTTGAGATGTGTATATTTCTGATGTCTGCATTTGACCTTTCGAGGTCGATAAACTGAGTAGTAAGCTGTAATCGGACGTGTGTTTCCTCGCACGGGCGGCGCCATCTGGTGAATGCTTACGGGGTGAAGGCCTG
>Ga0209780_1002452_pt1 | contig 13191 bp, 9 predicted proteins | sample WorMetexBAHAMAS2_FD_187384 | JGI IMG/M metagenome (GOLD analysis project Ga0209780, IMG submission 187384) | Marine gutless worms symbiont microbial communities from Max Planck institute for Marine Microbiology, Germany - Inanidrilus exumae... | ecosystem: Host-associated > Annelida > Digestive... | reverse complement strand
TATATTAAGTGGCACACTTATCTCATCGGAGAGAGCTGCCAGAAACCTAGGAACCAGATCATCAGCTCCTGGAGCTTTATCCATACGGATACTCATTAACTTCTTCCGTATGATACCCTCAGTCACGTGAATCTCACTTAGTTCAATACCACCACTAACCGAGCCACTATGAGCCAGATACAGAATTACACAATAAGAGTTTATTATCAAATTGATTCACATTAGGCCTACATCAGCGACGGATATAGCTTTCTGCAGGTCTACTAGTAATACTTTCTTTGTGAATATCTATACTCATAGGCCTATTTTTATTGTGCGTTGGACCGATTGACGCCACAGAACGGGATGAGATGACTTATGAAGCATCACTGACTGTGTAACGCATGCTAAAAGCCACTGAGTGCGGTGTTAGCATTGTTTGCGTTGTTAGCATTGTGAGCTTCTTTTAGCATGACCCGACGATTTGTGGTAGTAATAGTAGTAGAACGTACTGATTAATGTGGCGTAAGCTAGGTAAAGTAGCTTCTAGGACACGGTACAAATCGTGACAAATCAATCAAATCAATCGGACAATTGTGACAAATCACAGTGTTGGACGCATTGGATGCATCGAACACCAGTAATATATATTGAAGTGTAAATTGCATCGTTAAAATGTCGCACAGGACAACTTGCTTATTCACAGGAAGTTGAGATCGGTGTGTAAAACATTGAAAAGAGCCTTAGGAGTCCAGGAGGACCACGAGACGTTTGCAGGAAGACATTACAGTCTGATGCGCCGCATCGAACATATCAGACAAATGCTGTTAAATACACAATAAGTGGTAAAATTTACTGAATAAGCCAGAATATGTCACATGTTTGTTGGATGCTGATCGACATTATACCGCATTTTGTACTTCAGTATATATAACTGGGGTCGGATTAGTCCGATTCAGTGTTTCATTGGACTGTTAGGCAACAGCGTAAATTTGACTGATTACCTCCATTGTTCTTTACGGTGTGTGTTTCTATAATTGTTCGTTGAACTAAGTTTGGACAGAGTACCATTTCGGTACACCAAAAACATGTTGTGGATTGAAAGGGCAACTGGCAAACGGAAAAGGGATGCAAAAAGTTTTGGGGCCCCTTTGCAATGTTTTATTTAATATTGGCATATGATTTTTAGCTGCTGAAGATTGCCTAATATTCTGTCATGTGTGATTTTTCAATATATGCTGTATTGTGCCATCACTGTCTTTTACCAGATTATCTTATTGTTTTATGATGGTAAGAGACGGTATCCGTTGTCTTCTGTGTTTGTAACTAAGTATCACAAAGAGCTTTGTATTGTACTTTTTACTGCTGTAGGAAAGTGAAAGGCGGGTCAATTGATGTTCATCCGACGGAGAAAGCCCTCGTCGTGAACTATGAACTTGAGGCAACGATACTAGCGGAAACTGGGAATCCAATGCTTGGCGAGAGAAAGGAATGTCAGAAGCTGTGAGTGCTAATGTTTGCATTATTTGCTTCACATAAACAAGCTGTCAATGGCCATTCATAAGTGATAGTCTATGTTAATTAATTGATTAATGCTACATGTGTTTGTATCTTGATCTAAGCATTGAACTGACGTTTACTGTGTTTCTGGAATCTTGACAAGTTGATATTATAAAGCAGTATATTGTGCACGTTTCTGTCACAATTAGTTAGGCTGCAAGCTGCATTTTTGAGTACTAAATTTGATTTCCATGCTACATGCATCTACAGACCGTTAACAAAAATGTTCCTCAAACTTTAGTAACTTAGCTTGGCCAATATAAGCACAATGTTACCTTCTGAGCTTTTACACTGTTGTTTTGTTAACAAGACAAGGTCGTCTACCATTTAAATGTTTGCTCTTCATGGCTGGTTCCTTTTGGGTATCTGGCGTAACTTTGGTAAAAATAAGGTCAGTTAACAACAAGTGTCCAAAGCAGTTTGGCAAAAGGCCGCATCACCTTCCTGTTACCTCTCAATGATCAATGCACAATGCTGTCATTCACATGTCCTCTCAAAAGTGCCCCTTCCCATGGGGGATCTGGACCACATCATGGATCTTAGGACCCACATGAGTCAGCCGCTCAAACAGCATCTTTGCATAGCTCACCAACACACAAACACACAGACCACGCTATGTGTGTCTGTAGCAGCTATTTCTGAGCTACTCGGTTTGTTGTTAGTTTTATTTATTTTTTTTGTTTTTGGTGCCATGTGCTATATTAAGCTGCCCCTCCCATCATCTTTTGAGCGCACATAAATATACCGTATCGTATCTGTGTAAGTGCATGCAGGCAGTGCAGCCTACAAGCTCAAAGTAGCCATATAACCAGTGACGGATATGTTTATGTTTATCATTGTGTGTACAGATCAACAAAGTAAAACTTGTACTGTGTTTGGTATAAGTCAAACGATCACGCTACCACTGATTGTGAATTATGCATTGTACTATTGTGTATTGTGCGTTTTGCTGCACTGAATAGTATTCGAGTGAAGACCTTGAATGAGAAATCGGACGTTAAAGCTCTAGCAAAGGAAATAATTGACAAATGCAAACTGATTCATCCGAGCAAAATTCTGGAAGTCGAGCAGCTGCTGTTCTACCTGCAGAATCGCAAAGACACCGGACCCGCAAAAGGTTTTGCACTCAGCACGCATGCTTTGAATTGTAATCTCACGTGCACAAAGTCTGCTAATGCTGAATGCAGAATTACATGTATTTGCAGATCAGTGGTGGGTAACTATTTAATATTTTAAGTTCAACTAAGACTATTTTTAACTAGAATAATAGTTTAGTCAAAATTTTTAACCAGTTTTGAAAAGTAGTTTCCCATACTATTTTAGTTAACTCAGTTACTTTGTAACTTTTTACGTGTTTATTCTTTAGCTTATTTGTTATATACTTATCTGGGATGCTCCACTGTCACGTAATCCAAACATAATTCAAATTTTTTTTACTCACTGCACTTGTGGTTGTTGGTTTTGGCGAATTTGACTTTAAAGTAATTTGTGCAAAAACTATGGCATTCTTTAAATACCATTAACACTTTCTTGGGCAGTTATCAGTAAACGCAAATGTACACCAATTTGATGAGTATTTTCTAGTTGAACCTGATTATTTCCTTGATTTTTACCACGTGACGCTATGCTAGAGAGGTAAATGCTGTCATCATGTGTCTGTCTGTCAGTCTGTTTGTCACAAGTCGGAGTTCTACAAAGATGGCTAAACCTAGGATCACACAAACAATGCCATATGATAGCCCAGGGACTCTAGTTTTCGTATGTCGAAGATCTCGGCGAAATTCCAATGGGGCCACCCCCAATGGGGGTGCCAAATATAGGTAAGGTATGTTACAATTGGTGATTTTTGACCAATATCTCACTATATCTCCTAAACGGTGCAAGATGGGGACACACCAGATGTTACTATGGAACGCTAATAGGAACTCGTATGTGCAATTGGTGCTATTTCCAGTGACGTTGAGTGACCTTAACTACCCCAAACCACCCCATTTTATACATCTATGGCAGATATTGACATCATTCTAGTCTTAGTGTGAAAATTGGTCAGTAGTCATTGCAGCTTGATTTCTCTGTTTATACAGCTTAATATACGTAATATAAATTGCCATAAAATTCCCACAAAATAGTTTAAATTCAGGTAAAGTTTTATGCTGTTGCTTCTTCACATTTTTCGAATGACAAAGCGAAATACTGTCTGCTGTAGTTGCTTTTTATGATTTCATTTACTGTCTCATGTGCAGGAGTGTCACTGTTTGAAACAAAAAAAAATCAAATCTGGATGTGGAACTTAAAAGTAGACAGAATACGTCTGTATAATGTCTGTATAATGTGCTTATAATATTGTTTATGGTACTGCCAAATTGCCAATTGACTGTTGATGAATGCTGCATGTACGTATTCCAGATGGACAGAAGTCTGGTATGTCAGGAAGGCTGAAAGAGCCAGGATTCGACGGCACAGAAATTGACGAAGTTGCCAACATTAATGAGATAGATGAGTACCTAGAACTGATGTATGAGGATGTCCCGGAAAAACTGCGGGGATCCGCACTTGTCCTACAGCTGTCGCGAAATCCAGACAATCTGGAAGAACTTTTCCAGAACGGTCAGTTTGTTTACCTTTTTTAAAAACTTTGTCCGCAGGGTGACTGTTAGGGTGTAAATGTGGAAATGTTAGTAAATTAGAAGTAGGTTCAGGGAAATCGGGGAATTAATAGCAAAGTCGGGTACAGGTCAGGGAAACTTATTGGTCTTAGTAAATTGCATTAGCTGACATCAGTAATTGGATTTACGATTTGTTTTTCTGGTCACTGTACTCATGTAGCTATGACGTTGCTATTTCAAACAGTAAAGAGTGGATTCAGACTGCAGAAGTGGCTTCTTGTAGTCTTGTGATCTTATGTGGCATGTACCCACACCTGTTTTTTTCTGGGTGTCATTGAAAAAGTCCAAAATGTCCCAGAGTGGTCACCCTGTCTGTGTGATTTTCATTGCTGTTAAAGTCGCACTGCAACCACCGCAGTGCCATTTTAGCTGTCGATTCTGTTTCACTGAGCCATTTTTTGCCATTGCTTTGGCTTATGTAAAAGTAAAGTAAAGTAAAAAGTGTATAACAGTTAGCAACAACTCAGCTTTCACCGCTATGGGAAACTCACATGCCATATGGGATCACACAGTGTTACCTGCCACCCGGCAGGTGAGAATCCCGCCTTTACCGCCAGCCGACGCAGGTACTCGATTTAGCGACCACGGAGGGATGCAAGGCTGAGTTACGTGAAAGCGGACCGGCCGGGAATTGAACCCGCGACCTGTAAATCGCAAGTCCAACGCCGTACCGCTGAGCCACCACGCACAGTACAGCAGTTCATAAGTGGTAACTTTAGAAATGAGCAAACTGTTTGTGGGAAGTTTTTAGGAAATGTAGACAAATCTTTCCTTCTTAAAATTTTGAAACTATGTCCTATGATACTTACCATTACATTATAAAACTACAGAACTTTTTCTGCTGTCGGATTTATTATTTTGAGCCATCGTGTGTATTTATCTGCAGAGACGATGGTCGGTGCTTTGGCGAGGGTTTTGCGTGAAGACTGGAAACGCAGCACGGAACTGGCTACGAACATTGTCTACGTCTTCTTCTGCTTCTCGAGTTTCTCACAATTCCACGGGGTCATCGCACACTTCAAGATCGGTTCTCTCTGTGTGGGAATCATAGAGCATGAGCTTCGAAAGTACGATCTCTGGCTTGAAGAGCTGAATACAAAGAAGAAAGCTAATATCCTATTTAAGCAGATACAGTTTTTTAGGTCGTCTCTTCAACAGAGTTGACCTAATAAAGCCGGTCTCATGTTTTGGGCTGTCCATCTGTCACGTTCGTTCGTTTGTTTGGACAGATTTTGTTACCACAGTGTCTCAGGAATGCAGTGTGATTTAAGTTAACGGAAACGGGTTCATTCCGTTAACAGATAGAATTTAATTCCGTTAACAATAACGGAAATGGGAAAAAGTGAATAACTGAAACTGAACATTTAGACTGATAACTTAACTGAAGCTGAAACTGAAAAGATATCCACACTTAAATCACACTGCATGAACGGCTTGAGCAGTCACAGTGAAACTGACAGTGAATGTTCACTAGCCCTTACTGATGACCTGATTAGATGATGGAGGTCAAATGTCAAGGTCACAGCAGGCATTGTCACGTTGATGCTGCTATCTTCTACTTTGATACCTTCCGTTTAATGGCATTTTCCAGGTTAATTGGGATTGGCTAGTTCACTGTTGGGTTTCATCTTCCGATTTTCAGGAAGAGAAATAGGTTTGACATATGTTTTTATGACTAGATGTCCTTCCTGTTTTGCAACCAGCATTGTCAAAGCACACAGCACACCCTGGGTTAGAACGTATTGCTGGTAATTTATTCATCTGTATTAATCCATAACACAGTTTTACTGGAATCGTCGCCTGAGGATGCTCAGACAAAGAAGGTCTATCAGAAGTCACACAAGCAGTTTGTTAGCCTTGTTCACAAACAAGAACAACTTCTACGAGGTATGCCATATTCTGTACAGTATTCATTCCTGTTTCCGTCGGTTGTTTCCGTTGGTTCACAAATTGTGTAAATTCACCAAGAAATGTGGGAGTTACAGTGAGAAATGAAGCGGCAAGTTTTTTATGGACCGCTGCGTAAATAGATTTACTGTAAGTGATTTTAGTCCGGTTGTTCCTACTCTGCTGCTTTTGTGGCACCATTACTTTTTATTCACTTTGAACAAGTAAGGAAACCTGATGATGATGATGATGATGCTGATGATGCTGATGATAGAGTTCTAATAATAATAATAATAATAAAATAGCATTAGTATAGCGCTGCAGAGTCCAAAGATACAGAGGCGCTGGTGTCATGAGGTTAAGACTGTCTGAACAGGTGGGTCTTGAGGAGTCGTTTGAAAGTGTCCACAGTACGGCAGGAGCTAATGTCAGATGGTAGTGAGTTCCAGGTGCGTGGGGCCATGACCGAGAATGTTTGACGAGCGAGCTCTCTTCGCGTTCTTGGGACAGTCAGCAGTGGGGCGTCGGATGACCGCAGAGGACGAAGTAGCAGGTTTTCATGATCTGTGGACGTGCGGTGATGGTGATGTTTGCCAGTCTCGTACTACCTGCTGCTGAATCTGGCGGAGGATGTGAAGGTGGAAATGAAGATGCACAACAAGGGCATTGCCAAGCTGTTGGTGAAGACTCTCGACCGAGATGACGTCGAGCTGCTCATTCTCGTCATATCGTTTCTCAAGAAGCTGAGCATATTTGTCGAGAACAAAAACGACATGGTCAGTAATTATGCTGGCATACTAGCATCTGTCCGTCTGTCCGTCTGTCTGTCTTTCCCATCAGCATACTCGCTGTGACTCACCAGAGGGCAGTGTGTGATGCAACCAGCGTATGTTTTGGCTTGACAATAAGGAACACAGACATGCTTGTTTCTGTTTGTTTTTATATGAGAAATTTAGCTGAGACAAACGTGTCATGGGCATAGGCGGTGGAGCCTACAAGGCACTCAGGCTCGTGCCTGCTCAGAATTTAGGGCCCGGAAGCACGCTATGGAGTGGCCTCCCCAGAATTTTTGCCGTCAAATGCTGTTAGATCCCTGTTATGGCCAAAATTGTTGTACTAGTTTTTTTTTGCCGGATTAATTACAGACAGAAATCGATTTCTGCCGGGGCTTTGCCCCGGAACCCATTGGGCTTGCTTACACCACTCCCCCAGACCTCCTGGTTGGTGGACAGGGGGCTGGCTGCCCGCGTCCCCAAGAACCTCACTCTTGCCTCGGTCGTTTGGGCCTCGAACCTCCATGACTCCTCACTTTTGACTACCTTCCACCGCCCGTGGTCGTGGAAGAGTGGCTGCTGTGATAAATATAATTGGGTATTTCATTGGTTTTTGCTGCTAATGCTATTGCAGTTGCCTGACACTGGATATCGTGTCCCTGAAATCAGAATTAGAGGTGGTTGGAATGCTGTAACTGAATAGACAGAATATGCTGTTTTATGTTAGTTGAAATCTTGTCAACCGATGCACAGCTATATGAAAAATCATTTTTGAAAATGCTTGTAGTTAGTGATTAAATATATCATAGATTTTCTAGACGCGTGGAAGTTAGAAAAGATTCAGACAGCAAAAGTGACCTTTGGGGTCACTCAAGGTCATTGGTTTTGCTGCCATTTGATAGGTGATATATGATTTCATGTTAATCTTCTGTTGCAATTATGTCTCTATCTTGCCCATTTGCATGCTGGTGATGGAGCATAATAATAGTCATATTGTAGTATAGCTGAAATCTACCTGCTCCCATTTGTATTCAGTATGATATGTGTATATAATGTCAATCTTTCAGAATGAAACCGGAGTCGTTGATAAGTTGTGCAAATTAGTGCCGTGCGAGACCGAAGATTTGCTGAACATTACACTGCGTCTGCTGTTGAATTTGAGTTTCGACGCTGATGCACGTAACAAGATGATTAAAGTGGGTATGATGCCGCGCCTGGTCAGCATTCTGGGTATGTTTCTGGCAAACCAGCACCGTTCTTTAGCTTGGTTTTGTTTTTTTGTGCAGACATTGGTGGTGTGGTGTGTTTGGAAAAAATATTAAAAAGTGATCAAAGAAATTTGACGAAATCTGCATCGCAGAAGCCATATTTTTCATGAGAACTAGAGCTGATGCTAACGAGTTTTTTTTGTTTGAGTACTCGTCCAAGTACCTTAACGAGTACTCAAGTACTCGTTAATGCAGGTAATACTTTAATGTAAGCTGTCAATGACGAAGAAGCGGGTGGTGGACCGGTTAGTCAGCGTTAGTGTGAAGGGAAATCTGGTGGTAGATGAAGAGAGGATGAAGCCAGGACTCCGGTTGAGTGTCGTGCTTTGACACTGCTGATTGGGTAACAGGAAGGGCATATCTGTGCCTTGTGTCCTCCGAATCTCTCTGACAGAGCAAGTTGAGGAGAAACTAAGGGAGTACTGGCCTTTGTAAGTGGCACAATGGGTAGAGCATTGGACTTGCGATCAACAGGTCATATGGTATCAAATCCTACTCGGGGCAAAGCTGCGTAACAACCTTGGGCAAGTTGTTCACACCTATGTGCCTCTGTCACCAAGCAGTATAACTTGGTACCGGCCAAGGGGCGGTGATGCTCTGCAGCTAGCTTGGAAGGTGACCGCAGGCCTGGCAGAAAGTAATGGCAGCCTACTGCCGGGTGGATGACTTATAGTCACCTGCGGGCTGACTGCCTGTACACTGGGATCAGCTCCGGGCCCATTGCTCGGTAACGAGTATGGGAAGCCTTTACCTTTTTTTACCAAAACCTAACAGGGCATGGGTGCGAACTGCTATACACTTATTTTAGTTTACTTTTACATAATGTAGTCAGTATGCAAGTGTTTTGGCAGATTGTTCCAAACAGTTGATGCAGTGATACAGAAATTGTGTGGACCACAGTGTTCATGTCAGGATGATTTAGCAATGGATGTAGTATGGTTCTGATGTATGCTTGATGTCGTTTGCAGGCAACGAGAACCATACATTGATAGTGCTATGCATTCTGTACCATTTGAGCATTGACGACAAAGCAAAGTCATTGTTTGCTTACACGGACTGCATTCCAATAGTGAGCGTTTGCTTTGATCAGTGTAGTTCTTTTGTATTGTGTAGATTACTCCGATTTTAACAACACCGGTTTTAGGCCAGTCCGGCCTGTGTTAGCCCACAATCCCAGTTAAGAATCATGGGATATTGTAGGCCAGTCCGGCCTGTGTTAGCCCACAATCCCAGTTGAGAGTCATGAATCATATTGTTGGAGCTGTACGATGGCTCAGGAACTCTAGTTTTCTGGCGTCAAAGATCTCGACAAAATTCGAGTGGGGTCACCATCAAACAGGAGCGTCATATACAAGTGGGGTAAGTAAAAATCGTCTTTATCTCAGAAATGATGCGAGATGGGGATGTAGAAGAAACAGCATACCAAATCAGTCAGAAAAATGGCCAAGAAAAGTAAAATATATTATGTTATTGCCAGTGAGTGGGCGTTCGGTCTGAATGCTAGTCTAACATCTTGGTCTATCTAAGACCACGGTCTAATCTGAACTCGATCTCAAGCCAGGTTTTTGCTGCTTAGATTAAAGTTTTGTCGTAGGCTAAAGTGTTACACTTCGTTCTTAGTGAAAGATAAATAGACTCAATGTTTTACATCATCAGCTGCCCACAGATGAAGCTGGAGGTTGGTTGCAGCGGCTTCACTCAGTTGATGATGTTGCTGTTCCATGGCTGACATCGCGGTGTAGTGGTGTGGTGGTGTTATGGGCGGTCGAAGCTTATAGCGTTTCATTGTTATGGGCTATGGGGCGTGGTACTATCTGTGTAGGCGGAGCTAACTGCAAATGTAGCATGTGATTGGCTGAGCTGAGAGCAGAGTAGCAACCAATCAGATAATGCGGCATTGATCCGAGTTACGGAAATATAGTTTTTGCAGTTGTAGGTATTTTTAGAAATACCAAACAGCCGAGATTAGACACTGTGTTGTATAAGCTCCGCCTCCTACGCATGGTAGCACAATGGGTAGAGTGTTGGACTTGCGATCAACAGGTCGTGGTTTCAAATCCTACTTGGGGCAAAGCTGTGTAACAACCTTGGGCAAGTTGTTCACACACGTGCTTCTGTCACCAAGCAATATAACTTGGTACCAGCCAAGGGGCGGTGATGCTCTGGCTGGGAAGGTAACTGCAGGCCCATCAGAAAGTAATGGCAGCCTACCACCGGGTTGATGACTGTGGGCTGACTGTCTGTACACCGGGATCAGATCTGGGCCCAATGCTCGGTTACGAGTATGGGAAGCATTTAACGAGTATGGGAAGTCTTTACCTTTTACCTACGCATGTCACGCTGTCTACCGTCATCCAGCGTCGTTCGCTCATCGTCCATATCGACAGTACACTGGGATCAAAAGAATAGCCCGTAACAGCACACAATTGACATCACTTGGCTCATAAATGCACATGATAACGACAACCGTTACCTTAAGAGTTGGTTGACTGTGTAGGTGATGAAGATGCTGTTAGATACGGGACCCAAGCAGCAGCAGCAGGTGCCCCCGGCCATGCAGCCTGACATTGAAGTGTTAGCACTGTGTGTCAATCTGGCGGCCAACGCCCGCTGTGCACAGCTGATCTGCGAGGGAGCCGGACTGAAGCTTCTGATGCGGAGAGCTTTCAAGCACCACGACCCGCTCCTGATGAAGATGATTCGCAACATCTCAATGCACGATGGACCAACGAAGGCTCTTTTCATTGTAAGCACCTCAGGCCAACTTAGCCTTTCATCCCTTCAGGGTCGATAGATGAGTAGTAAGCTGCAATTAGCTGTATCTTACCTCTGTTAGAGGTGGCGCCATCTGGTGAACGCATACGAAGGAAAGGCAGGCATGGTGTATTTGCAGGTAAAACTGTATGATCCATGCCTGAGCGCTTTGAGATATACATAGTATATAAAAGACGCTATATAAATACGCTTTCTTTCCTTTTCCTTTCAATCAATTTGATCTGCTGCCACCTGACAGTCGGCAAAGGCATTGTGTTTTCCTTCTGTCTGTCCGCCACATTCATTCGTCCGTTTAGACACATATTGCTATATTGCCACCACAGTGTCTTATGAACGTCTTGAGCCGCCTGGGTGAAACTTGATTAGCCTCTGTTGATGCCCTGGTGAGATTCTGTAGGTCAAAGGTCAAGGTTGAATGGAAGGGTCAAATTTTGGGGATTGTCTGGCCCACTGAAAAGCATTGACAGTCACTGTTGTGTTGTCGCTGCAAAAAAAATCAATAACGACATCACAGCGAAGTGCAATGCGGCCGACTGGTCACATTACGTTGTCCCCCCCCACAGTGAAATATCCGCCCGGTAATGCAGCCTACTTGTGATATTGTGACTGTATGCATCTTTGCCGTTGGTAGGATTACATTGGTGACCTTGCCGGAGCGATAAAGAAGGTTTGCGACGAGAAAGAAGAGGAATTCATGCTCGAGTGCGTTGGGACGCTGGCTAACGTGACGATCTCTGACCTTGACTATGAACTGCTGCTGAACGAGTTCAATCTCGTTCCATGGATCAAACAAATCCTCCAGCCAGGTATTATTATTATTATTCGGTCGACTCCTCTGAATTGACCGAATAACATGGGTCTCAAATGTCCGTCCATACGTCCGTCCGTCCACAAAAAAGTTTCTTTGATTTCAATGAAATTTGGTGTGTAGGTAGAGGTCGACGAGTGATGCATGATGGTATGCAGTATGACTCCATGATGCTGGAGGTGATCATGCTGGTTGAAAAGGTGTGTAATGACGATGCTTGTACAGGTAGCACACGTGACGACCTGGTGCTGGAGGTGATCATGCTGGTTGAAAAGGTGTGTAATGACGATGCTTGTACAGGTAGCACACGTGATGACCTGGTGCTGGAGGTGATCATGCTGGTTGAAAAGGTGTGTAATGACGATGCTTGTACAGGTAGCACACGTGATGACCTGATGCTGGAGGTGATCATGCTGGTTGAAAAGGTGTGTAATGACGATGCTTGTACAGGTAGCACACGTGACGACCTGGTGCTGGAGGTGATCATGCTGGTCGGCACAGTCTGTAATGATGACGCCTGTGCTAAGATGCTTGCTCAAGCCGGCATCATTCAGTGTCTTATAGAACTTCTCAATGGTAACTCAGATTCATCTCTCTGTCTGCTTCTTCTGTCCGTTGCTGAAACTGCTAGAATCTTTGCTCGCCTGTTTGGCAGCTTTAACATAGTACAGCAATGTTGCTAATAATTGCAATAAAAGTAAAGTAAAGGTTGGATTCTTATATAGTGCTGCCTACACGATAACCGGACCAGCACACTTTACAGTCTCGGTAGTGGCGGCTGATTGGCAAGAGCTAATGGTGCTGCAGCGCAGTATGTGGCCATCCACTGCCCGCACTGATGGACAGTTGGACCGATAGTGCAGCTAGCAAACACACCACCGCCCCAACCAGCCACACCAGGCCTTCACTCCATAAGCATTCACCAGATGGCGCCACCCCAACCGAGGTAGCATGATTCCAGCATATTAATTTATTGACCCCGAAAGGACAAAAGGCTGAGTAGGCCTGGTTGGTTGACTTGTAGCGCATGGTTTACCCAAATAAGTGGTCACCCATCGGCTGCAGGTCGAGCGCAGGACAGGAAACGTTCGCCGGACAAGGACCGGCGTTCCACCACTGTGCCACGCAACACACACACACAACCATACCAGCACTGTGTGGCGCATGATCTTCTGCGCTATAAACCCTACCCCCATAGGTACCTTTCTTGTACGGAACATACAGCCCAGGGGAAAGACCGAATTGATTCTAACTGTAAAAATGGAAACTAGACATCCCATAGAGGGACCATTTGGCCGTGAATTTTCGGCGATCTGTAATCATTGCGGAGTTATGATGGCCTCAAGTCGTTCGTTTGTTTGTTCGTTATTGCGGGCAGGGGTCCAGCCTACTCTGGACCCCAGCGCTGAGACCTTTATGTCGATCCAATGCGCCAGCCCAGGGAGAGGAGGGGAATTGGTAGATGTGTGTGGTGT
>Ga0209780_1002451_pt1 | contig 13193 bp, 7 predicted proteins | sample WorMetexBAHAMAS2_FD_187384 | JGI IMG/M metagenome (GOLD analysis project Ga0209780, IMG submission 187384) | Marine gutless worms symbiont microbial communities from Max Planck institute for Marine Microbiology, Germany - Inanidrilus exumae... | ecosystem: Host-associated > Annelida > Digestive... | reverse complement strand
TCCCGAACGTAATCATCCATGCCAAATTTCATGTTGATCGGTTAAGGGGTTTCTGGGCGGCAGGACCCCCAAAAGTGCCATTTCCTATACTTATCGGAACGACCCTTACAACAGTCCTGCATTACCGTGCAGACTGTGATGTGCGCATAACACCTTCACAACGACGCCATACCCGGATGTATTTCCTGGCAAGCTATACTGCATATCGGGTTCCAGACATCTAGACACAGCCATTAACCCTAGACAATGGTTGCAGCAGCAGCAACTATGCATTTATCAGTGATGTGCAGACAGCGGACCCGTCCTCGAACTGATGTAGATTCGCCGCGATTTTTGGATCCGTGAGACTGACAGCGGATCTTTGTTTCCAGAAAAAAACTGCGGACGCAGACTGACATAAATCGTATTCCTTGGTGAGTATTTTATTTGTAGTATCTGCTGTGATACTTTAGAAAATATGACCAATTTCAATATTGTTTAGCACAACAAATTATCAGCCGCTACGTGCCGTTATTTTGTTGGTTAATGAATATTCAGTACCGGTACTTGTACCATCACCAGTGAAGTGCTGGATGTTTTTAAGCCACAATGTGTAACATATGCCATATACGGACGCGGATCTTTGGCTAGGATCCACGGACTGACGCGGACTGGAAATTTCAGGATCCGCACATCACTGGCATTTATGACTTGTGTTTTATACGGTGCCGTGGTCAAAGGTTCCGAAAACGGAGATTTCCACAGCGAGTATAGACCTCGTCACATCTGACAGCGAAACAGTGAGCATATAAATGTGTCGAGAACGATACACAATAAGAATGTAATCCGCAGCAGTGGGACAGTGCTGAAACTCACCGGAAGATACAGAATATAGCGATTGCCGGAACGAGTAGGAGAATGCTGACGGCGTTGAACGCAACGCAGATGTAAACGCCAGTTATGTACGACTGAAGACAACCGCAAACAAAACACGTGACATGCAGTGCACGAATTACCGGGGTAGTAAAGTAAGTAAAGTAAATAGCAGTTAGCAACAACGTAGCCTCACCGCTACGGGAAACTCGCATGCCGCATGGGATCACACAGTGTTATCTGCCACCCGGCAGAGGTGAGAATCCCGCCTTTACCCCCAGCCGAAGCAGGTGCTCGATTTAGCGACCCCGTAGGGGTGCAAGGCTGAGTTGACCTAGGTTACGCGAAAGCGGACTGGCTGGGAATTGAACCCGCGACCTGTCAATCGCAAGTCCAACGCCCTACCGCAGCGCCAACGCGTAACAAGGGGCACGGGGGGATTCTGAGAGTCCGCGTAATAAGTGAAGAATACTATAAGTTCGTAAAAACCACAACAATAGGCTACGAAGGTAAAATACACACATGTTGACAGTGACGTCATTTCTTCATTCTTATCTATGTCACCTGTTCTGGCCGATGTAGGGCAAAGAAATGTAAACACTTTACTGCATTTACAACACTTAGGCCTACAAACAGATCGCCGATCTGACGCTAGCACTAAGCTTTTCTTAAAGTTACCGGTACTGATTCCGTTTTATTTAAAATTTTTAATAACGTGACATATCTTCATCAGTTAACTTCGCAAAGTACGAAATTATGCCATAAAACATGGATGTCGTATCCTGACCATAGATTACTGTGATATCACTTCACTCTGTCTATAAGAGGTAAAGCGTAAGGTAGTCTTTGCCGGCCGTAGCACCTGTTTATCGACACAAGGTCTGTAGTCGGTCCATTCCATGCCGGATTTCGCGAACCAGTTCCCATCTTCAGCGCAGTACTTCACCGAATTCTCTGTTGCATCAATCAGACACAAGTAGCCGCTGTCAGTTAAGGCTCGTTCACACCGGATGCGATGCGTTACGTTGCGTTGCGTTGCGTTGCGTTGCGGCGTCTTGCGGTATGCGGCAAAAAAAGACGCAACATGCCGCACGATGCCGCAACGCAACTCATCCGGCGTGAAAGACGCTTTAAGCCCCGTCCACACCAGCAACAATGTCCAAGCAATATTGTCGAATGCTACAAGTTGAACGATTCTTTCGACAATGTAGAATGTTGCTTCGACATTGTTGCCGTTTTTGGCAACAATGTCGAACGAAATTTCGTCCTGTCGACAAAGTCGAAACAAATTAAACATGTTCCATTTGTTTCGACGAAGGACGAAATTTCGTTCGACATTGTTACCGAAACTGGCAACATTGTTGCCAAAAACGGCAACAATGTTGAAGCAACATTCGACTTTGTCGAAAGGACGAATTTTTACGATAAACTCGTTCGACACTGTTGCCGTATGGCAACAAAGTGTAATGTTGCTTTGACAAAGTCGAACGTTGCTTCCACAATGTTGCCTGTTGTTTCGACATTGTTGCTGGTGTGGACGGGGCTTTAGACAACGCGCGGGTGCGATAAAATTGTAGCCAAGCAGTCAATAAGATACTACCACCGATAGTTTTAACCCTAGCTATATATATTTGCAAACTGAATAATTTTTAGTTTAACTGTTTAGTTGGCAACTAAAAATAAATTAGTTTAACCTATAGCTTTCAACGAAGCTATTTTAATTGCTATAACTATGCCTCTAACTAAAAGTAGTATAACTAAAAGTTGGTAACTATTCGGTTAAGATTTGCCCATCACTAGAATACACTGCCAGACGATGTTTCGATGATCAAAGTAGTGACCTTCAAATAATAGTAAATAGGCGCACATGTGCATACCAATCATTCTAATGCATTCTATGACTGTGACCATAGCCTCTGACGTTTTGAACACCGAAAACCATATCAGATATCAAAAACCCAACTAAATTAATTAAGAAAATGTGCAGAGTTTATACAATATGTGAACGACATCCACAATTTCCGAGTTCACTGTGAACAAGGCACACAACGATCAAATTCCAAAGTAACATAGCAGACTATTCTTTGCAAATTTGCTTTTATTTTAGCCCTTACCTTCTGTATCGTCTCAAAGGATAAGAGAAAATTAAAAATAAAATCTATTATTAAGACTGGTTTTTACTTTAGCTTAAAGCGTTAAATACGATACGTTGACGTCATTTCGACAGTCAACGGCTTTGGATGTAAAGCAGTTAACAGAATAAATTGAAAAACGACGGAGATTACGTAGAATGTGAACTGAAATGAACCATTTTGCGAGCAGTAGTCTTAGCTACTTCTCGACGCCGTCTGAGAACATATTGAACTTTTACGATTACAAACGATTACGGTTACGAGGTTACGAACAAAAAGCGATTTTCGGACCCTCCTGTGCTTGGACATGAGGCAGTTTATAATCGTACAAGTACAATATACTCAGAGCCGACACGACGAAAAGACACATATACACCGTGTAAGGAAAATAGGGGCCAACTAGGACGCCAAATACGAGAGGGTTAAGAAAATATGTGCTATTCGATAAACAACTGGTTATTTAGGCCTATTCGAAGACGATATAGGATAGACGCACAGTTTCCATAGTTTCCATGGAAGCTGAATAGGAGCTTCTATGTACTCTGTCAAATTGAGATATTGCTGATAACCTTGACTGACCCTAACCACCCAAATCATCTTTATCTTTAAATTTTTGGGCATCCTTTATATCATCAAACGGCTTAAGCTAGAGTATTTAAACTTAATGTACATGTTGACCGCATAAAATACTAGCCGAAGAATAACAAACACCCCCGAAAGATGGGTATGGTCTGGATCATGTGACCCACTTTTAAATTTTGCGTTTCCTTTCTGTCTTTGGAACGGTTGAAGCCAGGCATTTCGATTTCGATACGCAGATTGTACAGTAGTAACCTATTCATGATAGGCTGCTGTCGAAAGGGCCGTTTTCAGGGTCACGTGATCTGTTTAATTTCTTTTGGTAAATAAATGACAATATCGGAAACGGTACAAGATAGAGACATCAATTAGTTACAGCGGAGACTAACAGAAAATCATACATAACCTATCGAATGGTAGAAGTGCCAATGACCCAATGACCTTGAGCGACCTTTGAGGCACTTCACGTATTCCAAGACTTTACAGATGCGATTTTTGTTTTCGTGCAGCAGTTAACAAGGTTTCAACTATCATAGCGCGTCGCGCGGTCCCTCCGCGGTAGGTGAGCTTGTTGTATGGTATAAAGCAGTTGTCACTAATAAACTTGTTTAGTTCCTTTCTTAGTTTCTTTCACTGGCTTATACACGTAGGTAGCGTGACATAAACTGCAGCGCAAACATAGTTTCAGTGGTCTCCGGATAGACACAAACGACAGCCTAACGGAAACAATTTCACCCGATGGAACTGTCAAGCTGACCTTGTGTTGGTCCCGTTCTACGTCAACACAATGTCACAATGTCCACCAGCGCCTATAATAGCGCCACCGATCTTCTTCTACCGTGTAGTCAGGCTTTACTTTAAACCGTTCGACTCTAATTTACGTATGCCCACGCCCAATAAGGGATACTCTTCGAACTGTTGTCAGTTAGTTAGCGAAGAAATAAAACTGACCGACCATAAATGAGTTTACGGTCGGCCGTAAACGACTGACTTTCTTCCGACTTCGCTTCTCTGGCTTAATAAGGAAAAATGATTGCTCGACGTGTGTTAAGAAACTGGATGGAACTCAGTAGTGGGTACAATAGACCTATGGGTCAACCTTTCTCAATCCAATACAACCCCCACCCCATCAGGTGCAGGATTTAACCGAACCCAAACCACTATTTATCAAAGTTATTTTGACCCAACCAACGGTTGAAGGCATCAACAACTATGTCGGTCTTCCTTACTGTCCATCCGAAATGTACTCTGGCTGCATCGCATGCTGTCCCTGGCGAGTCACGGTGAGTATGGTGACGGGACAGACAAACGGACGGACGGACACCAGACCGTTGCATTACGCTTTCCGCTAAACGCGGTTAGCGTAGTAATGATGTTGTGTCGAAATCGTAAGGAAAACCGTAATATATCATCAATGTTATTATTATATTCAGATGCAGTAGGCCAACTGGTGTTAAATATGCTATGGTACAGTAGCAGAAACTGGGATGACTCATTATCGTCTGTTACGATGTCTAAATGACTTCGTTTTAAAAAGTCATGACTACTCTTTAAAGACCACTCCCACACCATTGTTTTGCAGCAAATTTCTTAGCGCCCCATTCTTTTTCTCTTCTCAATTTTTTAATTAGATTTTTTACCGATTGTATCAGTATGACGTTGTGCATAGAATATTTAGCCGATAAAATTTTAAATATTAGTCTGAAATATTATAGGCTTGTGCGATACTACGTGTGAAACACTCAAATCTGACAAAACAAGATTTATAGGCAGACATTGTAGCACAATTTGTTTAGTAGGTGTGTAGTTTTTTTGGCCCACCCTGTAAATAATACATCGGTGCTATTTTGCCAGTGAGCGTATATGCGGTACTGACGAGTGGTGATGACTCGATCCATGTATGGAGGGCAGGGTTGACGGACGGCTGTTCCGGGCTCGGCTGAGTCCCAGCAGCTGAATCCGTCCCACGTGCTGGCGCATCGTTTCGTCCCATCATCCACTCGGCTGTGCTGTCGTTTCAGCCACACGGGTGACGCCCTGGTCGTTAGACGCAGCTGACGACGACAACAGTTGTTGGCTGCCCGACAACAGCTTTTCCATCGCTCGCAGCCCAGTTCGTCTACGCGGTGGCCCATAAAAACGTACACGTAATTAACCAGAAAGTATTCACCGTCATTTATATCAAACGTACACGCAACATTAAAGTAGAACGAGTATGTCGGTCCTCCTTATTATCGGACCGAAATGTACGCTGGCCGCGTCGCATGCTGTCGCTGGTAAGTCACGTTGAGTATGCGCCGAGCGCTCTATTAAGGTTAGAAAAGGCGGGACAAACGGACGGACGGACGGACACCAGACCGTTACATTATGCTTACCGCTAGACGCAGCCAGCGCAATTAATTGAATAAAAGCAGTAGGTTAATAAAGTAAAAATACAACGTATAAAATTCAATGCATACTGTTAAAATACAAAATATTACAATAAGTAATTAATAAACATTTAATGGTATAATATCAATATCTATAAAACATCAAATATCATGTTATATTATATATCAGGAAGTTACGTTAAATGCAATGAACATAAATTCCAAACGATATACCAAACCTAAATAATTTAAATAATTTTACATTGCATTGCTCAACAATTTTTTTCATGCATTATCACGGGTATTGGTTTGTTGGCTCACTACTACAAATGCTGATTAGATTGTATGCGAAATGTTTAGCTTGTTTTAATTTTTAAACATACTTTTTTACTAAGTGTGTGCGTATTTAAAATGAGAAGCCGCTGGCGTGAGGCAATTAAATTGCACAGTAGTTAAGCGATTTGTCTAATTAATTTACCGGTATTTTTCACTCACCGACCAACGAGCAGACTTTCTGCGTGAAATTCGAGTCGACATCCGGGTTTCCGACTGGAATCGGAGCGCCGTGGACTCTACCGGATCTGTTAACCGGAACCAGGCGGAACCACTGCGGCGGTTCGGCTGCGTAGGCGGCCCGCGGAAACAGATACGAGAAGCAAAGCGCGCACGCGCGACGAGAGAAAGTGTCGACGTCGACCGCTCCCAAACGATCCCGACAAACCGGATGTGACGTCACGACGCCATACGATGACGTCACGTTCGACTGGCGACCATCGATGAGCACAGCAAGCACCACCAACCATCGACACTATAGCACAGCCACGAAGACGGAAAAGATCGATGAAGCGTAGGAGACAATCAGCGAAATGTAATGCAATATAATCAGTGGTTAAAGTAAGCCGAAAGCCGAAACGCACCGGAACGCCGTTCCGACGCTGTTCCGGGGCCCCCGAATTTGTCCCGTTAGCGTTTCAGGTCCCCTAAACAAGTAAAATTAAAGCGGGACGCACGTTTCCGGGCCAAAACATGTACAACACGTAAATTGTATCATTTGACGATCTGTTTCTTGCAGCTATATCGCAGTTTTTACATTGTTTGCAGTGTACATGTCACAGTGTGCGGCCTTTGACTACTTCGGCGTAGACTGCGAGAAGCAGTCCGTGTCGAAGGCAACTCTGCCCGGGGCCGTCATGTAGCACTGGGGGTCGCACATTTTACCTAGAACCCGACTCCGAACCGTGGGTGACCGCTCTTTCCGTGTGACGGCTGCTCGTGCATGGAACAGTCTTCCAACCAGTGTCACTACAGCTACTTCACTGGCTTCCTTCAAAAGACAGTTAAAACATTTCTTTTCACTAAATCGTTCCCTTAATTTTTTAATTTGTGTACCGTGTCCTAGAAGCACTTTTGCTCATGCCACGTTAATGTGTACGTTTCTAACTAACTAACGTAACCAAAAAAACACTCATCTGGACCAAGAAAGCTATTTTGGTAAGACCACACATGCAGTTTATGCTCGTTACGAGCAAAGCTATTTATGGACAAACACTTGCACACAACTGCTACATGATCTTAGTGATCTTCTGACGAGGCTAATAAACGGCGGGCAATAGCAGTGACCCTGACTGTATCTATTTTTGCCAAGTCGTCGGCAGGTACCGCTATGAGTCGGAATTGCTACTGCGATTCTTTTTATCCTCACTGTCAGGCAGATTTATCGCTAGATGGCAGGCAATTCTGCAACGCTAACGACGCAATGTTTGCTATTCTTCAAGAGTTCTGTTAACTTTTGCGCCTCTCCTTAGGTTGGGGGTATGCTCAGTGGTAACGGCACGCACTCCACAATATTATCAACGTATTTGCTCTGTTTCCGAAGTATTTCGTACATCAGCCAAACTCGCTCGTAGTTTACTGATTGCCCAGTAAAGAATAACTTTCTTATTTAGAGTAAAAAAAGAAGTTTCACCATCCGACTTTTTATCTTAGTAGTAAGTAACGCCTATCAGCTACTTTTCTGCTGGTTGGAAAGGCATTTTCTCGTCAGTTGTAGTATGCGTCCTATCGATGGACGATTCTCTAAACGTCGCAGTTTCGCCAACACACTCACTGCTAGCTAGTTGATGACGATCTACTTTGTGCTGTGATGCGGAATAATGTCAGCATCTGTTTAAGCCACATCGCAGCAATAACTAGAAGCGGCTTATTGCTACCGAAGGAGTAGCGTGGTCTGTTTGTCTGTGTGTCTGTCTGTCTGTTGATCACGTTCGTGAGCCGTGTAAAAACGGCTGAACCGATCGAGATGTGGTTTGGGGACTGACTCGGGTGAGCCCAACGAACCATCATTAGATAGTGTGGACATGCCCACGGTAAGCGGCAATTTTTGGGACCGGCCCATTGAAAAGCATTGGGTGTTTCTGCTGTGGTGTACGCAGCAAAAGAACCATTCGATCTTCATAACGGCTCGACTTGAGATGCGGCCTTTTGTCAAAATTGTTCGACTACTCGTTTCTCAAGCGGTGAACATGCTCATGTACTATTAATTTTAAAATCTGCATAATGTTGTCACAATGTCACATTTTAGCCTGTAAGATCTAGCATACAATACAGAAGTAGTTACCACGTTCGCGGACAGGAAACGTGAGACTAATTCAACCTTTCCCAGCCTATAAACTTATCTGTAGCTGTCACTTTTGTCGCATTTCGACACACCGCCGCAACGCCTCCGTGCTTGTTAGTTTGAAGCTTGCGCTCGTTACAGGGGTCGCCAAAAAGCCGCTATTTCTGTCCATTTAATCTTGCTATTATATATTCCCGGCATCGGCCTTGACTGCTCGTTATGACCAAGCACCTGTCGCTCAAATCCGACCGCTGAAGTCGTTTTTAACCTGGCAACGTGAGTCATTAGTGCGAAAGTGTTGGCAAATGACGTCGAAAATAGTCGAGTTTATTTTTGCACTCGTCTTTATTTTATCCTTGTCTGCCACAGAAACAATTGGTTATTTTCACGGGGACAGACATTTACTATCTTTCCAGCGTCCCTGCCACTGTCAAATCTGTCCCCGTTAAAGATTTTTCTGTCTTCATCTCTACCGTGATTTCAGTGTCAATATCACCGGTAAATTTTTGTAGCGCATAATCGTAAAACCTCCAGTCTGCAAGTTTTGTATCCCAAGCGAATAAAATGATGATGATGATCTTTAACCGTCTCATTCGTGAACTCTGTCATTAACCTTGATGGAAAGAAAAAGCATTCAATGGAATGATACAAAATGACATAATTTAACAAAGCGATCGTAGATCTCAGACTTTGCCCGCGGTGTGCAACCGCACCCTTAACTCTATATACTAACTGTCCCATTGACGCTAAATGAACTTCGCTTTCCTACGTCCATCAATATATATTTCTTTCTTCGGCGACGTACACCGTTGCCATAGTAAAACCGACAACTGCGTAGTTTGTTTCCCTAATTCTTCCCATTAATCGTCAAATTTCTTTTTCCCTCTAGTTTAGTTTGCAAGTAATTCGAAACAGTTAGTCACACGCGTGTGGTTCGGGAGATGTGCTCGCGAATAGACAGACACACACACAGACACACACACACACATACGCGCTCATTGCAATACTTCGCGGGCGAAGTAATAAATCAGTTAATCGCTGCAGTTTACAGGTCGTTGGTAATAATACTATCTCTGGGTTTGTTAAATTGGTCTAGCTTTCCGGAGTTATACACTATGCCCGGTCTCTCAAAAGCGAATTTCTTGGATTTGTGAAGTGCATGTAGATTTGTTACATGCCGAAAAATCTTTCCGTTGTATGGCCAGCAGCGTTAAAATATTAGAGCATGCCAAACTCATGTCCGGTCCGTGTTGCTGACAGCAATAATGCAATTCAAAATTGGCGGCCGCCCGCGAGTCTTGGCTTTTCAAACTGCGAAACTTCGACAGCTGCGAAGATTCGGAGTGGCACTGCGTGTCACCAGGCGAAATTTCGTTGCAATATCTCGGCTATATCGTATCGTGTCGTTTCCTATGTCGTTTAAATCTGGGCTTGCTTCCTGAATGGTTTCATCTCGACTGCGGGCTGACCAGTGACCATAAAGCATCAGGCTGCTGTTCCGTAGACGCAGCGTGCTAATAGACCTTCTACGGTTTATGCCGCATTCGCCAGATGCGAGGCATACAGCGAGGGTGATTAAGATAATATATCTTGTCATGCTCTAGCGACGTCTAGCGTTGACTGTTGTAACTCTGTCTATTACTGGAGACGACAGTGCGTATAACCCACCTAGAATGCTGCAGTCCAGTTATAATTCTGCCTTTGCCGACTATGACGTTATTAGCCCGAACAGCATCGCGATGCCGAAGGGTTTATATTTTACCGCCGTGGTTTCTTATTTCTTTTTTTCTTTCTTCTTTTGTCGACGCCTAATCTCTGAGGTCACTGAACGGATCGCAACCAAACGTGGACACATATTCACTATTTGAAACATTTGGCCCGAACTCCCGGTCGTTTATCCCCCCTTGGGGAGAAGTAAAGGAGTCCTTGTAAAGTGACAAGTTTCTTTCCGATTGTTGATATCATCTTACATTGCAGAGATATGTTCGGTCAAAGTTCAAAGTGGGTTCCATAAAAGCGGTTTTTTTGCCCCCAGCCCGTGGGGAGGGGTAAATGCCCGAGGAAGTTGGGACCAAATTTTTCCAATAGCAGTCATAAGTGAATATGTGTCCAAGTTTGGTTGAGATCCGTTCAGTGACGTCAGAGATTAGGCGTCGACAAAAGAAAAAATGAGAAGAAAGAAAAACCACAGCGGTAAAATATAAGCCCTTCGGCATCGCGATGCCGTGTGGGCTAATAAACAAGTTCTTCAATCTGTTAGTCTTTGCGAATATACGCGGTAGTCTGTCAGCACACCGTAGGCGACCAGTGACACACTGATCACGTTCAGTAAGTAAGAGGTTGTGAAGACAATGTTCAGGGTTGTAAACAATCTGCCGCATTTAATCGGAAAGCGTGAAAGCAGCTGTTTAAACGATATGCCTGTCAGGTTAATCAGACAGCTTGACGCATGCTTGAAAACGTACGACTGTTACTCTGGCCTGTGACTGTATTGATAACACCCTGGTGACCCTGTTCGTCCCGCTGCCGACTATAGGATGCGCTCACGCAGAATTATCAGCGTCGTTAATTCAGTTTTTATAGACCTTTTCCTGCTCGGCCGACCAAATTTAGTAGTCCATCGGACTTAAACCGGGACTATTCTATGACCAGATTGTGGGTGAAATAAAGGCCGAGGTTTTTTTCAGTAGCAACGTGTTCTTCTTCCGTAAAAACTACTGCCATAACTCGAAAACTGTAATTAAGTTATGTCACGTTGAAGCAATTATTGCAAAACAAAGGCGGACATAAAAATTTGGAGCCACGCGTTTCGAAAAGCATTTTTCTGGCATCGCTAGACAGCAAAAAGCGTGAGAGAGAAAGAAAGGGCCAGAGCCCAGGCCCCTCATAAACACGGTGGGCCAATAAACTGCACACCCATCTTTTTCACTCCGATTGTGTTAATAACAACAAGTATGTTACAAGTAGCTCAGCTGTCGCTGACAAACAAACCCACGCGACGCGCTGCATCACAACAAACGGCAAAATTTTAAAACAGTCACGTGACCATAACCACACCCTTTTGTTGGTGATATGTCATCCTGTTGCTAGAATTGATACATCCTATTCGTGTACAACATTTGACGACTTTAGGTTCAGCCGTTCCAGAATCCAGACACACGACGACAGCTAATACCCGCGCATAGATGGCGCCGCGCGTGTTATAAAACAGTAGTATGTAATCAAGTTGTTTGTACCGTTATAATGTTAAATATTCTGTGGCACAGTAGCAGAAACCGGGATGACTCATTGTGGTCTGCTATAATGTGTAATGATTTCACTTTAAAAATCATGATTACTATTTAAAAAGATGGTAAAGTCCACTCATACACCACTATTTTGCAGCAATTTTTTTTCAACATTTTCTTAGTGCCACATTTCTTTTCTGTTTTCAAGTTTTAAATTAAAATTTTATTATCTTTGCTGATTGTACCACAATACCAGTGTCTCAGCTCGGCATTAAGGGCCGGTTTTTTTCTACCGCAAATTAATTTTCCATTAACGTTAATGGCAGATTAATTTGCAGTGGAAAACCGGCCCTACGTATGACGCCGTGTATGAAATATTTAACCGATAAAATATTTAATAATAGTCTAAAATATTATGTGCTTGTGCGATACTACGTGTGACACACTGAAATCCGACAAAACAAGCTTTATTGGCACACACTGTAGCACAATTTGTTGAGAAAAAGTAGTTGTGCAGTTGTTTGGTTCACCCTGTATATCGGCCCAACGTTTGTAAATCGGACGCTCGGAATTTGTAGTGTTCCAAACACGGCTTTTACTGCATACCTGTTAGCTACCGATGAACTTGCAGCCACCTTCAGTTGTCATATCATCGAATCGTATACATAGGCCTACCCTGGCCAGACTTCATTCTAAAACTTTGTACCAGACTACATCCCCCGGGGCTCTCCGTCTGAGTGCTGTGTCAACTGCTGGCGACACCGAACTTGCCGTCCGTGAAAGACTGATCGTAAAGGTCAAGGTACTTAAGCGACACAGATGCGAAAACAAACCAGCCCTGATGGCAACGAAACGATATGCTTTCGCTGATATACATTTAAGTCTTTTCCGGTAATTAGGCGATGCTACGATTACGGGAAATGATAGGCAGCCTGTAACTACGTATTCCCGTTTAGTGGGCGTAACCACGGCTTTATCTCGCTTGGTTTTCGACACACTGATGACATAAGTTTCTCGGTTTCAAAGCCAATTCTGGTGGCCGATCGTACGGCCACGTTAATCGGTGGGTTCGACTTCTGTTATCTGCGGTAATGTTCCCGATATAAATGGCGATGAAGTTATAACTAAAGCGGGGTAAAGCCCAACGTGTAGCGCGCCGGGCATGTGCAAACGCGACTGTGCATTTCTTACTTACCTACAGACTGGCTATGCTACTGCCACATAGCGAATGACTTTTTATAACCAGCACACAGCGTATTTTTGCCTACGTGTACTCACCACCCTTGCAAATGAGCCACTGCACCAAAGTTCACCAAATTTGTAGCCGTAGAAATTTTTTATCGCGATGTATATGCAACAATCCGCATTGCGATCCGTCCATCCGTTGTCGAATGATAGGGTCGACATTAAAAAAAAA
>Ga0209780_1002449_pt1 | contig 13199 bp, 15 predicted proteins | sample WorMetexBAHAMAS2_FD_187384 | JGI IMG/M metagenome (GOLD analysis project Ga0209780, IMG submission 187384) | Marine gutless worms symbiont microbial communities from Max Planck institute for Marine Microbiology, Germany - Inanidrilus exumae... | ecosystem: Host-associated > Annelida > Digestive... | reverse complement strand
AACATGTGTAAAAGACAAACAGGGGTGGTGGAAGGTAGTCAAACGTGAGGAGGCACGGAGGAGCAAGACCCGAAGGGCTGAGGTGGGAGTGGGGTTCTTGGGGAGGGGGCCGCTTGCCCCCTCCCCCCTCCCCACCAGCTAGAGGGTCTGGGGGAGCGGTGCAAGCTCAACCACTGGGGTTCGGGGCAAAGCCCCGGCCAAAATTGATTTTGGTGTTTTTAATACTCCAGAAAGCATCTACTTGGGAGTCTAATGGCATTTAATGGCAAAAATTCTGGGGAGGCATGCTCCATAGCGTGCATCCAGGCCCTACATTCTGAGGAGCCACGAGCCTCCGTGCCTCATAGGCTCCGCCGCCTATGAAGACAAAAGTATGTACATAATACGTTGCAAACCTGTCTTCATTAAACAGTCACTTAAAGCAGCTGCCATTACTGCTAACTACTACCAAAAAGTTAACAAAAAAATTATAAAAAAGTGGAAAAGACAAACATTCCAGAATAAGAAATCATACTTCCACAGAAGAGTAGTGAGAAAGTTTCTCTGATGACAGACTACTACTTTACATTCTGTAATGTTTGTTTTAAGTAAAACCAACTTTTTTCTGAACTTAACCTAGGCTGGACAGGGGTCCCTAAGAGAATCTCCGGGGTAACTGCAGCAAATTTTTCACAAGCAGCATGGTCTTCCTAGCATCAGAGTCGAAACAGTGAAGGGTGTCTGTGAAAGCTGTTTGAAGGTCTATTTATGTGGAAACATACCTTCAAACAACTTAGACAGACTAACTTCTGAGTAAGAACTATTTGCAAGAACTTTATCCATATCACACTTTAACTCTTTGACAGCAGCAGATTGTGACTCGGCAACTTTATCCCTGTTAACACAATGCTGATAAAAACCAAGCTGACGATATATAGATCGCTCAGAAAATTCAGGACGGAGCATGCTCCGACGGCACGCTGGGCACACTGGCTGACCACCATTCAAAATGAGGGGTGTTTGGCGTGTTCTCATAGCACACGCCGGATCCTCACACACATGCCAGCCCTCATAGTAACGCTGGACATGCCGACGTACAGCCTGAGTCAGCTGGTTTCTCACATATGCCACATTATCGAGTGGAGACAGGTTGCATCCAGGACAATTCTCTAACACTAACCCAGTGGAATCTTGCACAGTGCAGATCTTGTTTTCACTCCCACATCCTCGACATGGAAACTTCAGCTCCTCGCAATCTCGATACTTCTCTAATTCTGACTCTTCTGCTACTCCGAGCAATGTGGCATCATCATCCTCATCACGACGCATTGCTTGCCGAAAATGGCTGGCATCTATGCCGAGGCATTCCGCAATTCTTGCAGCATCTGTTCCATCAATCGGATCACACAGACGTGACACCACTGGATGAACTTGATGCTCAAGATAGTAGTGGCCATCAATGGTAAGCTCAGGACGCTTAGCAACCTCCAGATCAGGATGGTATGCTCTCTGAGTTGCTGGCAAAGACGACCCATCATCACAGACAACATAGACAACTGCATCACCAGAACGAAGCTTTCTGCCTCCAGATGCAGCTGATGTGTTAAGCCTCAATGCCACCTACAAATCACCATCAAAATAATTGAAGTGAATGCCAATGGCAATGCATATTGATGGAAAAACTACATTTTTGCATTAATCATGGCCTATTTCTTTGACATGTAGCACATCATGTATTGTGCACACAAGCTTGATCACATGGATATTCTCCATGTTGAAAAAGACAAGGTAAACAAATGAAAAACACACAAATAAAAAAGAAGGGCTAAATCAATAAGAACAGCATTACCATATTAAAATGACATTAATACTTAGTGATAAATGTAAAAAACTACAGTTTATACACACTGTTAACGGCGACGGATCGAAAAACGCATATCATAAAAAAGGAAAAACACACTAACATTGACATTCAGGCTATGTTAATGTGGTAAACATTGCCTTTTTTATGATTTCTGCGGTTTTCGATCCGTCGTCGTTAACAGTGTGTATAAACTGCAGTTTTTTACATTTATATTTGCTGTTTTATTACCAGTTTTGAGTAGACTCCATTTATACTACATTTTCAATTTTTATAGATGGCAGCCGTCCGCCATCTTGGATATTTAAAAGTTTTAAATTTCAACTGCTGGTTCTGGTTGATTTTTTATTTTTCCAAGACGTCGGCTGTCTAGGTCATATTGTGCCTTTAAAGGAAACTTGACACTGATTAATATGTCCAACAAGTTCACTACAATATGCATGCAATTATCAAGCGTGTGTCAGTATACACCATGCGGTGCTTTGAATCTGCTGGTTGCACAACACGAAAGGCATCCAGTGTGTAAAAGGCTGCTCATGCAAATCCTAAATGCCAGGAGTGCTGGCTTAATGCAAAGTAACCCCAGAAAACGAAGCTGGTGAAACAAAGATCGACAGTAGTAGAGGTAGTAGTAATATGAGTACACACTACACAGTAAGCATTCACAGTGTACATTACCTGAACATGTGGTAGACTTTTACGATCTGGATAGTCCTCCGGATTCTTGGTCAACTGTTTCGTAATATGAAAAGCCTCGAGCGGTATCTCTCCAGATCTGACAGCATTGCCAATATCCATCAGTCGTGAGTGTATAGCTTCCAGTACAGCTTCCCTCGACTCACCAGACAGAATCTGCGACACGACGTATGTACCAGTCTCTTTAGCCAGCGTGCACCAGTCACGGCGCACAATGTCAAGTCCTTTCAATTCCTGTGATGTTACCAGGTTGTCGCCAACTTTCTGAACCGACAAAGCTGCATACTTCTTCTTCTTCAGCAGCAGCATCGACCGGAACACACCATCAATATCAATTTCCAGATGTTTGTACAACTTGTTCACCTAGTACAGCAACATAACAAGATGAAATGTATTAATTTTCAACCAATAATTATGTTAACTTAAATCTTCTGCAGAGTACATACAGTATGGAGACAGCACAGGCAACATGGCTGAGGAAAGTTTAGTATCTTCTCCCTAATTTGAACGTGCTAGTTGCCATCAGCAAGGGAATGTGGGCATTTAAACTTTACTGCAACGAAATCCTCCAGGCGTCCAGGTGTGAACTGGAGGTGCCATCTAACACAGATTGATGTGTGGTATGTCCAACCGAAACTTCAAGCGGCTTCAGGTGATGCAAAATGCTCTTGGCAGGGCAGTGTTTAGCACTCTGTGGTCCACCAGCGCCACCGAACTACGTCGCTCGCTGCACTGGCTGCCTGTGCGGCAACGCATAGACTACTAGCTCGCATCACTTTCAAGACCCGACGCACTGGCTGCCCGGTCTACATAGCATCTCTGCTTAATGAGCACAAACCCACAAGAACTCTGCGCTCGTCTGATGGACTTTTGTTTACGATACCATTCTGCAAACTGTCACTAGGTAACCGAGCTTTCAGTATAAATGTCCCACGCATCTGGAACAATCTGATTAATGACTGCAGTATTGCGTTATTAAGAGGTACCTAAAGACTTGACTGTTTAACGTAGCCTATCCGGTCTAGTCCGAGCCCCAGCGCCTCTGATTCAATTGCGATATACGGCGCTATATAATTTTGCGTTTGATATAATGTGGGTATAATGGCATTAAAAGGGTTACGTTTCTGCAGTGAACAGTGATGCTTATTGCCGAGATGCTTTGTAGCGTTAAATTGTCGGTGTGCTGATCAGTTGCATGATATCAGCATGTAATGACTGCATGTACATATAACAAATGCATATAATTATTGACATGCCAGCTATTAATATCAAATGGAGTTAATAATGGTTTTGACAACAGCACTCACTGAATAACAGAACTGTCTCTTTCCTTAGCAGCTGAGTACTAACATTCCAGTACTAACGGCATTCATCAGGTAAAGGACAAGTAGGCTGATTTTTCATTGTGTCCAAGTTTGTTTTAAATGTCGTGGTGGAAATTAGCACCAGTCATACCTCAAATATTAATTTGGCACACCGTACTAAAACTTGTCCAGTGTAATCAAATGTACAAAAAAGTAATGTTCAGGAGATGGAAAACATCTTAGAATAACCAACAGAAGCAAAAGATAAACCTCTGATTTGATGCGATTACCAAGCCGATAGACTTCATCAATTTCCAATGTGCCTGTAGCAATCATCAGTGAATCTGTGTCACCGTAGATGACATCAAGGTTCATTGCCTGCACCAGATCTCGAGTCTTCATCAAAATCTCACGGCCTTTACCTGTCACCAATGCAGCCAGGCACTTGGCATAAAAGCGTGAATTTGTAAATCCAAGACAACCATAGAGACTGTTGGCCGTCAACTTCAACGCCCGCTGGCGAATGTCATACTGGGCCAGGAGATCAGGAGAAACACCAGGAGACTTCATCAGCTGACGAACGTGCTTGCGACTTTCCACCAGTCTCCGAATCTCTGTCGGGAGAATGCCAGGCTCAAGACCAGGTTCTGGCAAAAGAGACTCATCATAGTCTTCATCTTCAACTGCAGATGCCTTGACACACATCACCCGCATTACTTGTTAGTAATGCCATGAAATTTTTACACTCAGCGAACTTCAATAACCAAAACAATAATCAGCCAGTAGATCATAAATTCATGTCGGATACAGTCACACAATTCAGTGATGGCTATATTCTGAACTCAACTTCTTTACATATCAGCAGCCTGTTATAACTAAATTAAATTACTAAAGTATAAGCAAAAACATACAGAAATGACGTAATGGCCACCACGGATGATGATTATAAGAATATAGTCACAGACCTGTTCACCAGCACATGAAGTGACGATCGTTGTAAAGCAGATATTGTACTCCTGAATGATGGATGGATAAAGACTATTAAAGTCAACCAACAGCACATATTTGTCGTAAAATCCACGTTTTGGATCCAGCACAAGTCCACCTGTGTAAGCAGGCTTCCGCCTTCTTGACTTGCTCTTTGCAACGTCTGTGTCTATGTCTGCATTGTCATCATGGTCTTCCATGTGATGTATGGGACGTTTACCATACACCTTGTCTGGCACAATAAACCCATGCTCAGTGAATGCATGAAGCAGCAAGTACTCATTGCGTTCTGACCGACCACCAGCAAGTGTGCGTGACAATACGTTGCCACAGATGTTGGAGATCTGAGCAGCAAGCGGCAAAGCATTCAGTTCACTTGCAATCTTCAGAGTGTAAGTAGCATCAAGAAGTGTTGAATCTAGGAGGCTGAGGAGACTGCTGGAGTCACTGAAGGCCGACCTCACTTCCTCTGGCTCATACACACGACGACGTTCCTTGAGAACATGTGATGCCAGCTACATACAAAAAATTTTCATAATGCCAGTAAACAACACAATTACACGATGATGCATTAAAATATAGGGACTATGAGTAGGGCTTTAAATTGTTCATGTCGAAAAATTTGCGGTCCATCCGTGGCAACAAAAAAACGTCAAATTCGTGAAGAATTTGCGGTCACAATTATAGCAGTGCAAAACAGCCATATATATTTTAGTCAGATGTAAAACCAAAACACCGTTTTTGCTTTCAATAACAAACTTGTAAAAAAATATGAACCAGAGATTAGTGATGGCATGATATGTCGCAAGGAGCTACTGCTAATGCACAGCAGATAGCCATATGTTCTTTCACTAACTATAGCAAAGACAAAAATCTTGGATGCCGGAGATAGGCCTGTATGTGCCAAACTCTCGTTTGACGGATACTGATTTCACTAAGCCAGTAAGCCCTTATTATAATTTGACTGGAAGCAAGGCTTCAGCCAAATATTGGATTCACCCTACAGGGCAATTTGGCGGTGTCCGTGCATTTGACTATAACTCTGCCGAAAGTGAACCGATTTGGATGAAATCTGGAGCACTCTGAGTACATTGTCGGGGGCTGGCCCTGGCAGATTTCGGGCACGATCTGCGCAGTAGTGACAATTTGAGAGGCAGGTGAAACGTATGTTTCTTGGTCTACAAAATGATGCACGATTTCACCGATTTTATGTTGGACAAATTTTACGACATTTGAACAAAACAATGTCAATCGGTGTCACAATGAAAACTTTCACACAATAGAATTTTACCGTAAGAGGTCACTTTTCCAAAGAGGCGCAAAAATTTCTCACAAAAATTCAACAATTTGCAACTCCAGGCCGCCATAAGTATGCACCAATTACAGATCATCCAAAATTCACTAACAAATGATACCTCAACGGGATGTCTAGTTAGACCACACACGATGCCTAAGGGCTTATATTTTACCGCCGTGATTTTTTGTTTCTTCTTTTTCTGACGCCTAATCTCTGAGGTCATTGAATGGATCTCAACTAAACTTGGACACATATTCACTTATTACTGCTATTTGAAAAATTTGGTTTGAACTCCCCCGTGCATTTACTCCCCACAAGCTGGGGGCAACTTTGAACTTTGACCGAACATATCTCTGCAACAAAACCAGCCATTTGATTGCAGTGTCGTCAGCAGAGTGGAGCTGCAGTAAGCCATCATCAGCTAGTTTTGTAAGTGGGCAAGCCTCCACGATGTGGCACATCGTCTGTATCTCACCACACTCGCACTCGTCCGATGGGGCAAGATGCCATTTGTGGAGGTTTGCAGCACACTATGAAAGTGAGAGGAGCTTGTATTCAGACCTGAATTGGAAACTGAAAAAATAAGTAACACGGCAGATAAAACTGACATCACTCAGTCACAGGAACATGACACTAGGCATAATCGAATGCAGGAAGTAAACAGCTTGTGCACAGGTAACAGACCACTTCGAGCCAAATACTGTATTGTGGGCATTCTACACAATACAGCCGTCTATTTTTGTACCTAGGACTACTAGTGCGATTAGGTGACTGATTAGCAATGGTGGCAGTGGTTGATGCATGCGTTGTGATAAGGCTTGAGGGGAAGGGAAAGGGACAGGTTGACCTGCAATGCATAGTGCATACTGCGTGCCCATAAAGGCCAGGCAGCATATCACATCTAGATATATACGATACGATACAGTATATTTGCGTGCTAAAAAGCTGACGAGATGGCCACCATAGTCTAGCAAAGGAACGAAAAATAAGGAAAAACTAAAAACAAACAACTGAGTAGCTCAGAAGCAACGATCCCGACAAAAGTCCATGAAGGCAGTCAGAGAGGAAGAAGTTAAACTAACAGGGATAGTATTTGTGAAACTGGTAGGTTTTAAGCTGGGAGTTATGGATAAGCACAGCTGTGAATCAAACAAGCAAGAAATGATGACTGAAAGTATAGGTGAGTCAGAAATGGAGTAACTGGTACCTGAATGAGGTTGAAGAAGAGATAAAAGGAGTTGATTTCAGAGACAAGGTGGAGCATAACAAAAGCAGCGAACAGTAATTTTTAGAGAGGATGATGTCGGTGGCTGAGCAAGAGTAACGACGGATGAAGAGTGAGTACTGCGAGGACGTTGAACAGAGATGACGTTATGAAGGTACGGAGGTTGGGTAGTTGTGAGAACTTTGTATGTAAGTGAGAGGAGCTTGTATTTGATGCGTTCAGTGATTCTGAGCCAGTGGAAAGAGCTTAGGATGAGAGTGATATGACAGGACTTAGGAGCTTTAATGACAGTACAAGCAAGAGATTTTTGAATCTGCTGAAGATAGAAAAATTGAGACTTAGGGAGTTTATAGTGGAGAGAATGACACTAATCAAGTCTGGAGTGAACGATAGAGGTAGCAATAGTACAGGCAGTTGAGGAATCGAGGTAAGGGTGAATACAGCAAAGTTGACGAATGTAACAGTAACAGACTTTGGAAACTTTGATTTGGTGCACTGTAAGATATGGTAAGATGTTCATCAAAGATAAAGCCAAGATCATGAGCAGAATGGGAGGTGTCAAGTTAAGAGCTGTGTATTTTGGCAAGTTGATTTTTGAGTCCGATGAGCAGGAATTCAGTCTAAGAAAGGTTAAGAGTAAGAAGATTAGAAGTCATCCAGGAAGAGATCTGTTGAAGAGCATTTGGAAGATGAGAAATGCTTGAGTCAAAGTTGAGTGGGTGGAAAGAGAAGAAGAGCTGAGTGTCATCTGCACAAAGGTGGTGGTCAAGGGAAAAGATCAGAGTACTGACAAGGGTAGTGTACATGATGAAAGTAGAGGGCCAAGAACACAGCCGTGGCGAACACCACAAGAAAAAGCATGAAAGGACGAGAGGTTATCACATTTAACACGAAAGGAGAAAGATGACAAGTAAGACTTGAACCAGCTGAGAACCGAGCCATGGATACCGAACCAAGATGAGAGGCGGGTGATTAAGATGTTGTGGTCATGGTGTCAAAGGCAACAGAGTTCAAGAAGGCAGACATGATACTTTTTGTAATCCTATTGCATTGATGAGATGATCATAAATGTACAGCAGAGCAGTTTCAATGGAATGATGTTTACAGTAGGCAGACTGGTGAGGATTAAATAGTTTGTTGGAAGTGAGGTGATCAATGAGGCAGGATTTAACAACGCATCCAATTATTTTAGATATGACAGAAAAGTTAGAGATTGGGTGATAGTTAGAGACCCGAATTTGATTGAACACATTACAGCTTGTTTAACGCATTTCAGTTGTACACCCAACTACTACATTAATGACGTCCACAGACTACTGCACTATAGCTAACATTATCTGTCCCTAGTAATTCTTACCTCAGTAAGATCATAGCTACGACATCGGATTAGTTCCTTTGCTGAGATCATTGTGTCCAGGATCAGTCTTCCAACAGCTGCACTAGACCTAATGCCAAATTTTGGCACAGTTGCACGCTTCAGTCGTCCCACTCTTGACCACTGGGAGATCTTACTGGCAGCAATGCGATGCAGCAACACATCCATGTCATACGCAACATCATGACCAACAATGACATCAGGATCAACCTGCGCATTCATCATACAAAACATACACATCACACTGAACACTGTAGTTACACAACGTTAAGTGGACAATGATGGCATAAACTTTCTACAGTGCAGCATCAACAACAGTTGACAGCATGCTCAAAGTATCTGGCACAATCAGATCTACATCCTACAATTAATTTTTGCTATAACGGCTCAATAATCGCACCAATCTAGCAGTAAAGCAATGAAGATGTGATTTGTGACCAACACATTTACTGCAAATATTCTGAACAATAAAGCCACGAAATGCCATTCACTGCTGAATTGTTGTTGTTCTTATTGTGTGCATTACGCGCCATGTGGCATCAACCACTGAACAGCGACATCGGCAGCCAAGTTAAGCTGCGGCAGGCCACCCACCAGTTAGGTCCGTGGGCAGCTACTGATGACGTGCAACATTGAAGTTTGCCACACTGACATTTGTTGCAAGCCATTTTTGTGACAAGATGCAGTGAGCTTGGTTAGTCCAAAAATGGTTTATTTGTGTCCAGTATTGTCAAGGCAGTTCCTCGTTGCTGGATAATGGGTCATCCATACGAAGAGATTTGACCACCGAGGCCGACTTCCAATCATCTTGCCATTGACTGGCGACGTCTACGTGATGTCTGTGCACTGTCCAGAGGGGTCTGCATACTGGCAGACAATGGCGAGGAGCAGAAAACACGTTTATGTAATGGCCGATCTCATGTAAGGCTGTCTTTTCAATCACCCAGTCCCCTGCAGCTTTGCATCTAACTGCTGGAGGCTCGATGTTCACCAGAACTGGTAACTAAGGCAGTGGTCATGGTCCCAGTGATAAGACACATCGTGGAATTGAGCTGCTAAAGTCGATGTGTACTCAATGTGACAAGACTGGGCCAAAGAGTAGCAGACGGCTAAGGTGTTTGCACCCCAGCTGGAGCCTGCACGTTTTGTGAGGTCATTATGGCTCTTCACCTTGATGGCTACCTTGTACCTCATGGTACAATCTAGGGTGATGCCAAGGTAGACTGCATGTGGGTCATGTTTGAGGTACTGGCCACTCATCATGAAAATTTAATTCATGAGCTGAGCTGACATTTTGTAAGTGAAACACACTGGACTGCCCATCCGTCCGACTGTGTAAGCCACGCGTGTGGCGTGACATCTTAACAATATGATTATTATACATAGATACAATAACTTTTAAAACTTATAAATTGTAATTAGTATAGTTAAATGACATATATTTTAGTTACGTTGCATTTATACAGATTTAAATTTTGGCCTTGCTTCAATTGGGATAGTGTAAGTAAACAAAAACTAAGAGATACCTTAGATAATTTTGCCAGGATGTAGTTAATTAGTGCACGTTCACTAGACACCATCTCAATCTTCATTGAAACCTGACTGCTGGATTTTCCAGACACACGATCTCGAAAGTCAAATGGAAACACACTCTCAGCGGGTGCAGCAACTGCACAAAAGTGCGACTGGTAAACTGGTTTTGGTGCTGAACGGTCCAGAGGAAAACTTCTGTGAACAAGGCATGCTGCAGCCGTTATTTCATTCTGGTGAGTGCGTGGGTGTGGTGCTGTTCGCAGGGCAATTGACAGAACAACCAGTGAAGGTGGTGTCAAACTGGGTGATTCAGATATGGTGACATTCTCTGGCTCGAAAACAAACGCTTCAAACCGGCACCAACTTACAGGCGGTTTTGAGACCTGTTCACCACATGCGACAAACAACAGCCAGAACATTACAACACAGTCAAAAATGATCAACAAGCTGCTTTAATGTCAAATGTATTTCAGGAAAAGTCTCTACTTCAAATAAAACAACACTGATAACAAGAAGCTCAATTACCGCAGAGGGACTGAACGATGCACTATGTGCTATGTTTCATGAGGTATGGGAGTTGGAAAGGTTTCAAACAGCAAAAGTGACCTTCAAGGTCATTGGCAATGGAGCCATTCAGTATGCCACATATGATTTCATATTAGACTTCCATTGCAACCAAGTCTCTATCTTGCACTGCTTCTGAGATATTACCACTTATTTCCCAAAATTTGAGGTCACGTGATTTTGAACACATCCCATTTCAGGAATAATATATCATGCATGCACTCGTACTCCGTTGTATCAAATAGTAAACGAAGGTGTCTAGCTTCACCAATAACAAACAAACATAGGGGTTAAATTAAAAAATGGGTCACATGACTCAGACCTCGCCCCTCTTAAGAGTGCATTGTCACCATTGTAGGATTTGATAGTCTACCTGCATACAAAATTTGATGATTCTAGCTTCAGCCATTCTAGAGATATCATTGGGGGCATCAAAATTTAAAGGGGGTCACATGACCCTGACCATGCCCTTTTTTACATGCATGCAAAATATTTAACAACGCATCCTATTATTTTAGATATGACAGAAAAGTTAGAGATTGGGTGATAGTTAGAGAGCTGATCTTTGTTTCTAATACAGCTTCAGCCATTCCAGAGATGGTTGGTGCCCTCCAAGATTTAAATGGTTCACGTGACCTAACCACTCTCCTTTCAGGGGCGGTTTGCCATCTGTGGGCTAGAACTTGCTACGATCAACCTAATTTGAAGTCTCTGTCTCTATGCACTATGAAGATATAAAAGATGATACAAAATATGGAAAATGGGGTAGTTTGAGGTAGTTAGGGACCACTAAAGGCACTGCAAACAGCGCCATTTGATACAGCACATATAAGTTCCTCCTGTTAGCATTCCATAGTAACTATGTCCCTGTCTTGCACCGTTTCTGAGATATAGTGAGATATTGGTCGATAATCGCCAATTGGAACCTACCCCACCTCTATTTGGCACCCTGATGCAATTTTGCCGAGATCTTTGGCATCAGAAAACTAGAGTCCCTGGGCTATCGTATGGCATGTTTACGTGATCATACATTTAGCTGTGTTGATACAATACCAGCGTGTGCCAGACAGACAGATAAAGTTTGATGGACGGATGAACAGACAGACAGACACACGATGACAGTATATACCATGCTAGCATAGCGTCATGCAGTAAAAATGAAACTACGATGACTAACACATTATGCAATGATGCAAATTAGATACATGTAAAATTAAAAGATATGGAACTGAAACAAAGCATGGCAACAAAGGAGAAAAACTGTGATGCAAAATAACAGGCCGACAATACTGAGCAACCAATATAGACATCAGAGACCAGGAATATCGATAACTATAAATATACAGGTGCATACGTTAACTGCTGTAGGCCAATCACGCTGAGAAATGTGGCTTTGATGTCTTGCATGTGGCTCTTTGCGTACATACCGGTATCAGTAGCAGCTCAGCCAATATTTAAACATATGTATCACATGTAATAAGCTGCGTTAGAAGCCAATATTAAAGTCAATGGGAGATGGAAAAATTCGCACCCCACTCCTCCCAAACCAATTTGGATACCATATAAAATATATCACTATGTTCACCCAGGGAGTTAATCTGTAAAATCTGGTTTGAATCAAGTTAGCCATAAGGCTCTGCACGTGAGTGAAAAATGCGTTTCTGTGTGGATTTTTGTTAACATATCCATCAACCCAGCTTTCCACTGGGGCTACAGACCACGGGGTTTTTCGTGCATGGAGTTTTTGCAGTCAGCCAACAGCAAAATCATTGTTTTAGGACAATTTTAACACTTAATGGCTAAAACGACATGTTTTTGCAGCCATTGGTGCATTTGGGGGTCTCTATGATAAATCTCCATATCACAACAACGGTTTGATCATCGCCACACAATTTGGCATCGTGATGCACACTGGCCCTCTTAAAATCATCAGCCATTAAAAATTTAACTTCTGAAAATAGAAGATGGCCGCCATTTTGAGAACCTTTAAATTGCCACATCTCAGCAACGATTTTACCAATCTCTATAAAATTCAGCAGCACGATGTTGATGCATATTCACCCACTTAACCCTAAAAGTGAATTTTTTAATAAATTAGCCCCGTACGGGACTGGCGGTCGACTCCTACTTACTGCCAACTTCAAAGTCACGTGACACAAAAACTAGGAGAAAAATAAAAAATCTGGCCCCGATAAGCTGTAGGTATTGTGACCCAATTTAAGAATCCGTGGTCATTTGCCAGCCTCCATTGTAAATGGGGTACGAGATAACTTTTGAAAATGGCTGAATTTCCGACTTTCAAGGGCTCGTGACCTTGACCTTGGATTGTGTCATACTGCATACCTTCATGCATCATTCATCGACCTCTACCTACATAC
>Ga0209780_1002448_pt1 | contig 13202 bp, 11 predicted proteins | sample WorMetexBAHAMAS2_FD_187384 | JGI IMG/M metagenome (GOLD analysis project Ga0209780, IMG submission 187384) | Marine gutless worms symbiont microbial communities from Max Planck institute for Marine Microbiology, Germany - Inanidrilus exumae... | ecosystem: Host-associated > Annelida > Digestive... | reverse complement strand
TGTCTCTAGCGTAAGTCATTAGATCTCATCTTGAGTTAGTTTTTTTGCCAGTTCTCTAAGAATAAGACTGCCATTCTTTATGCTCATTTTAGTTTGGTTGACATTGCTGAATTGTAGTTCTTTTTCAGGCTGCAGTGTAGCAGTCCTTTCAGTAGCCAGCTTTGTTGGAGTTCTGATGAAATGGATATGGTGTAATTCAGTGGTGATGCATAACATGTCATTAGTGACATTCTCTAAGGTGCAATGCATTCAGTGAAGTGCCGTGAAATAATTATAGGCTTGAAGAGCCTATGATGTAAATACTCTATTGGGCAAAAAACGGTCTTCACGCGTTCGACTATAACTCCGCCGAAACTAAACCAGTTTGAAAGGCAGCCAAAATTTTGTTTTTTTTTGTCAGGTATATAACGCACGATTTCATCGATTTCTCCTCGGACAAATTGTACGACATTTGAACACAACAACGTCAATTTTGCCATGTAAACTTTCAGAACAGAATTTTGACCCCATAAGGGGTCGTTTTTCCAAAAAATTCAAAAATTGCTCATAAAGCTTCCAGGTTTTGCAACTTTAGGCCGTCGTAACTCTGCAATAATTACAGATCACCGGATATTCACAAGCAAATGGTCGCCTACGGGATGTCTAGTTTCCATTCTTAGGTTGACTCTCCTGAGTTGACTTAATAAAACTGGGTCTCAAATGTCTGTCCATCTCTACGTACGTACGTACGTAGAGATGGACATGTACGTCTGTCCATCCATCCACAAAAAGTTTCCTCCGCCATTTACAATGGGAGATGGCAACTGACTACTGATTTTTATTAAACAAGGGCACAATATCTACATTTCTTCCGGTCACATTTTTGATATTTGTCCCAGTTTTTGTGTGACGTGTCTTTGAAGTTGGCAGAAACATCAGTTACACCGATTTGACCATCAGTCCCACATGGGGCTAATTTTTACCAATAGAATCAATTCAAAATCATTTCCCTCGGCTGTATGTTCAGCACAAGAAAGGTATGTACCCAAATTTTCTGCATCGTTCAGTGCCCGTTTAGATATGATAATCGTTGACGGTCAACATGGCCTGATTACGTCATCAGGTCATGGCCAGGTCATAATGCGAAACTTGGTCATGCATTGCAATATGAATTTTGCTACGGAGCACCGACTATTCAGTCTGAATGGATTACAAATAAAATCTACTGTACAGCACTGGAGAATTTCTCGAGGTCAAAGGAAGTCACATACACTGTAAATATGGTAATATCTCAGAAATGGTGCATGATAGAGTCATTATTAAACACCACTAAATAGAAAGCGATATATGCCCTATCGAATAGAGGCAATTCTGATTACCTTGAGTAACATTTGAGGTCATTTACCTGTTGTAAGCTTTTTAAAGTATGATTTTTATGCAGCTGTTCAGCAGCTGCCAAGATTTCAAATGACAGTGTGTCACACAGTTCCTCTACAGTAGCTGAGCTTCTTGTTTTATATAGTTTTGTGAACTGTAGCATAAAGGAAGTAACTGTTATAAAGGTCACGTGATGACTGTGGTTATGTTGTGATAGCCACCGCCTGCTTCAGCACCAGCCTCAGTGAGAAAGTGGGTTATCAGCGACACTGACAAGGTGCGCTATGATGAAATGTTTGAGAAAGCTGATACGGACAGAGACGGTTTTGTCAGTGGTGCTGAAATTAAAGGAATCTTCTTGAAGTCGGGCCTTGCACAGCCTGTTCTTGCACATATTTGGTATGACTGTCCTTGTTGGTTGGATTATCATCATTATTGTTTGGCTTGTTTTTGTCTGTAATTTTCCCGTTTGTTTAAATTAAGTTCCTTTATTTTATATTGAAGTTGTATTATTGCAGAATATTAGTGGCAGTTACTAAATGATTTAGTTTTTAGCAGTTTTTGTCATTTGCTGTTTTGTTTATTGGCTGTAGTTGTTGTGTTATTTTAAGTTGATGACATTTATAGTGTTGTGTTGTGATCACATATCTGTGCTGTGTATGCAGTACAGTTGATTGTTGTTGGACTCTTCCTGTTTTGCCATTTGCTGTTATGAAGTGCAGCAGTTTAGTTGGTATGACACATTTCTGTTATGTATTTAATTGATATCATTATTGTTCACTGTTTCTATATGTTTATTATCGTGCTTCATAATTTGTAGGTGTATTTGGGGGCTGAGGGAGCAGGTCTGGTACCATAGATTGGAGGTCCCCCGGATGCTTCTCTTGGGTTTTACCTAAGAGAAGTGAACAAAACACGTGAACACTGTTTTGCGAGTTTGGCTTGAAAATGCCTATTCACGCCCCTTTTGGGTGGGATTTTGGGGGATTTGACCCCCTAGATGGGGCACAATATCAACCAATCTCACAAAAGTTCAATCTACGGGTCATAGCGGTTCCAGCGGTATATTACTTATGCTGGTGTCTATAGTAGTTCCCGAGAAACTGGCTAGACAAAAAGGTGTGACGAAGAAGAAGCGGAAGAAGAAGAACATGAATTTTTGGGCGTTTTTAACGTCTTTTTACAGTAACCCCGACATGACAATTTGCAACTTTTTTGATGTCTATGTGTTCATTCAGTGGAGGAGAGCACACTGATACTAATATTTTATCCATTCTGTCTTTCCTTGTTTCTCAAGGGGTCGCCAAAATTCAGCCCTAATCGCTATACTTAAGACTAGTGCTGGTAGCATCTCTTTTAATTCTTGGCTACGATGGTGCCGCATCGTCTAATCACTGGCCATCCTTAACCTGGCGGAACTAAATCTCCACCCAAGACCTTGTCCCCAATATAGTCTATTTTTGTGCTGAAAGGCTGTTAATCTTTTAACCAACCAGCCTGTAGGTGTATTCTTCTGTAATCTAATCGTGTGGGTGATACCTGACATAAGTGATAAAAACTGGCCAGTTTGCAATGAACTCTGAAGGCGAATGAGCCTAAATTGAGCTTTAAAATGGCAAATATCACTTTTGTAAGACTCCACCTAAAACGTTAAGCATGTCATTACCAAGAAAGTCATGTCGATCAATCAATAAAACTAATAAAACTCTGACAAAATGCAAAGTCAACAGTGATGTAAAAGAAGAAAAGAAAATTAGTAGATATAGGCCTAAAAAAAGCACTTGATGGATCTGAGCTCTACTAAAATGGCCATTTATTTCATGCTACAACCAATTTGCACTGAGATAGGATTTTCCTCATGGCGTTGCTGGTAAAGGCATGCTTAACATTCTAGATGGAATCCTACTAAAGTAACACTTGCCATTTAGAGCTGTGACGCTCTCACCCTTAGACTTGATTGTAAACTGGCCAGTTTTTACCATTTCTTTGTGATAACTTAAACGAGGTTAAACCTTTATGAAGATATGGCAATTTAAAATTTTTTAAAACAACGGCCATCTTGGGTTTGAAAAATAAAAATTGAAACTTAACAAAACGTAACATCATTTAGATGACAAATGCTACAAAAAATCACAGTGATGATTTACTTAATTTTTGTGCAATATATGAGGCACACAACATAGAACGTTGGGAATATGATTTGACAACAAACTCCGTGAAGTTTATGCAACAAACGACTTCACCATTGTCAGTAGGTGACAGCAGTGTTTGTAACTAATACTTACTGCAGTCCACTTACCTGATAAATAGTCTGAAAGTTAAAGCAGGCACTGAACACGTCCATCTCGGATACAAACACAAGCTCCCAGACATTTATCCCATTTACTGGTGCGAGCTTCATCAATGACTGTCTGCTGCAGCCCATGTTACACGTGAGTTATCCCCTGCTTTAGTTTGCTGACATCTCGGATGCTGTTCTGAGCACTGTTTTTCAGATTTTATACTCATAGGATTCAGACCTGAGCTATTAAGGCAGCCTCATGTCTTGCTAGATGAATTCTGAGGTTTCACATATAATGTGCCATTGAAACTGGCAGCAGTTGTCATTGTCAGGTTTCACAAGGCAGTGTAGAAACTAATAGAGAATACTTTATAGTGTGTATATAGAAAATTTCCTCACGAATCTGATAGTGAAAGACTTTTGTAAATCGGTGTACATTTTCCGAAGTTATGATAAAAAGTATATTGTTTTTTCACTTACATTATAGTTTCTTGCCTTTCATTTTAAATTTCTCATTCTTACCGAACAAATTCGATTACAAATATGCACACTTGTATAATACACACCCCAACTTCCGGGGGAAAATCCTGGGAAAACTTTAGCTGTATAATGCGCATCTGTTCTATGCAACCCGGTACAAAGTTGTTTACTGACGCAAATTGCTTTATTGGGCGACAAAGTGGTAACCATGCACGTCTTGGCATGGCATACGGAGGCACCGACGGTGCATGCAACAAACGCACCTGGATGTTCAGACAGATGGGGCATAGTCCAAGGCTTCCAAGCAGCCGTGGGCATGTGACGATCAACGATCGTTAGCTAATTACCGTCCATTCAGGCGCCAGCCCCACCGATGCTGAGAGATTACGTAAACAGAATGATTAGGAACAGTCGACCACCCCCGCCGTGTCTAGAAGGGAGAGTATTCTGGCGGAGGGGTGACAGGCAGCAGACACAATACCCGTTGTGTATTTGACTTATGAGCCACATCATCTGTGGGAGGGGTACGTATAGCAGTTGACGTCTGGTCTGGTCACAGACAGCCGTGAGAATCAAGACAGCTGCAGCACGGCCGTTGCCATGGTCTCGCCGTAAACGTACCTAGAACGTCAAGTGGTCTTTGCGGCTGTTGTAACTTGATCTCTGCACACTCCCAGCCATAAATAATGACAGCAAGTGCGCAAGTGCTATTACTGGACCTTCATGGTGAACTCTGGCCTCGTTTTACTACCAGGAAAATTGACAGGCTTATTAGTTTATAATACGCACCCCCTTTTGAGAGGGGTAATTATGGTCAAAATTGTGCGTAATGTAATCAGATGTTTACGGTATATCTTATGATAAGCATTGCCTGCTCCTTTACCCTTTGTGATACCAAACTGCATGTCATCTGTTTCTGTCTGCTGACTAACTCTTGCGTTCGAAGACCCTTATTACCACTTTCATAATATGCCCCAGCAAATTTGTCCCTTTATGTTATTCTGTTATTATAGGTTTATGTTTTGGCACATCATTCACTTGATATTACCTCGGCATTTCAAACTTTAGGTTTGTCCCCCGTGTCTCTCCACTTTGCTTTTTACATGACTGGATGACTTTTTACTTCCTGTTTCTTAAATAGTGTGTTGCATATGACTAAATTTAACCCATCTGCATATTCCAAGATTCTTGAATCATTAATGTTCTTACATCTATACCCAAATTCGTCATGTATCCCATTGTGTTACTGTTTCCAACATGACCATTTGTATCGCCAGCAACCACAACTATTTCATCCTGCGGCATACAGATTACCATCTGAACACATCATTCTAAAAACACTTCTTTTCCTTCTGTCGCTGTCCAGAATGAGGAGCATATATTACTGAAAAAGACATTTACTTTATTAGTCTGTCCGCTAAGACTAAGTTTTCTATCATTACTCTGTCACTGGGCCTTTCTGTTACTAACAATGTTGTCCATGCATTCTCACATGCAGCAGCCGTAGACAGCTGTTTTAATGATTACTGATTGATAATGTTGACTGCTATTTTGCTAGGGCGTTGTGTGACACTCGTAACATTGGGAAGTTGACAAAAGATCAGTTTGCACTGGCAATATATCTCATTCAGCAGAAACTGAAAGGTGTGGATCCACCAGCCAAACTACCTCCTGAGATGATTCCGCCAAGCATTCGTCGGTCATCCCTTGTGGTATGTTCCGTGTCATAAACCATTTTGCTCGCCTTATTTGTCCATTAAGAACTCGGTTGAACAACCTGCTGCATGTACACGTGTGCATACGCATGCGCGCGCGCACGAATGCTCACCTATTTGTTTAACTAGCCTTAAATTGTGTTGAAAGCATTGTAAAACATTGACTGACCAAGCATATGTTACATCCATCCATTGCCCACGACAACAGACAAATGGACCTTCAGTGCCACCACTTCAGTGATCTGCTTTTCGCTTTACCATGCTAGTAATTTACTACCATTTCCCTTTTTCGTCAGTGACACTAAATTGGCCATTGCTGTGATTGCGTATTATTTTACTGTACATTACGGTTTGCTGTAAATATTGTTTTAGACGAATAGTGCTGTATTTTCTGTGATTTACGAAACAGCAGTATCTGTGGATCAGTTTTGACATGATTCTTGCTGATATACGACGTTGTCAGTACGTGTGTCGCTATGTAGGATGGAGTAATACCAGCTGGTCTCATTATTGATTACAGCACTGTTGGTATGAAAGAGCTGGATGCACTTGCTGCTGAGATCGACTCGCTGAAAAGGTATTTCCCCACACGACGCTGTTCTAGCGCTGTACTTGACTGTCATCGTGTGTCCGTCTGTAAGCTACAAGCCGGCATTTTACCAGGATAGATAAACATAGGCTCACACAAACAATGCCATACTCTAGTTTTCTGATGCTGAAGGTCTTGATGAAATTCCAACGCGGTCATCCCCAGTAGTGGCGCCAAATAGAAGCAGGGTAGGTTCAGACTGCCGATTTTCAATTTCAAACAATATCGCGCTATATCTCACAAATACACCGTGTTCCAAAAAAAGGGGAGACACCAAACTCATGGCTGTAACTCTGTCATTTCTTAACCGATTTTCAAAATTTTTTCACTGACATACTTAGCGATAAATTTGCAGCACAGTGATAATTGAAGATCCCACCACACCTTAAACGTGTCGCTACACTACCTTGGGAAAGTTAAAAGTTCAAATTTTAAACTTTTTCAAGGTAGTGTAGCGACACGTTTAAGGTGTGGTGGGATCTTTAATTATCACTTTGCTGCAAATTTACCGCTGAGTATGTCAGTGAAAGAATTTTGAAAATCGGTTAAAAAACGACAGAGTTACGGCCATGAGTTTGGTGTCTCCCTTTTTTGGAACACGGTGTAGAATAAGATAGGGACATAGGTACTACGTCTATGCTGTATTGAATGGCACTATTTCCAATGACATTGAGTGACTCTTAAGTACCCCAAATCACCCCATTTTTGACATTTTGTATCGTCTTTTGTATCTTTGTAGTGGGTGGAGATAGAGATTTTAAATTTGGTGGATAAGTTGCTCGTAGCAAGTGCCAGCCCAGTTTTAACCAACAGGACTTGAAATTTAGGGCCATAAATTGTAAATGCCCACTGCTGGTCTGATTTGATGATAAATGTGGTAATACAGATTTATTGTGTAATAAATCTGGTGTGTTTTCTGTTACTGCCTCGTGCACACAGTGATTTGCGGTGGTGTGTAACATATGTCTGTGGCATTGTAGGGACCGTTTGAGGCTGGAGCAGGAGAAACAGCAGAAGGAGTCAGATATAAAAACTCGTGGTTCTGAGATGGTAGCATTGCAGAGGGAACTGGAGACACTTGTAGCTACTGCAAAAAAGTTGGATGCACAGAGAGCAGACGCAAAGAAACGACTTGATGAGCTTAACAAAAAGGTCAGCAATTTCAAGAACATGCTCGTGGCTATGTATGTTACTTATGTTTTGCTGAGCGGATGTAGAATATAACCATAAAGCATGGTGTACTTGCAATTGTTGAATGAAATCAGTGGCTATTATTGTAGAAAGCAAAGCTGGAAACTGATGTTCAAGAAGGTGAAGATAACTGTGCAAAGGAATTAAAACAGGTACTTCATGTCATGTGTCAGTTTACTAGCAGATGTAAGATTGTTTATTAATATGTTTGAAAAAGAAACAAATGTATTGTGCTTTTAGACTACACTATTTCTCTAGTTCTGAGTTTTTGACTACAGAGTTCCAAAATTGTAATTTCCGATGTTAAGAACTTCAATAACAGTACTGAATTTTTTGACACTGATGAGGGTGTTAATGAAACCTCGAAACGTAACAATATAAGACTGTTTTACATTTCTTATGGACAGATGAGCAACTTGTGATATTTGCTTGGTGGCAGCCTTTACAAAGAAGAGAAACTGAAGCCAGTTCTTGTTTTTATAATTTTTGCAGTTATATTACGTAAAACAGTATGCATAACATATGGGCTGGCAGAGTAATGTTCATAGGACCAATATGATCGTCATGCCAGATTTCCCAGTGATCGGTCAAACCGTTGCTGAGATGTTGCTATATAATGCTAAAGGCTAAAAGGGCCAGTATGTGTCACTGTGCCAAATTTGTGGCAATCGGTAAATCGTTGCTGAGTTATGGCGACTTAACGGCTTTCAATATGGCGTCCGTCCATCGTCTTAGATTTTTAAAAATTCAGTTTTTAACAAGCAGTACGGTTATGGCCAATGTGCATAACTTTGCCAAATATTGTGCCGTTCTTTTAAACTGTTACCGATATATAGCCATTTTTTTACTTTTTAAGATGGCGGCCGTCCGCCATCTTGTATTTTATATATTTAAAATTTTAACTGCTGATTCAGGCCTACAGTTGCAGAAAAAGCCATATGAATGACTGACAGATTTTAATGTCACAATAACAAAGTAGTCTTAACAAAAACTAAATGCTGTACACAAATAAAGTAACAAGTTAGAACAGAAAAGCTGAGAGTGGCGAAAAAATGCACTATTTTTAATGGGCAGACTCTCAAATCAAGTCGTCAAAAACATATGATGTAGTCGACTTTTAAGTCATTTTATTTCCAAGTCAAGTCATGATCACAAACCATAGTGACTCTCAGGTCTACAAATATGGCGTTCTGACCCCTCGCAGTGAAATGGCTAGATGGTTCAATGTAATGATGTGTGTTTAGGTAGAGGAGCTGCAAACTGAGCTTACTAATAAAGAAGACAATGACCCGGTAAGTAAGTCTGTGTTGTCAGTCATGTAAAGCATCTTTGTACCAAATATCATAAATGTCAACCAAAATTTTGAATTGCATGAGCAAGATGCTAAAGACAGGAAGGAGATCCTTCTCTGAGATGCAGTTATAGTATGAAATTTTAGTTGTACTGCTGTCAGCATGTAACTTGTAACTGGTAGTGGATGTAAGCACAGCTTATGGTTCTACATCCATGCTCCAATCATCCAATCTTTTCTTGAACATGACAACGGAAGAAGACTCCACGACATACTCCGGCAGCTTGTTCCACACGTTAATAATCCTCTGGGTGAAAAAGCACGTCCTCACTTGTAATCTGCATCTTTTAACCTTCAACTTCCAATTATGACCCCTGAGAACATGTCCGCCTCCATCATCAAGTACAAATAATTCTTCAAATTCAACTCTATTGAAACTTCATTGCATAGATGATCGTAATTGAGAAGCATACATTTATCGAAATATTTATTTTTTCTGATTCGTCTAATTCACTTATATTTACCTGGTTTGCCGTTGTTGTGATGCAGTTGTGTGTATGTGTGTGCGTGTGATGGAGACGGTCGACACAGAACTGAGAGGCAAGCGAGAAGAGCTGCATTTGCTTCGACAGGATGAACTGAACACCGAGCTCAAAGTTGAAGCAGGACACAACCGTCTTGTTCAGCTAATGAAGTTTCTGCGGACAAACCAGTCTGACTTAGAGGAGGTTGTACTTGCATAATAGCATAAACTCGTCACACATCTCACTAGGTAATTGTGCAGAATATTGAAGCTTTCATAATTGTGAAGCTAAGCTGGCAGCTACACGTATCTACTATTGCGAGGGACCAACGCCTTGGATGGTCAGACAGACAGATGAAACTGGGGCATAGTCCAAGTCTTCAAAGCTGCCGTCGGCGTGCGATGATCGTTAATTACCGTCCATTCAGGTGCCCACCCCGATGAGCAACCGTCTAAAAAAATTGAAATCCACAACATCTGCGAAATCAAACTTCCTTCATATCGAAATCCACTGAAGAAATACGAAATCCACTGCCTAAAAATTGAAATCCATGAAATCCAATCAGATGCGACGTCAGCTAAATATCGAAATCCACAAGATGAACAAAATCCACCTGCCTAAACATAGTAATCCACAGCACTTAGGCCTATATGAAATCCATTGTCTAAAAGTCGAAATCTACAGGACTTATTTATGGTATATGATGAGTAAAAGTCGAAGTCTAGGTGTGATTTTATGGAATTCTATAGGTGAGTTTGTGACTTAAATATGATGAATGTTAATAGATAAGTTTGTTGTTACGAGTTGAAATTGATTAATGCAGTAGTTTCAGGTTTTGTAGGTTATTGTCGTTAGCTATGTTGTTTAACCTAGGCCAAGATATTAGATTTGTAATTTGTGGATTTCGATGGTTTCTGAAGAGTTTTAGGCCTACCTTTTTACAAATTTGATGAATAAATGAACAACTAGCAAACATGGGCAGTTGTATCGACATGCAGACCCACGCCGGCAAGGCTGCAGGTAGCACAGCAGGGTTATGAGATGACGGCTATAGTCACTAGCACCTGTGCGATCGTGATGGTTTTTGTAATCGTGTGCCTTGACCTTTGACCTTTTGACCTCTGGGTCAGTGCATGCCGAGCGACTGCTATAGAGTGTACATGTACCAAGTTTGGTGTTGATAGCTCAAGCCGTTTTCCTTTTAGAGCGTGGACAAACAGACGCGACTGAGCGCCCTAACCACACCGGTGGCTATGCCGTCATGGGTAATAAGAGAAAAACGCATATGAAGCATAGCATTACCACTGACTCAGTGGCACTGATTAATTTTAAAAGCAACAACAAAATGTGATCTGTCCAATTTTTCCAATATAAGTAATGACTATGAACTGAATAAAATGTTATATTTTATGTGTGAAGGCTGAGTACATTGTTGGGAAACTGGAGGACGCGGTACAGAGCCTTGACAAGACATCAGCTACACTAGACATGGTTCTGCAAGGTGCACGGAGTGTTGATGATGCTCGACAAGGACATCTGGCTGATGTGAAGCCATTCAATGTCGACATGGACGTCTTTGCACGTGATTCCGTTGTATGTCAGTCTGTATCTTTCTACTAGTAACTGCATGCAATGTTCTTACGACACTAACCTATTTCATGTATGCACCTTACATTCTTGTTGTCCTTTTGTACACCATGTAACATGTCACCTTGGTGTGTACCATAATTGCAGAATATAGGCTGCGTTTTCCAAATTTGTGTGCATTGGAGGTTGTACATGTGTCACAAACATTGCATAATTTTTAGCTTCAACTTGAGCAAGCATTGGATTTTAATAATTTTTGGCAGAAATGTTACCTGCCTAATACAGTCTCTGGGGCTGTAATGTGCCTTGATTCATCTGTTGATTTTGGTGCTATATAAATTTTGTGTGTGTGCTTACTTACTTGACTTCCTTACTTACTTCCTTACTTATTTACTTCCTTGTTTATCTACTTCTTCCATTTCCAGGCTGCAGGTCGTAGGAGACGACCAAACTGGGCTTTAGTTTTTTTCTGTTTATAATATGTTGTTGTGGATGCATGTTGCTTTTGTTGTGTTAGGTTTAGTTTTTCAGTGCTTAGCCAAAAGATTGGCTGGGGAGAACACCTTTAAAGTGACCTATTTTGTGTCGGGTGAGACGTAAAACCTTAACTCACTCAATCAACTAAGCAGAAGTGTATCTAGAAATTAGATAACGATGAGCTCGTTTTCTTGCACTACCTGGCCAAACAGAGAAACAAGTTGTCATTTTCATGCAAACACATTGTCCACAGTGAACAGTTTTTCTCAGTTATTTGGTGTCGACTATCAGTCCCGTATGGGGCTAAGTTTTTGTGCATGTTGCCTATGGCCATGGCTCGGTCCTCCTCTGGCATCGTTGTGATACGTTATGTACTTCTGGTTTTGTGGATGACATCATGTTTTCAGTTTCCTATTATTAATGGGCATAATTGTGACTAGCTATTTCGAAATCAACAGGTAAAGGCTTACCATGCGCATTACTGAGAATTGGGCCCGGAGCTGATCCTGGTGTACAGGCAGTCAGCTCGCAGGTGACTATAAGTCATCCACCCCGTAGATGGCTGCCATTACTTTACACCAGGCCTGCGGTTACCTTCCCAGCTGCAGAGCATCACTGCCCATTGGCCAGTACCAAGTTATACTGCTTGGCGACAGAGGCAAATAGATGTGAACTACTTGCCCAAGGTTGTTACGCAGCTTTGCCACGTAGGATTTGAACCCATGACCTGTTGATTGCAAGTCCAATGCACTGCCCGTTGCGCCACCAGGAAATTACTCGCAGACTAAAGTAAATGAGGAATGGAGAAATTTGACGATTAATCAGAAGAATTACCGAAGTGCATGTTGCTGCAGCTGTTGTTACTATGGTAGCGGTGAATGTTGGCGGAGAAACAAATATACCAGTGACTTTGATGCATGGACGTAGGAAAGCGAAGTTAATTTAGCGTTAATGGGACTTAAAGGAATTATATAGATTTAAGGGAGAATTGAGCCACTGAGAATTATAGTGGTCAATCTGCAAATATATAACAGTTGAGAAATTCGTGTTGAAAGGTTTGCAATGGCCCCTGTGGTTACCTGAAGCATTGTGTAACGAAGGATGCATTCATCGCCTTGGAAACCCCCGTAAGAGGTGCGCAAGTATTGTGTGTCTGTGTATCTCTCTGTCTGTCTCTCTGTGAGGATATCTCCAGAACTACATGTGCGATCTTTTCCAAATTTGTGGTGCATGTTGCCTACAGCCATGGCTCGATCTTCCTCCGGCGAAGGGGGAGAAGTCTGCTATTTATGATTGCCTTGTTTTTGCGTGCTGTCAATATTCTGCAGTGAAAAATGCAATTTCTTATGTTTTTCTGTTGTTTCCAGAAGCACTGGTTAACTGAAGTGGGAAAATAAACTAACTTACATTTGTCTAATTTCTAAGTAACATCTTTTATCAAAAAGTACTAAAATTGAACAGTGTTTGCTCAAATTGCATGTCAGAGATGGTTTTTTTAGATACAGCGTATATCAGGTTTAGCGGGTACTTTCTCAAGTTCTTGAAGGTGCACGCTTATGACATCTGCCACCAGCCACTGACACACAAAACAAGCCAGTTTGCTGTGCCGCCGTGTAACCCACGTGTTAACTGTGGTGGCTGCTGCAGCTGATGTATGTCCTTAGCAGGATGAATGGCCCAACTGCACTGATGCATTCTCTGTAGTTTGTCC